>Ga0114998_10000895_pt1 | contig 22625 bp, 20 predicted proteins | sample ArcticOcean_MG_C_5_FD_87044 | JGI IMG/M metagenome (GOLD analysis project Ga0114998, IMG submission 87044) | Marine microbial communities from western Arctic Ocean - ArcticOcean_MG_CB4_138 | ecosystem: Environmental > Aquatic > Marine > Oceanic | place: Arctic Ocean: Canada Basin | collected... | reverse complement strand
TGTCTAGCCGCCGCAATAATCAAGTGGTCCAACTTCTCAACAAAAGCAACGTGAGAATACCGGTTTTTAGATTGTAGCTGGAATTTGTTATGGAATAACAAGCGCAATTCTACGTTGTCGTCCGTCAGCGTCACGGTATACCCGTCGGGGTCAGCCAACACTGTAATCCCATGCCAATGCATACCTCTGGCCGTGTTGGTGCCATAGGTCATTACCGCATTCGCCGCCAGTAACGCTTTATGGGTGTCAATTTTCGTATCAGTGGACTTTCTCATAAAGTATATACGCGGGCGTGCCTTCCGGGGTTCATCCAGCAGACCTTTTGTTACGTATATTGGCAATGAACGAGAATTCCATTACGACAATAGACACAGCGGAAGCCGCAAAATTTGATCGTCTTGCGGCGCTTTGGTGGGACCCCAAAGGAAAGATGTGGCCATTGCATCGCCTGAACAATTTGCGGGTACCCTTCGTCAGGCACGAAATTGAACGTCATTTTAATACGGAAGGGCTGGGCGGGATTAAGGTCTTAGACATCGGCTGTGGCGCTGGCCTGCTCTCTGAGCAGTTGGCAAGGCAGGGCGCTATCGTGACCGGCATCGATGCCGCGGGTAAAAATATTGCGATTGCTAAGCAGCATGCGCTGACAGCAGGGCTCACGATCAATTATCTGCACGGCGCGGTTGAAGACCTTGAACCCAGCCAAACATTTGATGTCGTGTTAAACATGGAGGTGATCGAGCATGTGATCAACCTACCTGTGTTTATGGACAGCGCTTGTCGTCTCACGAATTCCAAAGGCATCATGTTTTTGGCGACAATCAATCGCACCTGGTTTTCCTGGTTAACGACTATTTTTGGGGCTGAATATCTGCTGCGCTGGTTGCCGCGGGGTACCCATGACTGGCGGCGTTATGTCACGCCTGAAGAAGCTGAATCCAGCCTCCAATCAGGCGGCCTGTCTGTCCAGCTAAAAACGGGTGTTGGCATGAACCCATTGCGGCGTGACCTGTTTCTTACCCGCAACCTGCTGGCAAACTACATGATGGTGGCAACTAAACCATGACGGCCAACGCTGACCATGCTTACTCTGCGTGGCTGGAGGGGGAATTGCGCTCGGACCAGGCGGGGGAAACGGGGGCTGTTTGGATCTACCGCGGCGTTCTGGCGACCAGGCCAAAAGCTGCGCTGCGCGAGTTCTGTCTAAGACATCTGGCAACCGAGGAACGACATCTGGAAAAGATGAATACGTTGCTCGCACCTAAGTTCCGCAGTGCACTTCTGCCGATTTGGCGAGTGGCGGGTTTTTTAACGGGGTTCCTTCCGGGCTGTCTCAATGACCGGGCAGTATACTTGACGGTATCAGCCGTCGAGACCTTCGTTCAAAGGCACTACCAGCAGCAAATAGATCACCCTGAATTGCTAGGCTATCCTGATATCAAAGCAATCTTGCTGGCCTGTATGAATGATGAAATTGAACACAAGGATGAAGCCACTGAACTTTCTGGCAGCATGAATGGCAAACTTGCAGAGGGCTGGTGCGCTCTGGTCGGTTCAGGATCAAATATCGCTGTTGACCTTGCAAGACGATACTAGCGTTTAAGAGGGGTCGTTGTAGACAGCCTTAATAAGCAGGTAGCTGCATCCGAGCAAGGCTCAACACAAAGGCGTCGCTGCCGACCTTCAATCTGCAAAGACGGGTAGCGGAGGGGGCTGCGCGGCGAACTAATCACCGCTCAGTAAACCTCTTATGCAATGGCCCCACTGCTTTTTAGCGCTGCAATCTCTTTATCGGAAAGACCAAGAGCATCAAGAATTTCGTCAGTTTGTTGACCCGGTGCGACCGCTGACGCGGGTAATTGCGGCTCTGTACGCGAAAAGCGCGGTGCCGGGGCAGCCTGAGTGACGCCGTCCTGTTCAACAAACGTGGCTCTATCCTGATTGTGCTTGTTGGCTGTGGCTTCTTCAAAGTTCAACACGGGTGCATAGCAAATATCAGTGCCGTACATGATGGCATCCCATTCATCACGGGTTTTAGTCACCATAACAGCTTCCAGCTTTATACGTAGCTGCGGCCATTCGTTGCGGTCCATCTGCGCCTTGAAATCGGGATCACGATCCAGCCCGGTCTTTTGCATCAGCAAGGCATAAAATTGGGGTTCCATTGAGCCAATGGACACGTACCTGCCGTCCGCCGTCTTGTAGGTACCGTAAAAATGAGCACCACCATCTAACAGATTAGTACCTCGATCATGGCTCCAACCGCCTTGATTCATAATGCCAAAGATGGCATTCATCAGTATGGCGCTGCCGTCAGTCATGGCAGCATCTACCACTTGCCCTTTACCGGACTGTGCGGCCTCGACCAACGCAGACGCAATGCCGAATGCCAATAGCATTCCGCCACCGCCGAAGTCACCGACCAAATTGAGTGGCGGCGTTGGATTCGTATCGTTTGGACCAATGGCATGCAACGCTCCGGACAAAGCAATGTAGTTAATATCGTGCCCAGCGGCCTTGGATATTTCACCAAATTGACCCCATCCGGTCATTCTTCCGTAAACCAGCTTAGGGTTGCGGGCATGGCAGACATCGGGCCCCAGGCCCAATCGTTCCATAACGCCCGGTCTAAAACCTTCAATCACCACGTCGGCGGACTCGATGAGTTTCAATACGGTTTCTACACCGTCTGCATTCTTAAGGTCTACCCCAATACTCTTACGGCCCCTGGCGAGTATGTCGTTTACGTTTGCCGCACGTCCAACGTTAGCGGACCGATCAATGCGAATAATCTCTGCGCCCATATCGGCCAGCATCATGCCGCAAAATGGTCCAGGCCCAATGCCCTGAAGTTCAATGACACGTTTTCCCTTTAGTGGTCCCATGGCGATATTCCTTTTATTGTCTAATTGAAATAATGTCTAATTCAAATAATGTTTAATTCAAATAATGTCTAATTCAAAATTTGTCAGTAAAGCGTTTGTTCGCTAAAGCTAAGATCACAAAAAGTTGTGAACCGAAAAGCGATCCGCGGTCATCGCTGGTTAACAGCGATCGTCAGAACAAGATCGTCAGAACAAGTGACACTTTGCACTGGTAGCGAGTATATCAGCGGCTCGAAGCGGCGTTCCCATTACTGATCACGGTCTCTTAGGGACGGTCCGGCACTCATATCAATGGTTCCCCGGCCCTGTAGAGTCTGTGATGCTTTTGTTAATAGCGTGGTCCCTCCAGAAAGGGCCCGGCACCGGTTGTTGGGCTGACTAGACTGCTCAACGGGCTTGGGATTAACGCCAGGACGCGCTGGTCGTTCATTGGATTGCCAAGTGCTGCGGGCCAGTACTTTGTCCCAACAGTTCAGGCGGCTCCGGTAACTGATCAGGGGATGGCCAAACCACGGGTAATCCTTCCCCTTGCATCAATTCACCCACACCAACCTTGGCTCGATCAAGCGGAAATACGGGCCAGTTCTTGATGCGCCTGAAACCATCGGCGAAATAAATAACGGTAAAAACCCGACGAGCACTATCTGAGGCGTTGGCAGCGGCCTGATGGACAGTGAATCCTGAATGCCAGACAACAGAACCCAAGTTTACATTAGTAGATTCAGGCGACAGCCCGTTTAGTGCCGGATCAGCAAGAATATTATACGGTTCTGTCGAATGGGTAATATCAACAGGACGCAACGCGCCAGCTTTATGAGAACCAGGCACATATGACATCGCACCATTCGACTTTTCAATGGCATCGAAGGGTATCCAGGCACTCACAAGCGGTACCTCTCCAATTGGCCAGAAAGTCTGGTCTTGATGGGCATCTGTCTCCCGGCCGCCTGGTTCTTTGTACAGGGCTTGATCCTGCCAAAGCCTTACGGAAGAAGCGCCTAACAATTGAGCCGCAATCCCTGCAAGTCCTGGATCAAAGGTCAGAGCACGAACGTCAGAAGAGGTCTCCCAAAGACGCATGCACTGCAGAAAGGATTGTTCGTATGCAGACTTTTCATCGATATTTCGTTTATCCGATGAGGTCCTTTTTGCCACCTCTTTGTCGACACTGGTGGCATGACGCGCTAGCGCTAAATGCTCAAACACGTTCTCTGTCAGGACGTAACCGCGTTCCCGGAAGGTTTGTATCGTTTCAGTCGTTAAGACCAGGGGATAAGTTGATTCCACCGTCATCATTCCTCAATATATTTCAGGTTTGCTCCAACAGTCTCTTGGAGTTATTTCTCTGCGGTTTGAAAACAGCACCGCTGGCGTCACTATAGCAGTGACCAGTCTGGAGGTGTTTCGGGATGACTGAGATCGCCTTTTGCGTTTCTAACAACCCGTCTTTGTTCGTCCAGCCAGTCTTGCCAGTCTGTGCAGGGGACCAGTTCATCGGCTCTGGCACGCTGATGCATTTCCAGCAGCGCGCGCATTTTTTCAAGTTGACCCGGGTCAGTTAACGCCGTGTTATGTCTCTGCAATGGATCAGCGCTCAGGTCATACAACTCCTCTTCTCCTGATAATCGCTTGCAATACATGTGAGACAGGGTGCGCACCCCTCGCCACTCCGCACCGTTTTGAAACCAGTCAAAGTATTTTGAAAAGTTCATCAAGAAAACGCTTTCAGGTTCAACGGCGTCTCGCTGCTCTCCCATTACGATGCTGGGCGCCAGGTTTGTGCCTTCTACCGTTTTTGGGACTGGCACGCCTGCCAAGCCACACAGCGTGGGAAAAAAATCGACCAGCGACAAGAGTGTATTATTGCGTGTGCCGGGTGCAATTTTTGCAGGATAGGAAATGATGCCGGGTATGTGGATTGACGCGTCATACGGGTTTTTCTTGGACCAGGGGTTAACACCCTGCGAACCACCCTGTGTGCCGTGGTCTGAAGAGAACACTAGAATGGTGTTGTCGATTAATCCTTCTTTTTCCAGGTAGTCCAGTAATCTGCCTAGCATTTCATCAATGGCTAAAATCATCGCCAGATAATGGCGGTACATTTCTTTTGAGGCTTTTAGCATTGCGCCCGGCACGTTATCAGGTAGCACCAGTTCGTCGGGCAACATGTCATAGAAGCGATCGGGTGCAAACTTTTCTGGTGTGTAGTGCGGCTGATGCGGGGATAGAAACATCAGAAAAGGATCATCTTTTGCTTCGTTCATGAATTCGAAAGCGTAGTTTAGAAGGCCTTCGGTTTCGTAACCTTCCCAGCGCTCGTAGTTCCAGTCGTCTTTGTGGACAAAGCCATTGAAGTACACCATATGTTGGTTGTAAGCGCGCCAGTATTCGAATCCTAGCCGATCCCGGCCCTTGGGAACCCAGTCGGGTTGCATCGGCGTCCGATTCAGGGCGGGCCAGTGGCCGGTATGCAAGTGCCATTTCCCGATCCAGGCGGTGCGGTAGCCCTGATGAGCAAACGCATCAGCGATAGAGATTTCAGAATGCCGGGTACGCGTTGAATTGATCAGGTGGCCGGTGCTCTGGGGATATCTGCCCGTGACCAACATCGCGCGAGCGGGTGTGCAGACAGGACAATTAGAAATCGCGTTGTCTAGCGTGACACCCCGATCTGCAAGCCGGTTGATGTTGGGTGTTTCGATCTGTGTTTCAACGTAAGCGCTGTTACCATACAAACTTAGCGCTTGCGCTCGTAACTGGTCTGGGAAAAGAAAGACGACATTGGGCTGTTCAGTCAATGATCTTTACTCCGTGTCTTCATTTAACAAACGTTTGGTCAGCAAGGCTTCAAAGGCGGCTTGATCCTTCCATTGCATCGCGCAGTTCACCCGTTGTCCACGGTCATCGACCAAAGTCTTGCCATCATCGGTCACAACAATGGGAAGTTGTGCCATTTCAAGAAGAGATTCGCTGAAGGAAAGATACACCGCCACAGTATCGTAAAGCAGTGAAGACTGTAGCTGGGGGTTCATGTGCGAAAGAATCGGCCAGTCTTTTACGTTTTCGCACCAGGCAAAGTGGTTTTGGATCACAGCCTGGGCCAGTGGGTCGGAGGATTTTTTCAGGCGTTCGAAATTATCGCCTTGTAAAAAAACATTGCCGCAGGTGTCCAGCGGTGTGATCGTTAGATCCCAGGGCGTTGCAAAGACCTTCTGGCAGGCCATCGAGTGCTTTTTAACATTGTACTCTCGCATTGGCTTGTCAGCACCTAGATAGCCACGTCGAATACTCCCGTGCATACCAACAAATTTTGAATTGTTTACTATCCGCGGTTCACGTGCCAGTGCTGCGGCAATATTAGGCACAGGGCCGATACTAATAATGCTGACTGTAGCCGGTGAACTCATCACTGTATGACAAATTGCACCAACACCATCCAGGTATACCGTGCCCGGGTAATCCTGTAGCTGGTAATCGCCAAGCCATTCCGAATGGGTTCGCGCCGAAGCGTCAAGGGGGATGCCAACGCCGACAGGTATGTCCGTTCTGCCTGCAACCTCAAGTAACTTTGCGACAAGACTCGCTGAATAATGAGTATCTCCTGTATCGGTCACGATCAGCTTAACGTCGACTTCGGGGCACCGTAGAAGAAAGGCAAGTGCCCAAACGTCATCGACATCAAAGCCGATGTCGGTGTCAAGTATCACGGGTATAGGCACTGGGTATTACTCTGTAGACGGGAAGCCTGAGTATACGAAACAGAAACACTAGCACCAACCGTCTGGTGCGAAATTAACGCGGCGATAAAAACCTGCCCGGATAGATATCTTGTTGTGGTTCGTCTACGACGAAGTCTACGACAACGTCCACGACAACGTCCACGACAACGTCCACGACAACGTCCACATGATTCGAAGGGAGCGACGTGGAGAAATCTTATGCTCGCGAATGCTTAGGGTAGAGATCTCTCCACTTCAGTCGACATGACGTCTGGTCAAGAGAACTCGCCAGTTCCCCGGCCGTCAGTCGGAACTTCGTCACAATCTAATTCAGCGGCAAGCGAATCCAGCTATTTTCAGTGACAGGGTAATGCCCTGTGTATTGGCATTATTGCGCGCAGGAGCGCTTTCTTGTCTGAACCCCTTAATCGACAACACAATCGAGAAAAACTCGATTGTTTTCGCGGTCAGCCTCTGGCTCTATAATGTCTCCAGACGGATCTACTGCAACCAGAACCTGGTGGGAGCCTTTGGCGAGCGATAAAACAACGGTGAAATCTTCGCTCTCGCCAGCTGCCAGCCAAGGTAAGCGCAGGTATTGACGCTCGCTGTAAAGATTATCTGGAACCACATCAATACCGATATCGCTGACATCCATGGTGCCGCAGTTGGACACCTGAAAACGTAATTCACCCGCTTCGAATTCGATTTCAGTGATTGCCAAGTCAGAGCCTAGCTGGTTAATGGTTTCAATCGGATAAATCATTAATTCATCGACGCGTAATACGCGAGTACGACTGTGCTCGTGATGGACGTGTCCGCCGTACCTATGATCTAGGCTCACCCCATGAATATGTAAATTCGCGCCGGCTTGTGCCACCGTGACTCGACCTTTTTCTGGCTGAGTATCAAAAAAGCCGCAACAATCCCAATCCAGGGCATCACCAAGGTATTGGATCCCGGATGCCGTTTCGGGGCAAGGTTCGTCTGATAGCAAATAATGCTGCAACGAATCGTAGATAGAGGAACCAAGTCCAGCTGTTCCGCTGTTGGTGTTGCGACTGCTTTGGTTTAGACAAAGTTTGGATGCCACAGTAATAACAAGGTCGTCCCAATGACATTTAGCTCTAACGCCGTACAAATCAGCTGGTTTGTCGAGCTTATCGATAGCAGCCTCAACCCAATCAGCCAATCGCCAGTCGGATGTCGAATTCAGCGATAACAAATCGATGGGATAACCCATGTCGGTAGCGTCAGAACTAAAGCATACATAAGGGAAATGGTCACTGCCGTCCCCGGGGCACACCTTGTGAATCCCGCCAGTGTTGGCATGACACTTGAAAATAACGGTTTCTGCATCGGCCTCATCATAAATAAAGGTGAGTTCGCCATTATCAATGCTGGTGGTCGTGCCAAATCCTAATATGTCGCCGCCTAGCGGTATGCGGGCAACCGGAAAATGCTCCTTAATATCGCCCTGAACCAGATCAATAATTGTATTGGCGATGGTCAGATGAATTCCGGGTTGTTCTTTCACGTACGTCTCCTTTTTTATGAAAGGTGATTATGCCCTGAAAAACATACTTCAAGAACCGTTAACGCCAGTCGAGTAGCGTCCCGTGACTAGGGTGCTTGAGGGGCTTTAAATGTCTTAGGGGCTTTAAATGTCTTCACTATAACGCTGCGTTTATGTTGTTTTAGAGCCAATAAAAGAATTTTGGCCAACACGCCGCAAAAGGTGCGAATAAGGGGGGGAGAGGGGAGAGGGGAGAGAGGAGGGGGGGATGGGAATAGAAACTTTTCAATTAAGAACACAATGCAGCTAGATCATGGGTGAGGAGCGTTAACGGAAGTTGTCGTAAGGTAGCAAAAGTTATCTTTCCGAGTCCTCGATCGAATTTATCGAAGAATATGCAGAAGAAAAGGTCGAAGACGGCGCGCGCCAGTTTTGTTAACCGTTCGTTGAACAGGTCAACGACGCATCAAGATACAAAAAAATGTGGCACGGTCGTGCATCAGGTCAAGAAGCGCAGTGCTGGGGAAGAATCGTCCCAGGCAGAAATTAATGACGCCGTGATGCAGACTTACCCAAGGGTCCCGTCAGCGTCGGCGGAAACCATTCACAAGCGATAACGTCACTTTGCCCCTCATAAACTCGCATGCCCAGCAGAAAGGGTCCGCTCGGAACGGGCAACCAATTGGTGGTTTTAGCAGGTCGTTCCGCGCTTATAATAATCGTTAGGCTGCCATCGTCATCAAAAACAAGACCGGGCGTACGATCGCTGATTGACCAGCGATCGATTTCGTTTTCAACCAGGTAAAGGTCTGTGCCATAGGATGTTAGCGACCAGAACGCATTGCATGGCGGCATGGCATCTGCCTCGAATCGCATCTGAAGTGGGTGACGACCATCTGGCGGGTTACCTGCTGAATCACGTTGAGCCGTATAGGATCGGTTTTCGATAGCCTGGTGACCGCCAAGTCCGAACTTTGCGCCGACAGCTCGTTTTAGTATATCGCCGCCAAACCCGGTGGCGTCTCGGCCCGTACTCCATCCATTTTTTTTGACTGTGCCAGAAACATTTAGACCAACAATGAGTTTCTCACCTTCTTGGACGCCGGCCGTTAGCACATCCATCGGATAGTCGGAGGGAGTATCGATAATCGACTGCGCCGCTGGTGACAGTTGTGGGTGCCAGGGAGCAGGTGGGTCGAGTTCTGTGTAGCGTTTTAGTTCGGTGTAAAACTCAGCCCCGGACTTAGCGATAGCGGTGGCTCGACCGGCGCGTTCAGTTCGGGTGTTCGGATGTGAGATGGGTCCCGTCACCCTTATCGCACGCTGCAGGGCACGGGCTGCAGTGATGTCTGCTGGTGATTCAACTAGCATGCGAATAATGACCCAGGCGGTAGGTGTGCCTATCGTGACGATACCGGTGTCATCGTTGGCCGGAGGTGTTGTCGGGTCGAAGGTCACCTGCACACGCGCGCCTCTAACACCGTGATGCCGACGGCAGACGTAAGCAACGTGGGTATACGCATCCAGGATCATCACGTTCCAGTATCTGTCAGGGTGATCCATTGCCGGTACATCAATGGTCAGGTCGCCGTGACTCAAGTCATACCATCCGGATGAGTACAGTGTGTCGTTGTTTGGAACCACAATGGCGCGATCTTTGGGCGTTGCCAGGTCATCGATGTGATTTATGGTGCCGGTATCGGTCTTGGAGCAGAGTAATAGCCGGGTACGGTGTATCGATGCCAGGGGAAATCCCCAAACATAGGCCTCAGCAGCGGGTGACATTTCGTCAAACGGGGATTGCGTCATGAGTTAGGTTACTGCTCGATAAAAAGGAAAAGGTGCTGACTGATAACTTCAGTTCTAGGCCGCGGTTCGTAACGCGGTTCGCACACCACTCTGGTTGTTTAGGTAACACTCTGGTCGTTCAGGTACCGCTCTGGTTGTTCAGGTACCACTCTGGTTTTTTAGGTACCACTCTGGTTTTTCAGGTACCGCTCTGGTTGTTCAAGTACCGCTCTGGTTGTTCAAGTACCGCTCTGGTTGTTCAAGCACCACTATAGTTGTTCAGGTACCACTTTGGTTTTTAGCTACCACTTTGGTTTTTAGCTACCACTTTGGTTTTTAGGTACCGCTATCATTGTTGAGGTACCGCTATCATTGTTCAGGGCTGAATTTGTCTTGATAGCGCTTACCCCTTTCTGCGGCCAGTTTATAGGCAGCGGATGTTTCGGCTTCTACTTCTTCGCGCTGATTTTCGCTTAACGCCTTGAATTCAGCCTGCCACCAACGACGGGTGACTTGCGGAAAAGTCCCCATGCGATTGACGCAAGCATTTGCGCCACGATCGCGCCCGGCTTTATAGCCGGCCGCGCCTGCGCTTGATGCCGCGGACTTGCCGAATGGCACAAGATCTCCCTCCATCTTTGGAATCAGGAAGTAAGGCATCGAAACGCGTGTTTCGCCATCGGGAATCAAGGTCGTGTTCACACGATGGAGCGTTGCAGAATAGCGTCCTTCGCTCAGATGCATCAAGGTCCCGCCAGTGTTGACAATCACGGAACCGGGAATGACCGGGACATCGTACTCCCCTGCGGCAGTCCTGCATGTCACGGGAGCATCCATCCATTGCCCCTCGCCAGCGACGACCTGCAGTCCGGGACGGTCGTTGATCAGCAAGGCCACAAATGGGGGGCCGTCAATGTGAGTCCCCACGTTTTGGCTATCAAATTTTGCGTAAGCTGCCTGAACTTCTTTTTGCGTACTTTCCGAAAAAACATCCAGGCCAAAGTTGTGGTTCAAGCTCGCGGCAAGGTCCGGATCATCGAAGTCAAAATACTTGCGAAATTCGGCCGGGTCCTCGCCGAGTGACTCTACGATCAGTTCTCCAAGTTGGTGCGTCAAACGATGATAGGTAAGGTTGAGATCTTCAATAAGTGGCCTAAAGCCCGGCATCGACTCGGACTTCGGCCAGGTGTTCGGTCCCCGAAACAAACGTTTGTGAATGGGTTGGGACACATCGTCGTATGCGCACGGCGGCGCTTGTTCAAAGCCGTATTGAAAATTTTCTATGACCTGACCATGACCGCGATCGGCAGGCGTTGGTAATGTGTAACCCCGAAAGTAAGGCGTGTTGGAAATGTGTGCGGTTTTCTTAACGTCCATTGGCGCGTCGAAGAAACCTCGAACTTCGCGGAAAGCGCGCTGTTGAAACTCATCATGAAGGCCTGGTGCATTCGTGAGGACAAGAAACCCGCATTCCGAAAGCGCATAACGAAGGTCCTGTAGAAACTTAATGCGGTCGTTTTCAAGGTCATGCCAATCCACCACGGGAATCTGTTGCAGTGCGTCTGTTGGGTGATGAGGTTCGCTTTTTGTAGGTTGCATGGTCAATAGTACCAATGGTTTTTACAGACACTATTCTCGACATCGTCAAAAAGCAAATGACCACTGCTGTACGAACTCGCTGAGCGTCCAAGGGTTGCTCCGCCGCAATATTCGATGGATAAGTCAACGATTAGCCAGCAACATGAGGATTCTCCACTGGATTGCCCACAGTATTCTCCACAGGATTCTCCACAGGATTCTCCACAGGATTCTCCACAGGATTCTCCACAGGATTTTCCACAGGATTGAGCTTAGAGCGGTTTGTTACCAAGGTTTGATAGAGCGTTGCCCTTAAAAAATGAGTTGAACATCAAGTAACCGCTTGCTTGTCCCCTCCAATGCTGGAATTATTTTGACCTCAGTTAGAATTCAACGAGCAGGAGTAAAATGCGCCTGGAACGACATGAAAAAAACACGAACTTTGCTTGGCGTGACAGCAAGGGCCCTTTTCGAATAATTACTGAGTCACAAGCCGATAGCTGGAACCAGGACGGCGGATTTCTGTTGGAGCAGGTTATCTCGCAGTCTACGCTGGATAAGTTGATCGAAGACATTGACCCGATGGAAGCAAAGACCAACGAATTTCTTCGCACAGTGAAAAACAAGCGACAATTTATCGCGCGCGCCGATGAAGTGACGTTCGCGCTACACGTTGTGAAGCACTCTAAGAGCGCCCGCCAGTTTGCTAAATCCAAACTGTTCGCAGACTTATGCTTTGACTTGCTTGGCCCCGACTGTCGGCTCTATTGGGATCAAGCGGTCTATAAAAAGCCGCATTGCCCAGAAGAGTTCCCCTGGCACCAGGACAATGGTTATAACTTCGTAGCACCGCAGGACTATCTGACTTGTTGGGTACCGTTGGTTGATACGACCATAGACAATGGTTGCGCCTGGATCATGCCTGGTGTGCATCGGCAAGGCACCCTCAGGCACTGGCACACTGATCTTGGTTACGAATGTCTAACGGAGACATCCGGTGCCCAACCAATTGAGGCAAAAGCTGGAGATGTTGTGGTGTTTTCGTCCCTGACGCCGCATCGCACGGGTCCTAATCACACCGCAGGCGAACGTAAATCGTACATCTTGCAATACGCCCACGATCGCGCGGTGATGTTGGGGAAAGAGGGTGAAGACTCAACGTTACAGGACGACCCTGACCGGCAGTTCGCCGTTATTCAGGCAGGTAAGTACGTTTGATCTACTCCAACTCATCACCCATTAAATTCAACGATTCGCTACCGGTTTCGGTTGATGTCGTCATCATTGGCGCCGGCGTTATCGGTATCTGCACCGCGTGGTTTTTGACTAAGCAGGGCATTTCTGTGCTCGTGTGCGACAAGGGACGAGTCGCTGGCGAACAATCGAGTCGCAACTGGGGATGGATTCGCCAGCAAGGACGCGACCCTGCAGAGCTACCAATTATGATGGATAGCATCGATACCTGGCAGGGCTTATCGAAAGAATGTGGCGATGACATTGGATTCACCCGGGAAGGCGTCCTTTACGCGGCTAAAAACGATAGTGAAATGGCAGAGCACGAGCGATGGATGGATACGGCTATCCAGCATCAGCTAGACACACGACTGCTGAGCGGCGCCAAGGTTGATCAGTTGATCAAAGGCAAACCCGGGCAGTGGAAGGGCGGCATGCTAACCCCTAGCGATGCGCGGGCGGAACCCTTCAAGGCAGTGCCTGCACTTGCTCGCGAGTTGCATAACCGGGGTGGCCTGATCCGTGAAAACTGCGCGGTGCGCTCAATCGATATTCAGGGCGGCAAAGTCATTGGCGTGATCACTGAACATGGCAACGTTAAAGCACAGTCTGTTGTTTGCGCTGGTGGCGCCTGGTCTACGGTGTTTCTTGCAAACCTTGGTATTAATCTTCCCCAGCTTGCTGTGCGGGCAACGGTTGCAAGAACGGCGCCAGCGCCTGATATCTACCAAGGCAATGCCGCGTTGTCAGAGATAGCCATCAGGCGTCGACAAGACGGTGGTTATACCTTGGCTTCGAGTCCGCAGAATGAACACTTTATTGGCGCGGATAGTTTTCGTCACTTTTTTAAGTTTTTGCCCGCCCTGTATCAGAGCGTGCGGTTTATCAAGCTGCGCTTCGGCGGCGATGTTATGCATAGGATGCTGCCTACCCGGCGCTGGCGCGATGATGAAACGACACCCTTTGAAGCGCATCGTGTACTGAACCCGGCGCCTTCTCAGAAGGCACTAAACGCTATGCGGAAGGGGCTTAAAAAGCGTCTGCCCAAGCTCGCAGAAATACCGTTCGAAGAAACCTGGGCGGGCCTGATTGACGTGACACCAGACGTGGTGCCCGTCATGGATCACATTGAATCTCATCCGGGGTTGCTGCTTGCCACTGGGTTCAGCGGCCACGGTTTTGGTATTGGTCCAGGTGCCGGTAAAGTGATGGCGGATATGGTGATGGGAAATTCAGCCGCTCATGATTTGTCTAGATTCCGGATGTCTCGATTCTCGGATGGCAGCCCAATGGTGCCGGGTCCTGGGCTTTAAACCTGAACGGCCGGTAAATCCTGGGCGCAGTGACTGGGTTTTCGTTCGTTGTTACGCGACTAATTTGGGTAGGCAGCGGTATCCTCGGAATCGGTAATGTCTGAATAATGACAGGTTTTTCGACCTATAAACGTAAGGGTTGAACCCGTAAAAGGTTTAATAACCATTGTCTTTAGGTGCTGAGTTTATTGAAGATATCTGGCATTGTTAGGCTTGGGCGATCCCCAAGACCATTAAGGGCGAACAAGCATGGACGCAGAAAATCCAGATGTACTAATTGTTGGAGCCGGATTCGCAGGCCTCTATGCGATCCATCGGTTTCGGGATCTTGGTCTATCGATCAAGGTGCTCGAAGCTGGCGATGATGTTGGCGGTACCTGGTTTTGGAATCGGTATCCCGGGGCGCGCTGTGATGTACCTTCGCTTGAATATTCGTTTGGTTTCTCTTCGGAGCTTGAGCAGGAATGGCATTGGCCAGAAGTTTTTTTAGCACAGCCGGATATTCTTAAGTATGCAACTCACGTTGCAGACAAGTTTGATTTGCGCCGGGACATTCAGTTCAACACGCGGGTAAGTCGCGTTGAATACCTGGACGAAGAAAATCTTTGGTCTTTAACAAGCGAAGCAGGGGAAGCCTTCACGGCCAAATTCTGCATCATGGCGACGGGTTGTTTATCCGTGCCCAACAAGCCGGAGATTCCCGGTGATGAAGAGTTTTCCGGCTTAACATTACACACGGGCCTTTGGCCAAAGGAATCGGTCGACCTTGCCGATAAGCGGGTCGGCATTATTGGTACTGGTTCATCTGCTGTGCAGACAATTCCTGAACTCGCTAAAGCTGCTGGGCATCTCACGGTGTTCCAGCGCACCCCGGTCTATACCGTACCGGCGAATCGCAAGGCGATGCGCAGTGCCGTTGAAAGTGAGTTCAAGAAAAACTATCGACTCATTAGAACGCGGCAGTGGAACAATCGAGGTGGTGTATCGAACTTCCGGCCGATCCAAAGCGTGTCCTTGACAAGTAAGCGCGGCATGGGTGGCGGGCAAAGAGGTGATGCGGGATCGATTAAACCGATGTCACCTAAGCAAAGGCAGGCAATAATTAAAGAGCGAGGTTTGGCGGCGATTCTTAATTTCACCGACGTTTACACTGACCCGGATGCCAATGAAATCGCTAACGATTTATTTCGCTCGACGGTACGAAAAATGGTCGATGATCCGACAGTGGCTGAAAAACTATTGCCGCAAGACTATGGTTTGGGCTGTAAACGACAGGTCCTGGATCGAGATTACTACCCTACCTATAACAGAGATAACGTGACGCTCGTTGATCTTAAGCAGACTCCAATAGAACGAATCACCGCCAATGGGTTAACAACAGTAGATAAGGAATACGATCTGGATGTTTTGATCTATGCCACGGGCTTTGATGCAATGACCGGTGCTCTATTAAACGCAAACATTACAGGTCGGGATGGACGGCGGCTTGCTGATAAGTGGGAGTTTGGTCCGGTGGCCTATCTGGGCCTGCAGATGGAGGGTTTTCCGAATTTGTTTACGGTTACCGGTCCCGGTAGTCCGTCGGTACTTTGCAACATGCTGGTGGCCATAGAACAGCACGTCAACTGGATTGGTGACTGTATCAAGTATCTCGAGCATAAGGGATTGAGCTCGATCGAGCCGATCTCCGAGTCAGAGCAGCGATGGGTCCAACAGGTCAATAAGGTTGCGGATGGGACGATGTTTACAGCGCCTAGTTGTCACTCGTGGTATCTAGGCGCGAACATTGAAGGCAAACCTAGAATATTTATGCCTTACGTTGGGGGTTTCCCCCAATATCGAGAGCACTGCGAGACGGAGGCCGACAATGGGTATCCTGGTTTTTCTATCGCCTAGGTGAACGGATAGCGCCAGTAAATACGGGGTCTTAACCGTTCTGATTATCTTTCTGGCAGCGCCGTCCCAGGGTCTGGTTTTTAGAAATGTCTGTAAAGTGTTTTGCACGATTTATTTGTTGCCTCGTACGCCAAGGTCAGACCTGCAACTTTGATTTTTAGAGACCTGCGCTGACGACCTCCGGTTTGGTACATAGATGATCGTCTGGCCTAAAGTCCGCGCGCGAGTGCCTGAAGGGCCAGCGGAATCTTTAATAGTGTGAGGCTGGAAATAATGGCTCATCAATCAACAGAAAAAACCTCTCGCAACTAGCGCGATAGCGTACTCTACGACTTTCCGCTAACCACATAAGAAGTAATGAGCACGCCTTCAGCAAACCGCACAAACCAATTACTGACAGCGCCAGTCCTGCCCCTTCTCATTAGCATGGCCGCTCCAAATGCTGCCGCCTTTCTGGTGCAGGCAACGGTCAACATGACTGAAGTTTGGTACGTCGGTCAGTTGGGGACTGTATCCCTTGCTGCGATGGCGTTAATGTTTCCGCTTTTCATGTTGATGCAAATGTTGGCCAATGGCGCGATGGGTGGTGGCGTTACTGGCGCTATTGCCAGGGCCATGGGTGGTCATAATGTCGATACTGCGGAACGATTGATCTGGCATGCCCTGGCCATTGCCCTTGTGGCGGGGTTTGGTTTCCTGATTTTAGTGCTGGTGGCGCTCGAATCCTTGCTTAGTCTGATGAGCAACGATCCTGCTGTGCTGGAAGAGGCCCGGCTTTATGCTGTTATTCTGTTCAGCGGTTGCCCGCTGATCTGGAGCATGGCGTTGCTTAGCTCTGTCTACCGTGGGATGGGCAACATGCAGTTCCCGGCCATGTTGATGTTTCTTGGCGCTTTTATTCAGATTCCACTTTCCGGAACGCTGGTGCTGGGTTGGTTTGGCGTACCTAGTCTTGGCATTGCAGGGGCTGCCGTGTCTGTTATTGCTGTGGCCGCTTTCAGCAACATCCTGTTAATAGGCGGGCTGCTGCTAGAGCGATCGCCTTTGAGGCTTCGCTGGTCGGCCAGGCATTTACAGAGTTCCCTGTTCGCATCGATACTGCGGGTTGGACTGCCGTCCTCGATCTCGCCGATATTGACCGTGGGTACACTCAGTGGGCTCAATATTCTTGTCGGGTCATTCGGCGTAGCGGCTCTGGCTGGTTACGGCATTGGCTCTCGCATCGAATTTTTGATCATCCCGCTGGTGTTCGGTATCGGTGTTTCGATGAATGCATTGGTGGGCGTCAATCTGGGCGCGGGTCAGCTTCAACGGGCGGTGAATGTCGGTTGGATTGGCGCCGGTGCTGCCGCTTTTTTCACCGGTATCGGGGGCCTGGCAGTCGCGCTTTGGCCGGAGGCCTGGATCTCACTTTTCACGGACGACGTTCAGACAATGGCAGCCGCCAAGGGCTATTTGCAATTTGTGGGTCCATTTTTTGCCTTTCAGGGCATCGGATTGTCTCTGTTCTTTGCTTCCCAGGGGGCCGGTCGTATGACGTGGCCACTGATCGCTGCCGCGGCGCGACTTATGATCGCGATCGGCGGGGGCGCTGTTTTGCTCTATGGATATGACGCTTCACTGAATATGATCTATCTGGCCAGCGGTATTGCCATGGTCGCGAATGGAATCATCACCGCAGTTGCGCTGAAAATGGGGATGTGGCGACGCTAACGATGGCCCAGCTACCTGCTCGGCGGCCTAAGACCGTGATGGATCCCGGCGCGCCAAACAGTCTATCGACCAACACTCGTGTGGCATGAACAGCTGTTGGTGAAACTAAACCACAGGACCAGATTTATGTCAGTCTGCGCAAACGGCAGCTCGGTTTGAAATACTGATACTTCTTCGGCCCTGGCGAAGGGGGTTTCGATCGTGGCCATTGGTACAATAACCCACACTAATTCCGGTGGCAGGATCTACCCAGGCGATTTGCCCTCCGGCACCACCATGCCCAAAAGCGTTTGCAGAATTAGTGTGCCCAAAGCCTCGCAGGTTTCTGTTGTCGTCTCCAGAGATGACAACGCCTAACGCTCGATTGACTGGCGTGTTGGTTAACATGTCTTTCATACCGCCGGTTAGCACGGTGGTCGCCATGTTAATCGTTTCCTTGCTCCAGATTGTTTCCCCGCTCTGCGTGTTGCCAATCAACCCCTGATAAAACAGCGCCAGTTCTGCTGCTGACATAATTCCTCCCCCTCCGGGAACAGGCACTTTCCGAATGTCGGTATTGTTAAATCCAAGCAATGCTTCCTCTGTGACCTCGGTCACTGGTGGTTCAGCAATGCCAAGACTGGCATAGTCTTCACTGGTCATGGGTTTGCCCACGTGACTAATTTCGGCAATGCGGTGATGTTGATCTTCAGGACAGCCAACATATAAATCCGGCAGATTTAACGGTTCCGCGATGTGGGTTCGAACATAGTCTGTAAAAGATTCGCCGCTGAGCCGCTCAATAATTTCTGCAATAACCCACATTGAGGAGGTCGCGTGATATTCAAACCGGCTACCCGGGGGCCAGTTTAAGGTCCAACCAGAAAATCGCTGGTATCTGAGCGCCTTGTCGTTCCAGTCAGTTGGTCGAAAGGGGGCGTGAGGGAATCCAGCGGTATGGGTGAATAGTTGCTCGATTCGAATGTCCTGTTTGTCATTGGTAGAAAACTCTGGGATCAGTTCAGAGACCTTTTGGTGAATGTCTAACTTACCCTCCTGGATGAGTAGCCAACCGGCGGCCGAAGTTATCGCCTTGGTGGATGAAAAAACGCAGTAAAGTGAATCGTTAGTCGCAGCTCCAAAAGTTTCGAAAGCGACCAGTTTTCCGTTTTTTGCGACGGCAATCTGGGCAGAAGGCAAAAGTCCTTCATCGACTTCCTGCCTCACTCGGGTTAAAAGCTCATCAAGTTTCTTCTGACTCACGCCAGCGTCAGCTGGGTCAATGTTAACGCTATCACCTTGCATATCGTTTTCCTTTTTAGATGCCTTTAGATGCCAGAATCATACAGGCAATGGATTGCTTTCGTGGTTAACCGTTAACAAAAAAAGCTTCAGGTCAATGATGTTCGCCGGCCCCATAAAGCGTGGTGTGGCCGGAGCGACCAATACGAATGATAAAATTTGGTCTAAGTTAATCCTAAATAAGCGGTATCGCGGTGCGAAATCGAAGCTTAATTCAAATTATAATCGCGGTATAGTTGATCACGATCAGGGTGATGCCACAATCAAGTCGTTACCGTCAGGTGCGACTTAGCGGTGCTTTGTCATCCGGACTTCGGACAACCGGCGATACCTTGCGTACCAGGGTTGAGTCCGACACATGATTAACTGCAGGAGAAAGAAATGACCTATGCCGGTGAGCGCCTTATTAACGATGCTGACAGCCACCTGATGGAGCTGCCGGATTTTCTGACAGCGCATGCTGATGTCAACACACGCGAGCAGCTACCAAATCTACTGGATGCATTGACCGGGCAGTTTGATCCCCAGTCCTATGCCGGAGTCGTTGGCCATGCACCTCAGGTGGTTGAGCAGTTAGTCGCATTGGGAGATAACCTAACCAAAGGTCCTAAGTGGCACGATGCGCTTGGTGCCTTTAACACCGCGGAGAGGTCGCAGGCGCTCGACCTACTTGGTTTTCAAAGACAGGTTGTATTTTCGTCTTTCTGTGCCCGACTGATCTTTGACGCAGTGAACGATGATGTTGCCTATGGCGCCGCGGCAGCCCACAACAGGGCTATGGCAGCATTCTGTAATGCCGATACCAGGCTGATAGGGGTCGGTATGGTGCCGCTGCAGGACGTAAGCCGAGCGGTCGCCGAGATTGAGCGGGTTAAAGCCCTTGGCCTTGGCGCGGTTTGGATTCCGGCAGATGCGCCCGGCGGGCGTTCTCCCGGTCATCCAGCACACGATTCAATCTGGTCAAGCCTTGCAGAAATGGGTTTGCCGTTTATCCTTCATGTAGGCAGTGCGGCGTTGACGATCGGCGATGCCTGGATGAATGACGGTAAGTCCGACACGGTATCTGCACGGGGTGGCGCAGAAGTGATCGGCAGCAAGGATCTGACATCAATTCACTTTGCTACTAACCGTTTTGTTTCGACCTTAGTACTTGACGGTGTACTTGAAACCTATCCCGCACTGAGGGGCGGCGTGATTGAGATCGGTGCCGGATGGGTTCCGGATATGATTCGCCGGCTTGATCATGCGGTAAAAATTTGGGGTCGTTCGGAGCCTCAACTGCAAAAAATGACAAGACTGCCATCAGAACAAATATCCCAGCAGATGCGTTTTACGCCTTACCCTTTTGAGGATGTCGCTCAGCTAGTGTCAGAATCCAGCTCGGAGCTTTATCTTTTTTCTTCGGATTACCCTCACGCGGAGGGCGGTAGAGATCCATTGGGACGGTTCTCAAAAACCACAGAAAGTCTCACCGCGATTGAAAAAAATCAGTTTTTTGCGACTAATTTTCAGTGTCTGTACTCAGGTGGCTAGCCAATAGGGTCGTTATTTCCTCTTCGGTCCAGCCAACCAGTCTTAGTTGCAAGTCATTTAAAACCGGCGCGGGAGGGCGGGCATATTTAGTTGGATCTACGGCAATGAGGTCTGGAAATTTATCAGCGTTGACGAAAACATCACTCCAATTGGTTGTTGATGTCGTGTTTTCCACAGCAGCCTTGCGGCGAGAAATAACCGTCGCGTTAGATTTACGCCGCGGCATCATACAAATCAGGCTGATCGCGCGCACAAGTTCACTATCGTTAAGATGTTTGGTCGCAGGATTAGTCGGTGGACTGCTGCAGTGAATTGTCCTTGAATCCCAAAGCATCAGGTCGCCTGGTTCCAGGTGACAGGTGACAGGTGACAGGTAACAGGTAACAGGTGGCAGGTAATGGGTTTCATATCAGCCAAAAGTGGATCATTTTTTGGGAATCTGAAATGGTCAATGCTCTTGTCTATGCGGCTGAGCCTATCGGTATAAAGCGTCGGTATTTTTTCATGCAGGTGATGGCTGCCGGGAATGACGACGTTACCGCCAGTCTCTTCGGAAGTGGGTAGTAGGTTGACTAAGCCCTGAACGCAATGTTTTCCAGGCCGGCCAGTCGGATGCTGGTCGATATGTAGCCAGCTTCCGCCAAGCCCCGTTTTCCATTCAGGTTTACGACTCCATGGCCTCCAGATACTGACACCATCGAAGCTAACCAGCAGATCCTCGGTTCCCCAGACCGCAGCAAAAGCCGCTTTGACCGCCGGGATGCTCCGTGTGTACCACTGTGCCTCTGATTGGCCAATGCCATGACCCGGCAAAATCCCGCGGCAAAATCCCGCCATGCACCGCTGTGGGCCAGCGAGTATCGCCCCACGTGTCCGGATCTGACTGGTCTATGCCGGTTTCTAGAGATTCAAGGTAGGACCACAACTTATCCATCGCCGTTGATGTTTCTGTTTTGGTCAGTGCATTGGCAATAATGACGTAGCCATGATCTTCAAGGTACTCAAGTGCCGCTGCCTCAGTTGATCGAAAACGAGGAGCATGGGTGTAAGTGATCTGTAGCTCAGTAGGACCCGGCATAATGTGACTAGCAGTGACAGACGTTGAGTCAGTATAGGATGAATGCCCGTAAAGCACATAGCCATCCGTCGCAGCGCTTAGACCTGTCGGCGCCTTTTCGCGTTCTTACCAGGCTTAGCAGATGGCCAGGTCTACGCATAATACTGTGCCCAAAAGCATGGTTTGTTGGCTAAGCGAAGTCTGTAGGTCTACTGATGCTCAGTGGCGCTTAAAGACGCTTGGTTTGCGAGCGACAGAGGGACTATTGTCAACGCGTGGAACAGCCGATTGCGGACGGGGGAAGCCACTGTAAGGTGGCCTGTGCAGGCTGGATATGCTGGTTAGACAACGGCTAACAAACATATTTTTTTGGTGGTCTGCAGCAAAAATAGCTACTGAAGATCAGTCAAGAAGGCGTAAGATGTTGCTTCGAAAATTGGAATCAACACTCATGCTTGAAACTCGACAAGAAGGCGACGTCTTTGTTTGTGATATATCCGGTCGGCTGGACGCTATTTCTGCAGATAGCTTCGCGGAAGAGCTACTGGGGGAATTAGCCGGGGCGGGCCCCTCAGTGTTGTTAAACCTTTCGGGTTTAGAATACATCAGTAGTATGGGGCTACGTGTTTTTGTTAAAGCAGTAAAGGCTGTAAACGCCGCAAAAGGAACATTGAAGGTCTGTAGTCCGACGGTCGCTGTTTTGCGTGTGCTGGAGATCTCGGCACTAGACACACTGCTTGATTTACGGGACGACGAGGCGAGTGCTTTGGCGAGTTTCTAGTGGCTTTGGGTTTAGCCGTTTAAGGGACGCGACGGCAACGTCGCCGGTTTGGGTATTTTGGTTCGATCTGTTGTCGTTCTAAACGCGCAGTTTTTGTAAGGGTGCTTTACACAGCCATCACTTTCGCGGTTTGTAATCTGTAGGTTTGTAAAGAAAATTCTAGCGATTACCCTATGGCCAAGCTGACAGTTGAGATGTTTTTCCCCTCTCGATATACGTGGCCGCACGTATCCATCATTTCTGTTACCAAGTGGATACCAAGGCCACCAATTTCCCTGTCTTCTACGCTGGCATCAATGTTGACCGCGTCACGACTAAAGGGGTCAAACGAG
>Ga0114998_10000893_pt1 | contig 22657 bp, 21 predicted proteins | sample ArcticOcean_MG_C_5_FD_87044 | JGI IMG/M metagenome (GOLD analysis project Ga0114998, IMG submission 87044) | Marine microbial communities from western Arctic Ocean - ArcticOcean_MG_CB4_138 | ecosystem: Environmental > Aquatic > Marine > Oceanic | place: Arctic Ocean: Canada Basin | collected... | reverse complement strand
TTCGGCTGTTTCTTTGGTGTCATTGCCAAAACCTATTTTCGGTAAATTGGGTGGGGATTGGTGACATCCGCGCGAGGTTGATTGTTAAAAACAGCTATTTACAGATTTTTATCTGACTGGTGAAGGCCGGTCGTCGGTACAAATTTAGTCTTGCAATCGCAAAGAGAGAAAGGTGTAAGGTCCTATAGTCAGATGCAAAGGGTCTTGCCGATGGAACCGTTTGAGCAGAGCGCACTCGAGTTAACCGCGATGCTCGATCGCAAGCAAATCAGCGTTGTGGAGGTGATGCAAGCGACCTTGGCACGGATCGATGCCGTCAATGGGTCGGTCAATGCGATTGTGTCGCTCCGTGATCACGATTCGCTGATGGCCGAGGCCGCAAAGGCGGACGCAGCACCGCGCCGGGGGCCTTTGCACGGGGTGCCGATGGCGATCAAGGATCTGGCGGATGCAAAGGGCCTGCCGACCTCAATGGGCTCGCCGATCCATGCCGGACAGATTGCAACATCCGATGCGTTGATGGTTGCCCGATTGCGTGCAGCTGGTGCGATTATTATCGGCAAGACCAACACGCCTGAGTTCGGCCTTGGCAGCCATACGTTTAATCCTGTGCACGGCGTCACCCGCAATCCCTATGATTTATCGCGCTCGGCGGGCGGGTCATCTGGTGGTGCTGCTGTGGCGCTGTCGACGCGGATGCTGGCGCTGGCGGATGGCTCTGATATGATGGGCAGCCTGCGCAACCCGGCGGCGTGGAATAATATCTATGGCCTGCGCCCCAGCTGGGGGCTGGTACCGTCTTCGACTAGCGGGGATAGTTTTCTCCATCAGCTGTCTACGCTGGGTCCGATGGCGCGCAGCCCGTGTGATATTGCGGCCCTGCTTGAAGTGCAAGCCGGGTCTGATCCGCGGGTGCCCCATGGCCGTTGTGAAAGTGGTTTTATGCCTGATCTTGACGTTGATCTCACTGGCAAGCGGATTGGCTGGCTCGGTGATTGGGGGGGTGCCTATCCGATGGAGCCTGGTATTTTGGAGTTGTGCCAAGATGCGTTGCATACACTATCCGACCTTGGTGCAGAGGTGGAAGAACTGGCCCCACCGTTTGAAGCTGCCCAGCTTTGGGAGAGTTGGACACAACTGCGGTCTTGGTCGTTGCTAAGCGATGAAGTGGCTCTGTATGACGATCTTGAAACCCGAAAGGCCCTGAAACCGGCGATGATCTGGGAGATAGAGCACGGGTTGTCACTGAGTGCGTTGCAAGTGCATGCGGCTAGCGTGATCCGATCAGAGTGGTTTCGTAAGGCGGCATCGATGTTTGCCGTTTATGATGCACTGATCCTGCCCTCGGCGCAGGTCTGGCCTTTTCCTGCAGACTGGATACATCCTGAACAGGTCAACGGTGTTGCGACGGATACCTATCATCGATGGATGGAAGTGGTGATACCGGTCAGCCTGATTGGTTTGCCTGCGCTAAATATCCCTGTCGGTTTCGGCTCTGGTGGTCTGCCAATGGGCCTGCAGATTTTTGGCGCCCGTGGGTCTGATAAGGCCTTGCTCGAAATGGGGCAGGCTTGGCACAGGGCGACCAACTGGCCCAATGCCCGCCCGCCTGATATGGGCTTTGTCTAGAACACCCTTTTCGCTGTTTATCGCGCGGATGATTTATTTAGATCGATCTCGATTATCTTTAACTTAGTAAAATGTCTGCTGTGGTAATAGTAACTTACGGTGTTGCGGGGCAAGTGCTTCGGCGTTACAGCAGCCGGCGCTGCGTCTTACTTTAAGAGCGTCAGTAAGGTTTTTCCCAATAAATTCAAAAATTAAACGGGTGACACGGGATTGTGCTTTGGCTTCTGAGTTGCTGTGGGTGCAATAGCCCGACCAGATATTGCTACGCAGATTAGACGGGTTTGCCAAAAACATATATGAGCAAGAGGTCGAACTTGGCCAAGAGATCAATGCCGAGATACCTTTGCTTTGCTGCATTATAAATCCACGCCATTCACGGCTGCGATGGGTTTTGATGGCGGAATTAAGAGATTTGGCCGGTGAAGCTCTCAGCCCGCGCATGAACGTTGTCCCTTGTTTGTGATAGACCAGTGACAGGCCTTGGATATATTGTTCCCTGTCTGTAAAGCATTGACGCGCGAAGCAATAAAGTCCCATGGGGAGCATATCGCTTTGATCACAAGCATGCGCTGGCGTGTAAAACTCTTGAATTTCTGGATGTGCGAGAAGCTGACAATCGCTGTTTTCAAACCCTGCAATTGGTTCGAGTAAAATTCGGGCATCGGTGCAAAAATATTCGCAAATCAAATGAAGGATATCAGGCCTTGGGAAACTCTCACCTGAAATATAACGGTTAAATTGTGTGCGATTGATACCAAGATCGCGGGTGACTGCCGAAATAGAAGGCTTGCTTCGGCAAAGCTGCTTAAGGTTGGTACCAAAAATTTGGCGCAATTGCGCGGGATCGGGCGCGTGCTGGCGCCTTTTAATGGGCGGTTTCAATTTTCTAAAGACCTCTTGATTTTAAATTTATTTTGAAAATGGGCGAGTATTTTTAATGCTAAGCGGCAGATAATTTATACGGTTCTTGAAATGAAATTAAGAGTATAATGTATAATGGCACTTGAATTTGCAATGGTAAGTTCGGATGTCATACCGATAATAGGCGCGCAGCGTTTTGCGCAGAGCCTCAAAAGAGCTATTCGTAAGGCTCTGGACCGATTGTCCATACAGGTATTTTTTTTGAGCGCTAGTTTTCTGTTGCAGCCTAACGCTGTTTGTCACGTTGAAAGACGCGATATTAACGGCTTTTGGTGTAAATCAATTTGCTTGACCAAAAGCCTTGCCGAACAGACGAGACTGAAACGCGCGTTGGTTTTCAGCTTCCCCGTGACAGGGCCGCTACCCCTGTGCGGGCGACCTCGGTTAGACCAAGCGGCCCAAGCAATTCTGCAAAAGCCTCAATTTTTTCAGGGGCACCAGTAATTTGAAAGACAAAACTCTCTAAGGTGCTGTCGACAACGCTGGCGCGAAAAATATCAGCAATACGAAGGGCTTCAACGCGTGCTTCGCCTTTACCGTTGACCCGCAACAAGGCCAGTTCGCGTTCGACTGATGGGCCATCTACCGTCAGGTCGTGAACTTCGTGAACCGGGACGATCCGTCCCAATTGCGCCTTTATCTGCTCAATCACTTGTGGGGTTCCGGTTGTCACAATGGTGATCCGGCTAAGGTGTCCCTGATGGTCGACCTCGGCTACGGTCAGGCTATCAATATTATAGCCCCGACCTGCAAAAAGTCCGATCACCCGCGCCAAGACGCCAGCTTCATTATCGACCAAAACCGCAAGTGTGTGAGTTTCCTGCACGTCACTGAAGTTTGGTCGTAAATTATAGGCCGAATGCTGCGACGCGCCTTTTTTAATTTTTAGAGCTGACATCTTTTAGATCTTTCCGCAAAAAGGGTAGGGGCTGAACTCCTGCCGACGGTTTACACGAGCACGGCACCTGTTGCACCAATAGCGTCTTTGATATTGGCCTCGCCCAGCAGCATTTTATTATGTGGCTGTCCAGACGGGATCATTGGAAAACAGTTCTCGTGCTTTTCCACCAGACAATCAAAAATAACTGGTCCGTCATAAGCCAGCATTTCAAGGATTGCCTCGTCAAGATCATCGGGGTCCTTGCAACGGATACCTTTGGCACCAAAGGCCTCTGCCAGTTTTACAAAATCTGGCAGTGCCTCTGACCAGCTATGTGAATAGCGCTCGCCGTGCAGCAGTTCTTGCCACTGGCGCACCATACCGAGGCGTTCATTATTGAGAATGAACTGTTTCACCGGCAGGCGGAATTGGATTGCGGTTCCCATCTCTTGCATATTCATCAACCAACTGGCTTCGCCTGCGATATTGATGACCAGCGCGTCGCGATGCGCCACCTGAACACCGATCGAAGCTGGCGTTCCATATCCCATCGTGCCTAATCCGCCTGATGTCATCCACTGGTTGGGCGCGTCAAAGCCGATGTATTGCGCGGCCCACATCTGATGCTGGCCGACCTCGGTACAAATAAAGCGGTCTTTGCGATCCTTGGTCAGCGCCTCTAATCGAGATAGAGCATATTGGGGTTTGATGATTTTGCCGCTTTGCTTGAAAGACAGGCAATCCATCTTCTTCCAGTCGTTAATTTGCCCCCACCAGTTTTTAATTGCACTAGTGTTGAGCTTGCTTCCGCGCGCCTTCCAGACTTTGAGCAGGTCTTCCAAAACATGTGTGATATCGCCGACAATTGCGATGTCCATTGGGATGACTTTGTTAATCGACGACGGATCGATGTCGATATGGGCTTTCTTAGACCCGGGACTAAAGGCGTCGATGCGTCCGGTGATGCGATCGTCAAATCGCGCTCCTATATTGATCATAAGATCACAATCATGCATCGCCATGTTTGCTTCGTAAAGTCCGTGCATGCCCAGCATACCCAACCAGTTGGTGCCTGAGGCCGGATAAGAGCCAAGCCCCATCAGCGTCGAGGTGATGGGGAAATCGGTTGCCGCCACCAGTTCGCGCAGCAACTGGCTGGCACCGGGGCCGGAATTAATCACGCCGCCGCCAGTATAAAACAACGGCCGCTCGGCGGTCTCTATCTCAATGACCAATTTGGTGATCATGTCCAGATCACCCTTTACTTGCGGTTGGTAACGGCTCACTCGGGCCTTTTTCAACGGGGTGTATTCATCCGTGGCAAATTGAACGTCCTTCGGGATATCTACCAATACTGGCCCGGGCCGGCCCGATGTGGCCACGTGAAATGCTTCATGGATAACCCCGGACAGGGCCGAGGTTTCTCGGACCAGCCAGTTATGCTTAGTGCAGGGACGGGTGATTCCCACGGTGTCGGCCTCTTGGAAGGCGTCAGAGCCAATCATAAATGTTGGGACTTGCCCAGTTAGAACAACGATTGGTATCGAATCCATAAGCGCATCGGTCAGGCCGGTCACGGCGTTGGTCGCGCCGGGCCCTGAGGTCACAAGTACCACACCCGGCTTGCCGGTTGAACGGGCATAGCCCTCGGCGGCATGGACGGCACCTTGCTCATGGCGCACCAGAATATGTTCCATGTCGTTTTGCTGGAAAATTTCGTCATAGATCGGCAAGACGGCTCCACCGGGATAGCCAAACACCACTTCTACGCCCTGATCTTTAAGGGCTTGAACTACCATTTTCGCTCCGGTCATCTGGCGGGTCATTTTTTCGCTCCGAATTATTGCAGCTAAACTGCCGCATAAAAAAGCCTCCGAGATTGTCTTCGGAGGCCTATGTGATTTCTAGACTTGCATCTAGGCCTAACAAAGGTTGCCTTTGTTGGTCAAGCCGATGCCCTTATTCATAGCCGACCATTCCGCTACGATCCGATGTAAGCATGCTGAAAAGCAACGTCAACCGCTTAATGTTAGTGAAAGTGTCGCTGAGCGTAGAAAAAATTTACGAATATTGCGTAATTCGAGGCTTAAAAGTCTTTTTAATCCTTGCGAGGTACGATTTCAGTTATTGTCTACAGAATTTCCAGTCGTTAAGAAACCCGGGCGTCAAAGCAGGCACGCCTGACGCAGGGCCTGATATCCCAAAGAGTATGCTTGCCCAGTCTTTTGCGCTGTCCAAAACACGCAAAGGCGCGAATCGTGCTGGCTTTGGCGTTCAAAACCTATTTGCAAAATAATTTTCTTAATATGTGAGAAATAAATGGAAATTAATAATATATTTCATCCAATCTGAAGGGAACTGATTATAAGGTCTTACATCCAGAGCTAACTATCAGTATAGACGTGTACACCTTAGCAAAAGTTTGGGTGGATAACTGCTCTGAACTGAATTATTTTTGGGAGAAAGTCTTATGGATCGTCGGTCTTTTTTAACAACATCTGCATTGGGTGGGACAGCTGCTGCTGCCTCCACGTTGGCGGCGCCGGCCTATGCTGCAGGCAAGCGGGTTCTGACACTGGTACAATCATGGCCACGCGGCTTTGCGGTGCTGGATGACGCCTCGACATATTACTCTAAAATGATCGGCGAGATGTCTGATGGGGCACTGACTGTCGATAAAAAGGCACCAGGTGAACTGGTGGGCGCGCTAGAAGTGTTCGATGCGGTGTCGTCAGGCCAAGCGGATATGTACCATTCGGCTGATTATTATTTTATCGGTCAGCACCCGGGTTATGCCTATTTCACCTCTGTACCGTTTGGCGGCACAGCTCAGGAATTCACCAATTGGTATCACCACGGTGGTGGACAAGCGTTGCATGACGAACTGGGCGAGGTTTTCAATCTCAAAGGTTTGATCGCGGGTAACTCGGGTTCGCAATCAGGTGGTTGGTTCCGTAAAGAGATCAAGTCTGCCGATGATTTCAATGGCCTGAAATTCCGTATGCCTGGTCTGGGTGGTAAAGTGCTTGGCAAACTGGGCGCCTCTGTTCAGAACATCCCGGGCGGTGAATTGTATCAGGCGCTGTCTTCGGGCGCGCTGGACGGTCTCGAGTGGGTTGGTCCGTTTGCTGACGAACGCGCCGGCTTTCAGGAAGTTGCGAAAATTTACTACACTGCGGGTTTTCATGAGCCCGGGTCGGCCCTTGCTGGATCTATGAACCTTGACGTCTGGAACGAGTTGTCGCCACAGCATCAAGCGATTGTAACCAATGCGGCGATGGCAACCACGCATTACCAGTTGTCGGAAACGCTTTCTAACAATGGTGCTGCGCTGAGCCGCCTACAATCGCAAGGTGTTAAGACGCTGCAATTCTCGGATGACGTGTGGGACGCGTTTGGTCGCGCCTCGGCAGAAGTCATGGATGAGAACATGGGCGATGAGATGTTTGCAAAAATCCGTGCCAGTTTTGAGGCTTCAATGGCGACTTCGTCGTCTTGGATTAATAAATCCGACGGCTATTATGTTGAGCAACGCAACCGCGTTCTGGGCGGCTGAGTAAAACTGTTGTAATGGAAGAAGGCCCGGTTTAGGCTGGGCCTTCCGATATAAGATGACAATACGGACAAGATCCGCGAACGAGCGCGCTGGGGAGATATTATGCAAGAAGAAGGCTCAGTTGGCTTGTTTGATGCGGTTATGACGCTCTTGCAAGGCGTGCAATGGCTGGCACAAAATATTGTCATGTCGTTTTACAATTTTGGCTATGCGGTCTTGCACCCCCAGCTCTGGCTGGATTGGTCTGACAAGCAGGCCGTGATGCGCTTCGTTTATTACGGTGGATCCGTTGAATTTTTCTTTGTGATTTTTACCACCTTTTTGATCGTTACGGGGGTTGGATTTTGGCGAAATAGCTTTATGTGGCTCTGCGTGCGCGTGCTCGAGGGCTTTGCCAATGGTGTGGGGCGGTTCTTTGCCTGGGCTGGGCTTTTGATGGTTCTGCAGCAGGTGGTCATTGTGTTTATGCAAAGGATCTTCACCCGGCCGGATATTGTTTTCGGGTTCGGAGTGCCGCTGCAGTTTGATATCAGCTGGTACGCGGAAGAGCTTAAGTTGTACAATGCGTTGGTGGTTTGCCTTTGTGCAACATATACCTTTGTGCAGGGCGGTCACGTTCGGGTCGATCTTGTTTATGCAGCGGTGCGGTACCGGACCAAGAAAACCATCGATATGTTTGGATCTTTGGCGTTTATGATGCCCGCAGCCGTTTTGACGTGGATGTATGGTTGGTATTTTCTGTGGCGGCACCTGATCGTACCAAAACCGTCGGCCAGTGATGCTCTGGAACGCTTGCTGATGAAGTCGCGGGCGATGCGATGGAATGTGGAAACCATCGGCTTTTCACCCAACGGTTTCACGGCTTATTTCTTGTTTAAGGTACTGTTGGTTGCATTTGCCGCAATGGTATTTCTACAATCTATCGCCTTTTTCTATCGCTCGTATCTAGAGCGCAAGGAAGGTGAAGAGAGCGAACACAAATACCTCGACCGTGATACATTGGGCGAGGGCGAGGAAGCCTATGAGGGCACTCATTAATTTTGGGGCAATTGCACGATGATACTTGGACTAGATGGCGTCGAGATTGGCCTGATAATTGTCTTTATGTGCCTTTTTGGCGGTATTCTTTCGGGTTTTCCGGTTGCGTTTGCGATCGGCGGGGCCGGGGTGATCTCTTTTGCGATTATTGCAGCGCTCGACAGTGCGGGTCTGCTGATCCATTACGCAATTGATACATCGTCGCAAGTCTACATGGATCTGGTTCACAGCGGGATAAAACCCGACGCCGTCTCTGTCTTTAGATATCCCGATCTGCCCCGTGTGGCAGAGGCGGTCTTTGCTAGCGGCTGGGAAACGGCGTTGAATCGAAATATTTCGTTTATCGTAAACCGGATGAACGAACGGGTGCTTGCTGGGCAATCTATCGAGACACTGCTTGCGGTGCTGATGTTTGTTCTTATGGGAATCACGCTTGAACGTTCCAAGATTGCCAATGATCTGCTGACCACGATGGCGCGGGTTTTTGGCCCGCTTCCGGGCGGCCTTGCTGTGTCTGTTGTGGTTGTCGGCGCGTTTTTGGCTGCGTCCACGGGCATTGTGGGGGCCACCGTGGTAACGATGGGGCTGCTGTCGCTGCCGACCATGCTGCGCAATGGGTATTCGCCTGAGCTGTCCACGGGGGTCATTGCGGCCGCTGGCACGTTGGGTCAGATTATTCCGCCGTCGATTGTAATTGTTTTGCTTGGCACGCTTGCTGGCGATTTATATTCAGCTGCGCAAGAAGCGCGCGCCCAAGCTGCTGGGTGCACGGATGCTTTGACGTTTTTGGGCGTACCGGCCGTGGTTTCGGTTGGAACGCTGTTTCAGGCGGCTTTGCTGCCGGGCATCATGCTGGCATTTCTATACGCCGCATATGCCTTTGGGTACGCGCTTCTAAATCCAAGCAAAGCTCCAGCAGTGGCGATGGCAGAGGCATCAGGGGAAAAAATTTCATCGTATGAGGCGTTAACCTGGTTCTTGGGTGTGCCAGTATCTTTAATTGGTGGCGCGATTTTGCTCAGCATGGTCGGCATGATCGGCAACCAGAGCGTTGATGTGGATAGTTATACCGATATTGGCGAAGGCGCGTCGTTACGCACGAATGTGAGTGAAGAGTGCGCCGCCTCTATGATTGAGCTGCACGGTCAGGCCGCGTGGGATGTCGCTATTCAGCAGACTGCCGAAATCGAAGCGTCGGGTGGCACGCAGGAAAGTCGCAAGCTGTCTGAGGACGAATTAACAGCTGCGGTGTTGGACAAAATAAACACTGCGCCGCCGGTTGGAACCGGAATTGCTACTCTGGCGGTTATGCTTGCCTTGATGCTGACAACCGCAAGAGGGGTTGTCCCTTCGGCCAACCCAAGACCTATCATGATAGGCTTGATCGGCACAGCGCTGATGATTTTGACTGATATTTTGTTCATCTCGCCAGTTTCCGGCGCCACCGCAACTTTTGTAATGATGGGGATTCCGACAGCCATTGCCCTGTATGGGTGTCGTACAGCCATTCAAAGATTGGCCTCCAATGAACTCATTCGGGTGGTGTTTCCGCCGCTGGTCTTGATCGTTGCCGTTCTGGGCTCGATTTTGGGCGGCATCACCAATCCGACACCCGCGGCTGCCCTTGGGGCCGCCGGGGCGATCATGCTCGCGGCGTATCGAAAACTGCAGGATGAGGGTGGAACGGGCAAGGTAATTATCAATTCGACCCTTGCGGTTGTGGTTATGATCCTGATCGGTATCAACTTTGATCTGCGGATCAATACCAGCACAGTCAGTGCCGAGAGCTGGGCGGCGTTTTTCCTGGCCTATGCGGCCTATCTCTATGCCGGTTTCGGGCTGCTGTACGCGTGTTGGGTGCTGTACCGCACCAGTGTGCTGTCACCTGTGGTGCGCGAGACGGCCAAGGTGACCAGCATGGTGTTTACGATTTTAATCGGATCGCAATTGCTGAACCTTGTTGTGATCTCTTTCGGGGGCGAGCATTATATCCAACAGTTCCTCAAAAGCTATGACAGCGAGTTTCAAGTGTTCCTGATCGTAATGCTGGTGTTGTTTGTGCTTGGATTTGTGCTTGATTTTCTTGAGATCATATACATTGTGATCCCGATCGTGGGCCCGGTTATCTATGGCGGCACCTTTGATCCCAAATGGGTGACGATTATGGTTGCAGTCAATCTCCAGACCAGTTTTCTCACGCCGCCATTTGGCTTTGCGTTGTTCTATTTGCGCGGGGTTGCTCCCAAAGAGGTGACGACGGGGCATATTTATCGCGGGGTCGCCCCCTTCGTTTTGATTCAGGTTCTTGGACTTACGCTGCTGTGGTTCTTCCCGTCGATTGTGACAATTATTCCTGCGCTTATCCCGAACTGATACCGTTCTGCCAATCCTTTATAAGGCGTGTGATCCGTTTGGTGCGGGTCACACTCTGTTTCTCTGGAGTAAATCCCAGCGGTTTCCAAACGGGTCTTGCCAGACCACAACCCGGCCATAGGATTCGTCACGCGGGGTTTACTCAAAGAATACTCCGGCTGCGCGCATGGCAGCATAATCGGCGTCAAAGTTATCGCTGTTTAGAAAAAAACCGACCCAACCGCCGGTCTGTTTACTTATGGCGCTTATTTGTGCCCCCCCTCCGTGGCCTTTGCGAGGATGATATTTGTTGTGCACTCGGCCTCAGGGGCAATCACCAGCCACCGTTTGTGTGCGTTGATCCGGTGATCTTTAATAACTGAAAACCCTAAAACGCCAACGTAGAAATCCAAACCGGCCTGATGGCTGGGTACAGGACTGAAGGCGCAGAAGTGGCGCATGTTTGTACCGCAGTCTGGATGCATTCTTAAGCGGATGCGAGCTTTGACTACCCTATGGGATTACTGCCTGGTAATTTGATCCTGCCAACTTGTTCCGCAATGGGATCTGAGCGGGCAATCTGGGTATTGTGCTGGAATGTCTCGGCGTCGGGCATCGGATGCCAGTCGTGATCAAAATAGATTTCCAGACCAGAATAATTGGCCTTATAATCCATCTTATCACTGCCCTTCACCCAATAGCCTAAATAAACATGGGGCAGACCGATCTCCCGCGCGATATCAATCTGATCCAGAATGATATAAGTACCCAGACTGTCACGGTATTTTTCAGGTTGATAAAAAGAATAAACCAGGCTCAAGCCGTCATCCAGAACATCGGTTAGGCAAACCGCAACAAGGCTGTTATCGGTCGGGTCGGTGTATTCAACCACCCGTGATTTTATTGGAGTTTCCTCTATCATTGCCGCAAATTCATAGACATCCATATCGGCCATGCCGCCAGCGGCGTGGCGCGAACCGAGATACCTGCGAAACAGCTCGTATTGCTCTTCCGTGGCCCAGGGGGATGTGGCCCGCCGGATGAGCTGCTGATTGCGCTTTTTACAGCGTCGTTGTGATTTGGACAGCACAAATTTTGAAATGTCGATACGCGCCGAAACACAGGCCTGACAATTGGCGCAAGACGGGCGGTAGAGGACGTTTTGTGAGCGTCGAAAACCCTGTTTTGACAGACTATCATTCAACGCTTGGGCATTTTCACCCTGCAGAGCGGTGAACAGCTTTCTCTCCACCTGCGCGTCAAGATACGGGCAGGTTTGGGGCGCAGTCACATAAAACTGCGGTGCAATCGGTAACGAATGACGCATGCGATCCTACTTTGAGTTGGATACCATTATAACAATCTAAAGCCATCGCGCCAAGCTCAAATGAACGTGGTGTTGGTGTATTTGGATTGGGACATTTCAGATCTGTTGTTTTAATTGCTGACCGGCGCGCCTGAGAACCGATCTGGTACAAGGGCGCGGGACTGTTACGGCTTTGCTCGGGGTGCCAAATCATGTTGACATGGCGAAGCTAAATTAGCCGCGCCCAATCTGGGTCATTGACCTGCCCTCCCAGATTGGTTCATCTGGGGTTATGGATTTCAGCACGCGTATCACACGCCTGCCATCGGCTTTTGAGGCTGAACGGGGGGCAGAAACAGCTTTATTGATACCCCAGGCCGAAGGGGATGTGGCCAAATTACTCGCCGGTGCGGGGGGATGCAGCCCGTATTTAAGATCACTCGTTGAAAAAGAGGCAGACTGGCTGGTCTCAGCGCTAAATGATCCCGAAGCCGCGTTAGACAAACAATTCACAGAGTTGCAAAATGGCGCCACGACAATGCTTTCTTTTGCATTGCGTCAGGCCAAACGACGCGTTGCCCTGATCACTGGATTGGCAGATTTGGCTGGTGTCTGGCCCTTAGAGACTGTGACTGCGATATTGACAGAGTTTGCTGATGTAAGCTGCGCACTGGCACTTCGGGCGGGCCTTGAGGGTGAGTTGCGGCGCGGCAAATTGCCGGGTGTTACAGAGGATGATCTGGCGAGCGGCGCGGGCATGGTGGTGTTGGCCATGGGCAAGATGGGCGCGCAAGAATTGAATTATTCGTCCGACATCGATTTGATTTGTCTGTTCGATGAGACCCGGTTTGAGCGCGACGACTACCCCGAGGTACGGGCGGCCTTTGTCAGAGCAACCAAGCGAATGGTTGCGGTGTTGAGCGAAGTGTCGAGTGAAGGGTATGTGTTTCGGACTGATCTCCGATTGCGTCCTGATTCAGGGGTGACGCCGGTGTGCATGTCGATGGTGGGTGCTGAGAACTATTATGAAAGCCAGGGCCGCACATGGGAGCGGGCTGCCTATATCAAAGCGCGCCCCGCGGCGGGCGATCTGGCCGCAGGTGGGCGGTTTTTGCAAAATTTGCGACCGTTTGTCTGGCGACGCCATCTGGATTTTGCCGCAATCCAGGATGCCCATGACATGCGGTTGCGCATTCGCAGTCACAAAAGGCTGCACGGACCAATCACCCTGCCGGGACACCATATAAAACTGGGGCGTGGAGGTATCCGCGAAATCGAGTTTTTCACCCAGACCCGACAGCTGATTGCGGGTGGCCGCGATGCAACACTGCGCCCGCGTGGCACAGTGGCTGCATTGGCGGTTCTGGCAGATAAAGGTTGGGTTGGGGACGATACGGCGCAAAAGCTGAGCGATCATTATCGCGTGCACCGCGAGGTGGAGCACCGATTGCAAATGATCAATGACGCCCAAACCCACAATTTGCCAAATACCGTGGAACACTTTCAACGTCTGGCGTGTTTTATGGGGCAGGACGTAGCGCAGTTGCAGCAAGATTTGATGCACCGCCTGACCGAAGTCCATGAGTTGACAGAGAGTTTTTTTACCCGCGATGCAACCAATGGCGCGGTGCCGGAAGTTGATACGCCCGAAGTGACGGGTCAGTGGCCACAATATCCGGCGCTGCGTTCCGAGCGGGCGATGACGATTTTCAACCGTCTCAAACCGGAAATTATGGCCCGGTTGCAGACGGCGGCAAGACCGCACGAAGCCTTGATTGCCTTTGACGGATTTCTGGCTGGTCTGCCTGCTGGTGTCCAGTTATTTTCACTGTTTGAAGCAAACCCGCAGTTGATCGATCTGTTGATAGATATCGTTGTCACAGCGCCGGCGCTTGGGCGTCACCTATCTCGTAACGCAGCGGTTTTTGATGCGGTGATAGGGGGAGATTTTTTTGCAGATTGGCCTGAAGAGCCCGGACTGGAAATCGAGCTATCTCAGGCCTTGGCGGCAGAGGCGGATTATGAACGAAAACTTGAGACTGCGCGTCGCTGGGGAAAAGAGTGGCATTTTCGCGTCGGTGTGCATGCCTTGCGCGGGTTGGTTGATGCGGCGCAAGCCGGGCGTCAATATGCTGATCTGGCGGGCGCGATGCTCAAAGCTCTGTGGCCCGAAGTAGTGGCGAAATTCACCGAAAAACACGGCTCTCCGCCCGGTCGCGGGGCGGTTGTTCTTGGAATGGGGTCTTTGGGTGCACGGCGTCTTAACGCAGGTTCTGATTTGGATTTGATCGTGATCTATGATGCAGATGGTGCCGAGGCCTCTGAGGGCCGCAGACCACTGGCGGCGCGTCTTTATTACGCCCGGCTGACGCAGGCACTGGTGACCGCAATGACAGCGCCCATGGCTGAGGGACGGGTCTATCAGGTGGATATGCGGTTGCGGCCTTCGGGCAATCAAGGACCGGTTGCCACCAGTTGGAAAAGCTTTCGCGCCTATCAACGCGATGAAGCCTGGGTCTGGGAACATCTGGCGCTTAGTCGGGCGCGGGTCATTATTGGAAATTCTGCCTTGGCAGCCGATGTTGAGAGTTTTCGCGTCGATTTGCTGGGGCAAGACCAGCGCCGCGAGACGGTGTTGCAGGAGGTGGCGGATATGCGTGCGCGTATTTCTATGGCGAAAGCCCCGGCTGGAACTCTGGATGTGAAAATAGGCCCGGGGCGGTTACTGGACGTGGAACTGGTATCACAGGCTGGCGCTGTTTTGGCAGGGCTGCCTGTAACTGATGTTGCATCTGGTTTGCGTGGTGCTGTCGCAATTGGCTGGTTGGATGACGCGGACTTGACAGCTTTAAATCAAGTTTATGATCTTTGTTGGCGGGTACAAGTGGCGGCAAGATTGGTATCGGAACATCCTTTGGAAGTGTCTGGCATGGGCCAAGCGGGTCGAGATTTCTTACTAAGGATAACCGGTATGAGCGATGTGGATAGGTTGCAATCGCGGTTGGTCGATCTGGCACAACAGGCGGCAGTTTGCATTGCCAAGGCCTTGCCAGCGCATAGGGAGGACAGCCCATGAAGGGCGATATAGACGACCCCAAAGCTCTGATAAGAGAAGGGTATAATATTGCTGGGATCACCTATGGTGAATGCCGGACGATTTTTCTGGCCTGGTCGCTGGGTGTACCAGCTGACGAGAAACCTCTGACAGTGATCGCGCGGCTCTTGATCCAATACGGCGCCGCATACCCCGATCATCCGATGACGCATGTGCTGAAAGAAGGGTTGGAAGCCAGCCCTGCGCCGGTCCGACGTGGTGGTTGGCGTGGACGCCGCAACCATTAGGGGTTCACTTGTGCCACCGCGCGTCGTTTTTTTCGATGGCGGCAATTCGGTCTTTGGTCTTGGGGTGGCTCATTAGCCAAGCTGGCGCTGCGCCACCGCTTGATTTGGTCAAGGTCTCAAGCTTTCCCAAGAGGTCTCTTTGTGGGGCAGTTCCGATGCCTGATTTGATCAACAAAGCCGAGGCATATTCATCGGCTTCATATTCATCGCTGCGCGATAGCCTCGCGGCCAACAGCGTTGTCAGCATATTTGCAATCCAGCCACCAATGCCCGGAATGAATCGGCTCAGGATCATCGCCAGTGCGGTGCGAAGCGCGTTTTGGCCCGAGAAATCGATCATGCGTCGGCGTGAATGACCAAGGGCCACATGCCCTAACTCATGGGCCACCACGCTCGCCATTTCTTCGGCAGTGACCTCGCCATCGGTGAACTTGCGATAAAAGCCGCGGGTGATATAGATTTTGCCATCGGGTGCGGCCAGACCGTTGACCGGATCAATTTCATAAAGATGCAAGCGAATTTTAGCCACCTCAAGCGCTTTAGCCATGCGGTCGGTCAACACTTTCAACTTTGGATCAAGCAATTCATGCGACTGGCCGGTGAGCTCGCGATTGGTACGCCAGACCGAAAACCGGTACATGATAACGCCGTAAATTAGGGCCAGAAGAATGGGTGAAAATTGCAACATTTAACTTATATGGGGCATCATCCACCCTATGACAAGCATGCTCGGGCCACAGGGCGCAACTCGACCTGCTAGCGGCCGAGTTGTTTCATGCCTTGTTCTATTCCAGCCAGTGTCATCGGAACCATCCGGCCAGGAAAAAGGTCTTGGATCATGCTGATGGAATGTGTGTAACCCCAGTATTTCTGTGGTACCGGATTAAGCCAGAGGTGATTTTGCCAGTGGTCTTGCGCACGCTGCAACCAGACTTGACCCGCCTCGGCGTTCCAATGCTCGTTGGCACCACCGGGGTAGGCGATCTCATAGGGTGACATGCTCGCATCGCCGACAAAAATGCATTTATAGTCAGCTCCATAGGTGTGCAAAACGTCCATGGTCGGAATTTGCGCATCCCAGCGCCGGTTGTTGTCCCGCCAAACCCCCTCATAGAGGCAGTTGTGAAAATAATAATATTCAAGGTGTTTGAACTCGGTCCGCGCCGCGCTGAACAATTCCTCCACCACCTTGACATGGGAATCCATTGAGCCGCCAACATCAAGAAACAGCAGAACTTTTACGGCATTGCGCCGCTCGGGGCGGGTTTTCACATCAAGATAGCCGTTTTCGGCTGTGGCCTTGATGGTACCATCCAGATCAAGCTCGTCCTCGGCCCCGTCGCGGGCCCATTGGCGCAGACGTTTCAGCGCAACTTTAATGTTTCTTGTGCCCAACTCAATCGTATCGTCGAGGTTTTTGAACTCGCGTTTGTCCCAAACCTTGATCGCACGCTTGTGCCGGCTTTCGTTCTGGCCGATCCGCACGCCTTCGGGGTTATAGCCAAAAGCGCCAAACGGCGATGTGCCCGCGGTGCCGATCCATTTGCTGCCGCCCTGATGGCGTTTCTCTTGTTCTTTAAGGCGTTCTTTCAGGGTCTCCATCAGTTTTTCAAACCCGCCAAGCGACTTAATCTCGTCGCGCTCCTCCTGACTGAGATGCTTTTCTGCCATCTTTTCCAGCCAGTCTGCAGGGATGTCCACAGCCTCCATCACTTCGCCAAGCGTGATATCCTCAAGACCCTTGAATGTGGCAGAGAACGCCTGATCAAATTTATCGATATTGCGCTCGTCTTTGACCATTGCACTGCGCGCTAGATAGTAAAACGCCTCAATATCATAGGTCACGATGCCCGCTTTCACGGCCTCTAAAAATGTTAGATATTCGCGTAGAGAGACTGGAATTTTACGCTCGCGCAGGTTTTCAAAGAACGGCAGAAACATCGCTACGTCGCAGCTCGGTGGATGATCAAAGTTACGACCAGACCCGCGAGCATAAACATGATGCCATAGCTGGTGGCATAATGCAGAATGTCGGGCCAGCGGCCTTTTCGGCGATGGGCGGTGTAGCCGCCAAAAGACACGCCGCAAATCAATCCCAATATTATTAGCATACGTTTTCCTATTTTCCCCGCGTGGCTTGGCCTTTGCAAGGTGGTTTTTTGTCAAATCCCAGCAGCTATTAGCCGGTTTGCTATCTGGCCTGACAGGCGCTGTCTAGTCGAACCACCCTGTTTTGTGCATCATTGAGCAGCACTTTATTATATCGCTTTGCTTGGTTGGTCTACCTAGTGCCGCGTGCCATAAAGGCCAGCCTCTCAAATAAATGCACATCTTGTTCGTTTTTCAACAGCGCCCCGTGCAACTGAGGTAAAGCATTCGATCCATCCCGCGCTAAATCTTCAGCTGTGAGATCTTCTGCCAACAGCAGTTTGAGCCAATCCAGCACCTCGGACGTTGAGGGTTTTTTCTTCAAACCCTGCTGTTCGCGCAACTCGTAGAACTGGGTGAGGGCAGTGGTCAGCAACGCATCTTTTATCCCGGGGTGATGTACTTCGACAATTTGGCGCATCGTTTCGAGGTCAGGAAACCGTATATAATGAAAAAAGCAGCGCCGCAAAAACGCATCAGGCAGTTCTTTTTCATTGTTTGAAGTGATGATGACGATGGGCCTTTGGCGGGCTTTTATCAGTTCATCGGTCTCATAGACATGGAATTCCATCTTATCGAGTTCCTGCAAAAGATCATTGGGAAACTCGATGTCGGCTTTGTCGATCTCATCGATCAATAATACTAGTTTTTCATCGGCCTCAAAAGCCTGCCAGAGCTTGCCCTTGCGAATATAGTTGCGCACATCCTGCACTTTTTCGTCGCCAAGTTGGCTGTCACGCAAGCGGCTAACGGCGTCATACTCATAAAGCCCCTGCTGTGCTTTCGTTGTGGATTTGATATTCCATTCTACCATCTCAAGGCCCAGAGCCTTAGCGACTTGGCGGGCCAGTTCTGTTTTTCCGGTTCCCGGTTCGCCTTTGACCAAAAGTGGCCTTTCGAGCGTCACGGCGGCATTGACCGCAACCGTCAGATCATCTGTTGCGACATATTCTTGGGTGCCTGTAAATTTCATCGGTCATTCCAATTGTGTAAGTGATTTGCGCTGACACTAACGCGAACACAAAAACACCGCAATCGGCTCCTAACAGCTAGTGACAAGCGGCGGGTCATGAGGTAATGCACAGCCTACGCGTATGTGTGTTTGGCCAAACTGAAAAACATCAACCTTGTGGAGAGCTCGAAATGAAAGCAGACGTGATTCTGCCCGATAACTATAAACCGAGCGAAGATGAACCATTCATGAACGCCAAACAGCGTGAGTATTTTCAACGCAAATTGTTGAGCTGGAAAGCTGATCTGTTAGTTGAGACCAGAGATACGCTGGAAGGTCTTCAGGGGACGACACGCAACATTCCTGATTCTGCGGATCGCGCCAGTGAGGAAACTGACCGCTCACTGGAACTGCGTACCCGGGACCGCCAGCGTAAGCTGGTGACCAAGATTGATTCGGCCTTGCAGCGTATTGCCGAGGGTGAATTTGGGTACTGCGAAGTCACCGGAGAGCCGATCTCACTCAAGCGGCTGGATGCACGACCGATTGCGACGATGAGCCTCGAGGCGCAAGAACGCCACGAACGCAAGGAAAAAGTGCACCGCGACGACTGAGCTCGACAGCTGTGGCTTAAACGACAGCCGTCGTGTCAGATGCTTTGACGGTTTCGGTTTCAGGATAGCGCATGCGGATTACCGGTAAAAAAATCATCGTGATCGGTGGCGGGATTGGGGGTCTTGCTGCGGCGCTGGCGTTGGCGCGGCTTGGCGCTGTGGTAACCGTGCTTGAACAAACTGCCGAAATCTCTGACATGGGGGCCGGGTTGCAGATCAGCCCAAATGGCTTCGTGGTGCTTGATGCGCTGGGGTTACGCGATGCGGTGGTTGACCGGTCGATGGCCGCAACTTCTGTGGTCCTGCGCAATTATAGCAATTCGGCGATAGTGGCGACACTTGATGTTTCGCCCCAAACAGGTGGACAGAATTACCACTTCATTCATCGGGCGGATCTGGTTGCCTGTCTGCTGAGTGCGGCAAGACAGGCCGGGGTTCAAGTGCGGTTGCAGCACAAGGTAAAACAGGTGCAGACCTCGGTGATACCGCAGGTGGTCTTGACGAATGGCGCGACGATGATGGCTGATCTGGTGGTCGGTGCGGATGGTTTGCATTCTTGCTTGCGGCCGGTCCTAAACCGACCTGCCGCCCCGCGGTTTACCGGCCAAGTGGCGTGGCGTGCGCTGGTGCCACGCCAATCTCATGCGTTGGCGCAGGTGCAGCTTTATATGGGGCCGGGGCGACATTTAGTGACTTATCCGCTGCGTGGTGGGCAGTTGGTAAATGTTGTAGCGGTCCAAGAACGGGCCAACTGGGCAGCTGATGGCTGGCAGCACCGCGATGATCCGCAAAATCTGCGCAGGGCTTTTGCGGATTTTTCTCCGGATGTGCAGGAATTATTGCGCAGTGTGGATAATCTGCATCTGTGGGGGTTATTTCGCCATCCCGTTGCCCGAAACTGGTATCAAGACCATGCTGTTTTGCTTGGTGACGCGGCGCATCCGACGCTGCCGTTTCTGGCGCAGGGGGCAAACATGGCCTTGGAGGACGCCTGGGTTCTGGCAGACTGCCTTGCCAATGCTGAGACCACAAGTGGCGCGTTGGCACGGTATCAAAAGCGTCGTGAGGGGCGGGTGCGGCGAGTTATTGCCGTGTCAGGACGCAATGCTTGGAAATACCATTTAAGATTGCCACCGCTGCGTATGGCGGCGCATGCGGCACTGCGGTTTGTTAGCCTTAAGGCACCACAGTATCTAACGCGGCAGTTCGACTGGCTGTATCACCACGATGTGACCAAACACAGCTAGACGGAACAACGTCTGCGGTTGCTGAGATTTAATTATCCAGAATCAGCCAAACTGGCACATGGTCAGAGGGCTTTTCGCGGGCGCGGATATCGGCATCGATTTGACAGTCTTGCAGCAGGTCGGCACAGGTGGGCGTCAGCAGCATGTGGTCAATTCGAATGCCGTCGTTGCGGTTCCAAGCCCCGGCCTGATAATCCCAGAAACTATAAAACCCCGGCGCCGGATGACAGCTGCGAAAAGCCTCGGTGAAGCCAAGGTTCAAAACCCGGCGGTATGCTTCGCGGCTCTCGGGTCGAAACAGCGCATCTTCACGCCAGACATCGGGACGGGCGGCGTCTTCAATTTGCGGAATGATATTGTAATCTCCCGCCATTAAGGCGGGCATTTCGCCTGTAATCAGATCTTTGGCACGGGCGTAAAGCCGTTCCATCCAAGCCAGCTTATAGTCATATTTCGGACCGGGGCAGGGATTGCCATTGGGCAGGTACAGACCGCACAGCCGCACCGCCTGTTTGCCGATCACGGTTGCCTCAATCCAGCGCGCTTGCGCGTCCTCGTCATCTCCGGGCAAACCCCGGCTGATGTCTTCGAGCGGCAGTTTTGACAGGATTGCCACGCCGTTAAAGGATTTCTGACCGTGGGTTTCCACTTGATAACCAAGGTCTTCGAAATGTGTGCGGGGAAAGGTCTCATCGGTGGATTTAATTTCTTGTAACAGCGCGACATCGGGCTGCGCCTCGGCCAACCAGTCGGTCAGTGCGGGAAGCCGAGCTTTGATGCCGTTGATATTGAAAGTAGCTATCTTCATGCGGACTTCTTTCACTGTGCTGTGCTGTGCTGTGCTGTGCTTGATGTGATGTTGTGAGGCGTAAGGGCAGTCGTGTCGTGCCTACATCGAAAAGCTCACACCGCAGCCGCAAGAGGAACTGGCGTTGGGATTGTTGATCACAAACCGCGCGCCAATTATTTCTTCTTCGAAGTCAATGGTTGCGTTTTGCAAGAACGGCAGCGAGACCAGATCGACAATCACTCTCTCGCCTTTGCCCTCCAGCACCAAATCATCTGCGCAGGCCTGATCGAGTTTGATGTCATATTGGAAGCCCGAACATCCGCCGCCCTCAACGGCGACCCGCAGTCCCATACCCTGTCCGCTGGCGCCGATTTCGACCAAACGCTCAAAAGCGCGCTCTGTAACCATGGGGGGCATTTGCATTCGCCAAACTCCGGCAGTTTTATTTATCGTTAAGCTGTAATATAGGTGCGAAACTGTCAGGGAACAAGGAGCTTCGAATATGTCAGCGCCATTTGCATCGGATCACCGGCGCTCGCGGGGTCGTTTGATCTGTGAACAGGAAAGTACCTTCCGTTCGTGTTTTCAACGCGACAGGGACCGGATTATACATGCCAGTGCGTTTCGACGGCTGAAACACAAGACGCAAGTGTTCATCGAACATGAGGGGGATTATTTCCGTACCCGTCTGACCCATTCAATCGAAGTGGCGCAGGTGGCCCGCACCATTTCTGGCGTGCTGGGGTTAAACGCAGAGTTAACTGAAGCGATCGCGCTGGCCCATGATTTGGGCCATACGCCGTTTGGTCATACCGGTGAGGAGGCGCTGAATGCGCTCATGGCGCCCTACGGAGGCTTTGATCACAATGCGCAAGCCATCCGCGTGGTGACGGCTTTAGAGCGTCATTACGCTGACTTTGATGGGCTTAACCTGACGTGGGAAACCCTCGAGGGGATTGCCAAGCACAATGGTCCCGTTGTTGGGGCCGTACCCTATGCGCTGGCAGATTATAACGTGGTGCATGATCTTGAGATCGATACTTATGCCAGTTGTGAGGCACAGGTTGCGGCGTTGTCGGATGATATTGCCTATAACAATCACGATCTGCATGACGGGTTGCGCGCTGAGTTATTCTCCACGGATGAAATCGCGGAACTGCCCTTGCTGAAGGGCTGTTTTGCCACTGTTGACGGCTTATATCCTGGCTTGAATTACTATCGGCGCCGCCATGAGGCGTTGCGACGGTTCTTTGGAGTTTTGGTTGAAGATGTTATCGCCGTTGCGCAGGAAAATCTGGCGCAGCTTGCGCCGCAGAACGTAATTGATATCCGTCATGCTGGCAGGCCAATGGTGCGGTTTTCCGATCCTGTTTGGCACGATCTAAAAACCATACGCGCATTTTTGTTTGAACGGATGTACCGCGCGCCAGCGGTGGTGACGATGCGCGGTGAGGTAACAGATGTGGTGCAAACGCTGTTCCCGCTGTTTATGAAACACACTGATTTGCTGCCAAAACAGTGGCGCAAAGATGTGGCGGCGGCCACAGATGAAGTCACACTGGCGCGCATCGTTGCCGATTACATTGCCGGAATGACCGACCGGTTCGCTTTGCAGGAGCATAAAAGGCTCTTGCAGAACGGTGAGATTTAAGGCGCAGACCCCGCGGTGTGGCGCAGGCTGGAGTGGGGAGTGCCGCATCAGGCCACATTCGGGCATCTGTGCCCGGTCGGAACGCAGGTTTCATAAATTGCGTCATACTTTATTTAGGTTTTTTGAACTTCGCAGGTAAAGGCTGCGCCTGGTCTCTTGCGATGTCATAGGCTTGACGCTGGCAGAGATGTCATGATCATGCCAATTTGTACGAAATTTTATTTCAACAGG
>Ga0114998_10000887_pt1 | contig 22734 bp, 25 predicted proteins | sample ArcticOcean_MG_C_5_FD_87044 | JGI IMG/M metagenome (GOLD analysis project Ga0114998, IMG submission 87044) | Marine microbial communities from western Arctic Ocean - ArcticOcean_MG_CB4_138 | ecosystem: Environmental > Aquatic > Marine > Oceanic | place: Arctic Ocean: Canada Basin | collected... | reverse complement strand
CCAATAACGCTCAAAAAATGGATCGCTACTTGTTGCAGGCGCCGGCACGTTGTATTTAGCCCGCGCCTTTCCGACTAAAAAGCCGAACACCATGTATTCAATCAAAATCAAGCACGTCACAATAAATACTAATTCCATACCCTTCTCCTTTTTGCGATTTAGATAAACCGCTCTCATTATTTGTTGTCAGAGGATATCGGCTGCGACACCGTTACAACTAGCCCTTTTGAGCAACTTCCTCCAAGTAGGCTTGTGAATTAGTGCCCAATAGCGCTTTAAATTTTATATCGGGATGTAATTCCCGCATTCGCCCGTCTAATAATCCATGCGCTGAATACAACATTGAATCCAATATAATATTGTCAGTGTCGCAGTCGCGAGCCAATTTGATAAGACGATCAAACCCGACAATAAAGTTCTCTGAGTGCTTTCGCCGGATGTCTGTACCGTAGAACAAATCTAAGTAGTCGGCACCTTCAGTTCCTGCCATGGTTAAAAATCTTCGAGAAAACACTTCGCTATCGCCACTTGCAAACTGATTCCAAAGCTTCGAAAGTTGCTCGGAGGTAATTGTGTTATTACCCGTCGGACCCTGACTGGAAATCAAAAGCAAGCCGCAAACCGCACCAAGCTGTCTGCGAGTGGCTTCAGATATTTTGAAAAAAGTTTCTTGGCGGGCATTTAACTCGGTGGCCGCAATCGCCTGAGTTTGCTTCTCTGAATGCAAGTTATTGCGTCTAAGCTCTTCGTTATTTTGAGCCAGCACCGACTGCTGCACAAACAAACCGATCACCAACCAAAGAAATGCTAAAAATGCGAAGGCTCCTTCTAGAAAAGCGCCCATTTCAGCTATAGGCAGGTCGAGAAAGTTATACCAACCTACATTTTTTGCGATGTATATAGCCAAAAATGCGAACCAAAGAATAGTTAGGAGCACACCTGCAGCTATCCGCCAATCCTTGGGTAAATAGGGTTTATCTGACGAGTTTGCGATAGATTCTTCAATCATAGTTAGCCGGCGCGCATAAAGAGTGGAGGCAGAAAACTTAGAGTAGTCGGCCCAAGGTATGACGTCAATTACCTTCTACTGTATTGTGAGAATCAAAGTGGAAGCACCGCCATTTTTGAACTAGACTTAAAGAAGATGAATTCAGAATCAAAAGGACTTAGACGTTGCGCAATTCAACACACGGGTGGCAAAGAGACGAACTAGAGCAGCTGGACGCCTCTAGTATGGAAGTCGGTCGTATCCACAACCTTATCAACAACATTAATAATAATCTCAAGGCTCTCCACAATAGCCCAGTGGATGCTCGCAAGCTGCAAGATCTAAAAAAATTTTTCCAGAACGAATTAAAAAAGCGCGACTCTTAAACTATTAGAGGCAGTGATAAAACTGCCATGGTCTAAGTTAAAACCGCCGTTACACTTTGCGGGAGCTTAAGATCGCGGACCTTGATATGTCGCACATCATCAAAGAAATAACTTTATTAAAAGAGCTAATAAGCTTACCTTCGGATATGCAAAAAGTCTATTTGCAACTAGTATCGACTGTTGACTGCTCTCTCCAGAAATTCGGAGAACTTGGCGCCCACCCAGACTATATCAGTGAAGAGTTTATCCAAAACCTGACAACACGCCTGCTTGACCAAGACTTAACTCAGGATGATTTAGAGCACTGTGTCGAAGAAGAGGTTCAACGCCAGATTCTTCTGCGTGCGACATTTGCAACGGTGTGCTGAGATCAATTCGAAGCTGGTCTTTTCGGATGAAGAAACCGCAATAACTTTTTATGAACGCAGCTCAGTTCTATCTATTAAGACGGCCTAGCTTTAATAACGCACCCTGACGTTTCACCAGATATTGAATTAAAAATTCGCTTACGTGTTCACTCATGTCAGAAAAAATCACTCTTACTAAATGAGTGTACAGTGGATCACCATCAGCCAATGATTCATTATCTAATTCGCAACTCACTACTTTAGCTAACAGTTTTAAATGCTGACGGCCCGATTGTAAAACTAAATCAACCTGCACATGCTTTCCTGCGCTGACCGCCTTGACAGACGGAAACGCCATGCCAGCGCGCTAATGTCGACCTGGATTTGTTCAAAGCCATCCAAATCAACCAAATCTTTAGCGATACTAGTCTGCTGCATTATCAGTTGGATTTTCTTATTAAGCAGCCTCCCTAAATCTGCCGCATAAGGCGATTTTATCTCAAGCCGGGTGAGGACTAACTGAAGCTGCTGATCGATTTCAGCAAGCTCATCTAAGGCGGGCACCTCTGCATATTGACTAACTTTTTTTAGACGGTGGTACTCCTCTTCAGCCAGAGCTCTATACTCAAAGCCCATCCAATCAGTTATTCTGAAGTAGCCCCTGCCTTCGATAGTATTCTTATTTGTATCCATAGCCCAACCCAGTATTGTCTGTCCTACTCTGTATTTAAGTATCTGCGCTTTATTTTAGTACTCGCCTCTTATAGCCTAGACTAAAAAATGCTGGATGGCGGTAAATTATAGATCCCTGACTGCGCTTCCAAGCCAAAACTCTGATAGAGCTCTGGATCGACGTTCTTCAGCGCTTCTATTTGTTCTTGCAAAGTAGGATCAATAGCTTGTCGAATCACTATTTCCACCCGCCTATTACGTCCTCTATTTTGAGTCGAATCGTTAGGCACCAAAGGCTGGGTATCGGCAAAACCTGTTACCGCAAAGCGCCGAGAATCGAGCAGATTGTCTATAAAAAGCTCTTGGGCGACTGACACTGCCCGCATCGCAGACAAATCCCAATTAGACCTGAATCTATTACTACGGATATTAATATCGTCTGTATGCCCCTCTACCGCCACCGCCCCTTCTCGCTTCGCTATAACTTCGCGAATTATTGCGATAACCGCGAAGTATTCTGGAGCCAAGTCTGCTGTGCCCGGGGCGAATGATCCCCTCTCTTTTATTCGCACGACAATTCTTCGTCCTTCCGATTCTATCTCCAGCTCTCCTCGAACAATCTGTATCTGCAGTGCCTCCGATAGCTCGGCTGCATCGGACTGAGTTTCTTGAACTAGCTGCTCGAGCTTTTCGACAATAGGAAGCGCCACCCCTTGGGACTGCCCATCAATCCCTTGCTCAACATCAAAGATGTCGGTTTCATCAAAATCGAGCGTGCTTTCGGTAATCTCTCGGGTCGACTGGTAGATTTCATTGATGGGAGTAGGATCTGGGATAGCCGGACTGAATTCTTGCGCGATAATACTTGTTCCCTTCGGTATATCATCCACATCAAGCTGGTTTTGCACACCGAATGCTTGTGCCATCGAGCCGGCTAGACGTTTAAATTTCAGCGCATCCATTTCTGAAAATGAAAGCAGCAACACGAAAAAACACATTAGAAGGGACATCAAATCCGCAAACGTCATCACCCATGCGGGGATGCCAGCAGGACAATCTGGACATTCAGTTTCTTCAGCTTCCATGGACCGGACTCTTCTGGGCATTGCCCGTTAGGGCTGTTGGCTATTCGTGGTTTGGTTTATTGGCTCTATAAACTTCTTATTAATTCTAGGCTGTCGCGTCCACAGCGCGCTGCGAGACGGGCAAATAGGTTCGTAACATCGTGTCAATCACACGTGGGTTTTGCCCTGCCTGAATTCCCAGCAGCGCATCGATGATCAATGACTTTATAGTTTCCTCTTCGGAGCTACGCAAATTTAACTTGTCACAAATTGGCAGCGCCAACATATTGGCGATCATGGCTCCGTATAAGGTCGTGAGCAGCGCAACCGCCATTGAAGGCCCAATTGATTGAGGATCATCCATGCTCGCCAGCATGCCGACAAGGCCGATGAGAGTTCCAATCATGCCCATAGCTGGCCCTACATCGCCCACTGACTGCCATACTTTTTGGCCCCATTCGTGGCGGCCTACAGCCTGCTTCATGTCTTTTGTAAGCAGGTTTTTTACAACTTCAGGATCGTGGCCATCAACGAGTAACTGAATGCCATTTTGCAAGAAGTCATTGCCAACCTGCTTACCCTCCAAGGATAGTAAGCCCCCTTTTCTTGCCGCATCAGCTAGCTCCACGATCTCAGTGATCAAGTCCTCAGGCTTATCTAATTTATCGGAAAAGACCTTGCTAGCAGATTTCAGTGCGCCAAAAAACTGGCCCATGCCGAATTTCATCATCACCACTAGCATCGACCCTGCGACCACAATCAGTATCGAAGACACATTGATAAACATATAGGCAGAGCCACCCATCATAATGGTGACTATAATTAGGGCCCAAACGCCTATTAACCCTATTAATGTAGCTAAATCCATTGCATAGCTTCCTTAACTCTTACAAATTCTCATAATGAATGAGCAGAGAATAGAGCGATCTCCCTCCCACTTAAGCTTATTGACAACTAAAAGTTATCACCCCGCGATGCTGCGGCCGTGAATTCTCCTGTTCTAATTAAGTCTAGCTTGGTTTTTTGACATTGAAGGAAATAGCCTTATTTTTACCCCAACAAGGCTCGCGAAAGCACATTCTCGACAACTAGTGATAATAGTCAGCGAAGATGCATTCAGTTATAGTTGACGTATAATCGAGTCTGTTTCCAACAACACTTCAATTACCGGTACCGCAAATGGCAAAGAGCAAACCTGAAAGCTTTGATTTCGAGAAAACGCTAGCGGATCTAGAGACCTTAGTTTCTTCGATGGAAGAAGGTGAGCTGAGCCTTGAAGATTCGTTAAAAGCATTCGAAAAAGGCATAAAACTGACCCGTGACTGTCAAACAGCATTGCAAGTGGCAGAGCAAAAAGTACAGATATTAATCAATGAACATGGCGATACTGAAGATCTCGACGTCTTAGAAGACGACGGGTAGTTTGCATGCCCTCTCCAAGCAGCTCGACATTTCATGAATTCATTGCCCTGTACGCCGCGCGCAGCAACGATTTGTTAGCGGCTGAGCTACAGCGAAATTATCCAAGTAGGCGCTTGGGAGAGGCTATGAACTATGCCTGCCTTAATGGCGGCAAACGAATACGCGCCATTCTTGTCTATGCCAGCGCCCTCGCAGTAGGTGGAAGAATTGAATCAGCAGATTCAGCGGCATTAGCCGTTGAGTTACTCCACAGTTACTCTTTGGTTCATGATGACTTACCGGCAATGGATGATGACGACTTACGCCGAGGCAAGCCCACGGTCCACAAGCAATACGATGAAGCCACCGCGATTTTAGTCGGAGACTCCCTGCAAAGCTTGGCGTTTGAGGTACTTACCAGAAAAACGCTCTCCGTGAGCCCTGCCGTAAATTTGCGCATGATCAGAGTGTTTGGCAAAGCAACAGGAGCAATGGGCATGGCTGGCGGCCAAGCGATCGATTTTGCAGCGGCCGGTCAAGACCTGACTCTCGAGCAATTGGAGATTATGCACCAACTGAAAACCGGTGAGTTAATCCAATGTTGCGCAATTCTGGGCGCACTCAGCAACCCAAGGGTGAAAAATGAGCATGTTATCGCTCTAACCAGATATGCTCAGCGTATTGGCTTGGCATTTCAGGTCCATGACGACATCCTAGACGAAACCAGCGATACAGAAACACTGGGCAAGCCCCAAGGATCAGATCGGGAACTACATAAGCCAACGTATGTATCATTACTGGGATTGCAGCAAGCCAAACAACGGGCTACGGACCTATGCGAAGCCGCAATCGCCGAGCTAGATGGCTTTGGCGACGCCGCCCAGCCGCTGCGTGACCTTGCCAGCCATATCATAACCAGAAAAAACTAATCGAGGCCGTTAAATTGCCTCCAAAGCCCCCGGCTTAGCTTATTTACCGATTTATGATTAGCTAAACCGCTGAAACCTTAAAAAATTGCTCTGAGAGTTGAAAACCATTCATGCTAGACGAAATACCAATTACCAGACCTGACACACCGCTGTTAGATCAAATTAATTCACCCCCCGATCTGAAGGAGCTAGAGATCAGTCAGCTTGCCGAGCTGGCGGAAGAATTACGTCTATTTTTACTCTATTCCGTAGGCCAAACCGGCGGCCATTTTGGCGCTGGACTGGGTGTGGTCGAGCTCACCATAGCCCTGCACTACGTCTTCAATACTCCTGATGACCGCCTGGTTTGGGATGTAGGGCACCAAGCCTACCCGCACAAAATACTAACCGGACGCAGAGATAAAATGCTCACTATGCGCCAAGCTGGCGGCTTGGCTGCCTTCCCCAGTCGAAGCGAAAGTCCATATGATACATTTGGTGTTGGTCACTCCAGCACCTCCATAAGCGCAGCCCTTGGGATGATGGTTGCAGCCAGACTTCAGGGCGACGACAATTACTGCATAGCCATTATCGGCGATGGCGCGATGACAGCAGGCATGGCTTTTGAAGCGCTCAATCATGCCGGCTATCTTGATGACAATGTTCTGGTCATTCTCAACGATAACAATATGTCGATTTCTAATAACGTTGGCGGCATGTCCAGCTATTTTGCGCGCATGTGGGCTAGCAAGCCCTACAATTTCATCCGCAAAGGCAGTAAAAGAGTTCTCTCAAAGATTCCTCCTGCATTAAAAGCTGTCCACCGCGCCGAAGAATACATGAAAGGTATGGTGTCACCTGGCACCCTGTTTGAAGAGATAGGTTTTAACTATATTGGCCTGGTAGATGGTCATGACACTGCTGGACTAGTCGAAATTTTAAGCAATATTAAAACTCTGCGCGGACCTCAACTACTTCATGTGGTCACTCAAAAAGGCAAAGGCTACTCTGCCTCAGAGCTAGACCCTTTTGGCATGCATGCCCTAAGCAAAATCGAAACTGTAAAAGAGAAAGAAGCCAAGCCAGTAGCTGATAAAAACAGCCCACCCTCGCCCAATTATTCTAAAGTTTTTGGCGACTGGCTTTGTTTGCAAGCCGAGCACAATGAACTGGTTGTTGGTATAACTCCAGCAATGGGCGAAGGTTCTGGAATGAAAGATTTTTCAGAGCGTTTCCCGAACAGATTCCATGACGTGGCTATAGCCGAGCAACATGCCGTCACATTTGCAGCGGGAATGGCCTGCGATGGTCTCAAGCCCATAGTCGCGATTTACTCTACTTTCCTGCAAAGAGCCTATGATCAATTGATTCACGATGTGGCCCTGCAAAACCTGGATGTCATGTTTGCCATTGATCGGGCAGGCCTAGTCGGGGAAGACGGTCCAACACATGCAGGCAGCTTTGACATGAGCTACTTGCGCTGCATTCCTAATATGATTGTTATGGCGCCAAGTGATGAGGCTGAAACCTTCAAGCTCCTCTCCACCGGGTTTGAACACAAAGGCCCTACTGCAGTTCGCTACCCTAGGGGTAAGGGACCCGGCGCTCAAATACCTCAGTCACTTGAAACCGTTGCGATTGGCAAAGGGATTAGTCGACGTGAGGGCAAGACGGTTGCGATCCTAGCCTTCGGCAGCATGGTTCGGCCAGCGCTCGCGGCAGCTGAAGAATTGAATGCCACTGTTATTGACATGCGCTTTGTTAAACCTCTTGATGAAGAGCTTATAGGAGGTATGGCCACCACCCATAAACTGATAGTAACCGTGGAGGAAAACACTGTCCTTGGAGGAGCGGGATCTGCCGTAAACGAATTTTTACTACAAGAGAACTACCAGATTTCGGTATTGAATTTAGGACTACCTGATAAATTTCTCGACCATGGCAAAGTACCGCAGATGCTAGAGAATGCAGGCTTGGATTCTAAATCCATAACCACAGCAATTCAAAATAAATTGCAGGCCTGTAAGGTTCAATCTGAAGGAGTTTAAAATGAAAACCCTATTGCAAACACGGCGACCATCGCACTGGCCTCACCCTGGTGAAAATCCCAATGCAGCTGTGGCGACATGGTAAAGTTTTCATACTCAAATTCATATAAAATGCCGGCTAGTGTAACGAACACATTTTTACTTTCTCTGTGCTCGAACCTCGGGCCGACCTGCATTGTAAAGCCTTCGTAGATGTGAATATCAGCCAACGCGAGCAAGGTGGTCGCATCTAATTCACCATAAACGTGTTCAATCACTGCGCCTAGCCCAATTAATGGACTTACTCTATACTCATAGTCGATACCGAAGGTTGAATTATCACCTTCACCATCGATCCGAGTATCTGCAAGCAAAATCGACAAATGATGAGGGCCCATGAGGAATGTGGGCTTCTTTGCCTTCAGCTTGATGCTGCGCATTGGCAGACGCCATTAACCCGAAAACACCTAACAACAGCAAAAAAAACTTCACTCCTACTCTCCCTTGAGACTGACAATTTTAAACTTCATGGTATAGGCAACATTTTAGCTTAAAAAATAAAATAGTACGTTTATTCCTTAAAAAGCTAGAGAGCAATTGAAATCCGCCGAGTTAAAGGGTCGTCGATATAAGCAGAAAATGCGGTGCTAGGCACAGGTCTGAACGCCGTATTGTGTTGTTAGTGCTTATCAATAATCAGCATAAACTCTCACGCCACCGACAAAGGGCATGCCTGCTACAAATGTCGGAATTCCAAACCCCCCGCCGGTGTTGCCAGCGTCAATCAAATATTCCTCGTCAAAGATATTGTCTGCAAATAACTCAAATCGCCATTTGCTTTTATCGTTATTGAGCTTTATTGATACATCGCTTATCCAGTATGCATCCTGAGCAAGTTCTGGACGATTACTGCTATCAAAGAAGACTTCAGACTGGAAAGAGCTAATTAGTTCAAACTCTATTTCATAGCCCCCAACATTAAAAGACTTATTAAGAAATAGTGAGGAACTCACCTCCGGGGCCAACCGAAAGGTATTTCCACCGTAATCGAACCGAGCTCCTGCCTCTGTATTATCATCGAACTGCGCATCAAGCAGACCAAGATTAGCGCCAACTCTTAAAGAATCATCTAGTGCATAATCCACGCTCGCTTCAAAACCATACATGTCAGAATCACCAACGGTTACCGTGACGCTCTCGAATGTTTGAGCATCTGTGAAACTTTCCTGGAAATCTTTATAAGTGTAGGCAAATACCGCTGCGGTAATAGACAAGCTCTTGCCATAGTACTTGAGGCCAAGATCGAAACTGTCCACGGTCTCCGGATCTATTATTGAGGTAGCACCAAAAGGATTCACATCAACCACGGGGGAACGACGGCCTTGTGCATAATTAAAATAGAATGACATATCGTCATTGTAATTATAATTCAAAGAAACACGAGGCAGCGTAGCGGAAAAATCTCGCGCTTCTTGTGCGGAGAAGGTGTTGAAAAAAGTGTCTTTCGAAAACCGAGTTTCATCAATATAACGAACACCAGCGGTGAGCGTAAGCTGATCAGTGAACCCATAGGTCCCTTCGGCCACCACCGAGTCAATTTCTAAATCGCCTTCAAATGTAAAGGGCCCTCTTATTTCAGTAGCAGAAGTTGACGGGTCACTAATAGGCGTCCCATCTGCATTAAAAAGCGAATCAACCAGCATCTTTCGAACCGCCTCTGTCTTCTCAATAGAGGCGGTAGTGCTGACATCGTTTATCAGCGAAACGTTTGGGAATTCAATTTCTAATTCAGCCAATCGGGCATCGAAGGTATCTCTCAGGACTGGGTCTACCAACTGTACAAAAGGCAAAAAAGACTCGTCTTGGGTAGATGAGAACCCAAGGAAACCCTCTAATCGATTACCTGACTTATATACTAAGCGCGCACTAAAACCTGAAAGATCAGCATTATTTTCAAAAAACGCATCTTGGATTCTCAGGCCTGTTCCATCGGCGTCAAAGTACTCAGACAATTCGACGTCTTTCACATAGCCATCAACGGTGAGTTCGATCTTGTCATTGAAGCTATGGGTAACCGCGAAATCAAACGACGACAAATCTCTGGCAATACCAATTAAAGATCCGAGACCCAACTCTGCATCAGCAAAGGGGTTCGTTGTCCCGTTCAATGGTGCAATTGAACCACTTTTAAATGAGATCCCGGGCTGGTCGTTAGTCTCCATTGAAGCGCGAAACAATAACGTCGTATTATCCAATTCAGCCTGCAAGGTCGCGCGGAAAGCAGCTACCGACACTCCGTTCAAATCTCCGCCACTACAGGCGCGAGACACACCTTTAGCATCGGTAATAAACCCTGAGGGGTTATATGAATCAGGTCCACAGGCGAGATTGTCTATCTGACCCTTTTGCTCCCGGTATACAGTTGCTAAACGAAATGCTAAGACATCATTTATGGGCGTGTTGATCATGCCTCTAAAGTCAACACCGTTCAGAGTGTTTGCAGCAAGCCTGCCCTGAGCTTCGAATTCATTGCTTGGTCGAGCCGAGATTACACTAACCGCGCCGTTCGCTGCTGCACCGCCAAATAAGGTTGGCTGCGGCCCCTTCAATACCTCGATACGTTCGATATCATAAAGAGAAACGCTAGAAACCGTTTTCTTGCTAATATCAATTCCGTCCTGAAACACTGATATACGAGGTGTCGACGTAATGCTACCCGAGTCGTCTGTGATCCCTCTGATACTAAACGAAGGCAGGCTCACACCTTGTTCTTGAATCACCACATTGGGCAGGAATCGAGATAAGTCATCAAGCTCTGTAGTATTTGTGCGATCAAGGAAATCTCCTGAAATCACATCCATAGTCACCGGCACATCTAATACTGATTGCTCTCTTTTTTGAGCAGTTACAGTGATCTGCTCGATCATACCCTCTTTTACTTGGGCGACGGAATCGGCAGAAAACACGACGCCGCTGACACTTAAACAGAACAACATTGTGGCTAAATCGCGCATGAGCATCCCTATTAGTTTTGAGTTAATTAATGATGGACCAAAAAACTAAGTCTCTTAGACACTTATAGATTCTGTATTCAGCTTGTCTGGCCCGAGCAATAGGCTGACTGATTTTTGTTACATGGATATGGCAAGAAAATTAAAGTTTTAAGACAGCCAGATTAGACAAAGAAAAGATTATCATTGTCTGAGACCAGTATCAGAAGCGGAGCGAAAATAATTTAGGGGGCACTTATCTTTGATTACTTACTTAGCTAGGCCGAAAAGGATAAAACAGCCGGAGTCTAATAAATCCACATCAGATAATATTTAATGGAGATCAGAATAACTCACCAACTGCACTAACCGGGGTAAGAAAAACTAATAGCCATTAGCAATAGTTAGCGAAAGCCAGAAACAAAAAAAAGGACTCAAGAAAGCTAGAAACTACTTGGTGACTTCCGGAAGGCTCATCATTAAGAATCCAGAGAACGCTGCACTGTTCGGCGCAAGCGCGGGGTCTAACTTAGTTTTCATTGAAGTAATGGCGCGGTGATAGGCCTCATAAAACTCCCAGCTCGGCTGTGGCCTATAGACTAGATTCTCAAGCTCAAAGTAAGCAATCACCCCTTTTGCAGTTGTAGGCTTAACAAATACCGCATCTTGCGGCTTAAAGTAAACCGGGCAAATACTGATAAGTGACCACTTTGCCAGCCTCGCCATTTTCATCAAATCAAGTATCGTCTCAAAGCCTTTCTCTTCCGAACCGTGCAGCTGATTCTTCAACCCAGCAACTAACAGGTTTTTTTCTTTGGGGGTCAAGGAATTCACAAATTCTTTAAACTTTGGCTTTTCAAAAATCGAAATCATTGACGAGCGGCTAACCAACTTTATCCAATTATCAAGTATATCCATTGTGTCTCGAAAATTCTTTTTAGCGAAGCTGGCCTGCGTGAACTCGACCATCTTATCAACTTTGTGCTTCTTGGCTATTGCTAGCATTTCAGGATGTGCAAAGCCGCCTGGAAAACGCTCAAAAAAGGTTCTTTCGGCATGCTTTAATTTTTCAAGATTCATATCTTTTCTCTGAAGGTTCTTTGATGCCATGTCTGATCACGCTGCAGGTAAAACCAATCTATTTGCAACAATGAAAAACTTTTTCGAGCTTAGGTGATAGATTCTTACACACCCTGATTCGACGCGCCCGAATTATTAGATTAGCGATTACTAAATATAAAATTTTGTATTAATCAGCAAACCCGGCGCGCATTTGAATAACACTATTCCACGTAATGTATTGTATCGTCAATACTGACCCAACTGTTTCGAGAGTATAGCAGCGAGTTTTAATGATTTTCTCAACATAGCTGCTGGCCTACCTATTCCTTGTGCTGGCATTATTCTAGAAAGGCCGACCCAAGAGTCCGCACTTTAAGACAGGCCAGCTCGGGTAATGGTGTGCCTTTTTGCTCATTGCTGACATTTAAACCTGACTTTCTTGACACAAAAAATAGACCTATTGCGTCTAAGTAAAATAACGCGCAAAGCAAACCTACCCAACAGCTCCTCACACCGCCCGATAGCCCTTTTTCCAAGTTCGATAAAATCCTGTAGTATGAATCTAACAATAAGAAGCATTAAAAAGGAATTAGCTATGAAGACCCCTCGTTTTTTAGTGGCAATTGCAGCCGCCTCCGCTGTTAGTGCAGCGCTTTTAGTCGCCCCAGTTATAGCCCACCATGCTAGCGCTCCGTTTTATGATCCAGAAACTAGAGTTGAGATTGAAGGTCCTGTCAGCCGCTTTGTGTTTAGAAATCCCCACGCCTTTCTATATCTTGATGGTCCCGGTGATGATGGTCAAACTGTTGAGTGGCAAGTCGAGCTAGGGGCGCCGGTTAGTTTGCGCCGAGTAGGCTGGACCCCTGAGTCGCTAGCCATCGGCACAGTAGTCAAAATGAATGGCCAACGCTCGCGAGCAAAAGGCTCCTATGGGATTTGCTGTGTGCGAATGACTCGTGAAGATGGCAGCCCTATTGTTGCCGGCCGCGGCGTTAAAGAACGCGATTCAAACCGCTAAGCTGGGAGGAGAAAACGATGACCTTATTTACTACTTTGAGATCCAACCTATATCTAAATTTAACTAAGAGCGTAGCGCTAACGGCAACCCTAGCGCTATCTCTGGCTACAAATCAGGTTCAGGCCCAAAGATTTGACACGATTCCTGACCTTGAACGAATTTGGGACGGCGGTTTTAGCGTGCGCCCGGTAAACGGGGTTGATATGCCATGGAACGAAACCAACTTTCCCAAACTAAATGCACGTGCCAAGGCCTATCAAGAAGTCTGGGAAGAAACAGTCGCACCAAAGTACGATTGCCAACCTGCTTCGTCGCCTGCGATTCAATATGATCCCTATCATATGCAAATCACCCAGTGGCCTGATCGAGTCTTACTGCGGTATGAGAAAGACGATCAACTACGTACAATTTGGTTGGACGGACGCGAACCATCTGCTGTAGATTTTAGCTTGCAGGGATTCTCAGTTGGCACATATGAAGACGATGCTTTGATTGTCACCACAACCCATTTTGTTTTCGACATTGCGGGCTTTGATGATTACAACGGTATTCCTTCTTCAGCACAAAAAATTCTGACTGAAAAATATTGGATAGAAGGTGAGCAACTGAACATGACCCTGACCCTGGAAGACCCGATGTTTCTGCTTGAGCCTGCGTCCTACACCACGCGTTGGCTGCCAGCAGCCAAGGGTTACAAGCTTGATGTTTACGACTGTGACGCGGAAGCGTCAAGAGCATCGGTACGCTTTTTCCCCTCCAAGTATGACGACTAAATTTACCAAACCCAGGAACCTTAGCTAGCCAGTGCCGACGTAGGGAATAAGCCTTCCGAACAACAAAACCCCCATCCAGGCTGTGAGCGAAGTAGTTGCTATCAGTTTTGCGAGCGGGGGCGGAGACTCAGAGTTCCAATCTGCCATCAGGGGGCCTAGCTTCCAGTGATAGAAAAGTGCGTTAATTCCGGCTAAGCCAATGAGGCACATCTTAATTTGAAATCCAATATTCACCGAGTAGCGCATAGGGTCACCGTAAAAGAATAAAATTCCCGTCACCAGGTTAATACCAAAACCAATCAGCACAACTGGCAGCAGCTTATGAGTGACCGGTGGCTGCAGCTTTAGCAGTCCCGCCAAACTCAAATCCACAATTAGAAGACCGCCGATTAACAAAGATAAGCCCATAAAGTGAGCAATCTCCAGTATCGGCCACAACCAATAGTTTGCTTGTATCCACTGAGTCAACGAGCTGTCAACAATGGCAATTGCGAATGATTCCAACATGTTTATTGCCCCCTAAACATAGGCGATTAATCGCCCAGCAATAATTGCAGATGACCACAGCAGCAACGAAGCCAGCGCTAGAGTTTTCAGAGATAAACTTTCTAACTGCGGACTTTTGATTCGCACTTGAATCAATACTGACACCACCATCGCAGTGGCAATAAAGCTTATCTTAAGCAGAAAAGGCAAACTGGTGACCAGGTAGCTCGCTTGAGACGAGAACAGCAACAGTCCAGAAAAAAGGTTTAAGCAAAAGCCTGTCAGCGCCAACCTTATCAGGGCAGACTGCCCCTCTAACGTCAGCCCAGAGAACAGACCTAGCAGCTTTAAATTCTGCATAGAAGATAGGCCCACAACCATCGCCAAGCCAACTATATGAAGGCTGAGCAGTGCCGGATAGGCATAGTAGGATTCACTAACCCAGAGAGCGAGCGAGGTATTTTCTAGCCAGCTGAACATAGCTGTCAATATCCCCAATAGTTATTTTTATGACGTTTGTTGGTAACGCTTTTTCTATAAGTTATCAGCTTATGTAGAATTAATGAACAGCCGCTTGGTTGAATCAGCTCGCCATAGGGTGCATAAGAAATTCATGAAAACTGAAAATAGACGGTACTTAAAACACAGTTATTAGATTACTGAGAGTAAACGGTCCTCGCTTTTGAAAGTATCTCACACAATAGCTGGGCGCCTTGTATCACCCTCGGAGAATTTCGCTGGAGTAGATCTGGTGGAATATAGTGAAGTTGGTCATTATCATTTGCCGCCAAGCCCGGCCAAGCTTTCCATTCGTCCAGCCACTCAGGCCGGTCGCTACCCATGCCACTAACCACTATAACTTGAGGGTCGGCAGTTAATACCGATTCAGCGTTAACAACAGGAGCCAAGGGAATGACGTCTGCAAAGATATTGCGCCCGCCGCAAAGGCGAATTATATTGGAGATAAGATGATCTCCGTTCAATGTGGTTAACGGGTCATTCCAAACTTGGTAGAATACATCGAGGATTTCATCCTCATTATAATCCTGCCTTAGAACGACAAGCTTCTCCATGAAACTAGCCGCCTGCGCCTCGGCGATCTCTTCGTTATCTGTAAGCTTGCCAAATCGGCGCAGTGAAGATGCGATGTCTTCTAATTCTCGCGGCTCATCCAGAAAAACAGTAAGACCCAAACTTTTGATTCTCGCGGTGATCTCATCTCCGTTGCCACTAGCCCAAACAATCACTAGATCTGGATTCATGCTGAGCAATGACTCGTAAGACACTTCTTTATAAGATCCAATGATCGGAATATCTAACGCCGATGGAGGATAGTCGCTATAACGTACCGTCGCAATTATATTGTCGCCGGCACCTGCGGCATAAAGCGTTTCGGTAATATGAGGTGCCAAGCTGACTATTCGCTTAGCAGGTTCTTGTAAAGTAACAATGTTACCAAAGTCATCAATCACGCTGATTTGAGCGACGGCAAAAGCAGGCAGGAACAACCCAAAGAACAAATTTAAACTTATGATCCCAATAAAGATTCTAGGCTTTCTCACAGCAATATTTTTATGTCTCATCATAATTTTCTTTAAGCGTATGCGGTTAGGGATTCGCTTAACCTCTTTTTAAATTCCTGACATTCATATTCACTCGGCAGGCCAAACCTAAGCCCACTGAAACCTTCATCTAATGTAAACAAACGAACCAAGATGCCTAGCTTGGCCAATGATTGGTAGATCCTCAAGGATTCTTTAGGCTCGCAAGCAGCTGTGACGAACAGTGGGTTTAGCTGCAGAGATAAATCGGGATATCGGATTGCTATTAATTCCATCCACTCCTTGCTTTGTATTCTCAGCCTACTGCGCTGCCTCAGCTGCCAATCGATATCGCGCAGCACCTGTTCTCCCAGCCACCGCGATACTGTAGTGACTGTCCACAGAGGCAGGGAATTTTTAATCCTCGCGAGCAAACCTTGGTCACCCAAAACAAAGCCTAGCCGAATACCCGCTATTCCAAAAAACTTCCCAACCGACCGCAGTACTATTAATCCTGGCGCTGGACAAAAGTGGCTAACACTGAGCTCCGGGTCCACATCGACAAAAGCTTCATCTACAATCAGAAAGCCCTGACGAGCAGCTAATTTAGAGGCGATCAACAACAGAATTTTCGGAGCCATCGTTTGAGTTGTTGGATTATTTGGATTGATTACTACAGCGCACTGAATCAGTTCTTTATTCACCATTTCAAGCAACTGAATTTCGCTAGAGTAAGACAAAATATCATACCCAGCTGATTCCCATGACAGTTTGTGCTCCCGGTAACCCGCTGTGGGTATAGCCACAGCGCATCCTTTCTTTGTCGAAACTGATATCGATACTAAACTAGAAACGAGACCGGGTATCTTGTGAATCGCATACTGCGAACCTGGCACAGCAAGAACTGCACTTGGCTCACAGCCATAGGCAAGCCCCGCAGCAATTTCTAGATCATTATCTTCACAAGGCAAACGTCGCCAGACTGCATCAGGGATATCAGGCACAGGCCAGACCCAAGGGCTTATTCCAGTAGACAGATCTATCCATCGCTCCTTTGGAATACCAAATTCCGTAGATGCCGCGACTAAATTGCCACCGTGGCGAGATAACAAAGGCACAGCTCCCAAAGTAAAATTACTAAAACAAAATAGGCCGTTGCCCTGTTGACCAAATTCACACTGCGCCGAATATCCCCTTCATTGGGCATTTCTCCAATTCCTAAAACTGGACGCGACTCTTCTTGCCCATGATAAGAAGCGCTGCCTCCAATTACTAAGTTTAGTGCACCCGCTCCACTTGCCATTACTGGACCTGCATTTGGACTTGACCAGTGCCTGGCTTGGCTTTGCCAGCATCCTATGGCTTTTAAGAAATTGCCACCTGCACCATAGAGAAATGCGCAGCAACGAGCAGGCACCCAATTTAAAAGGTCATCCAGTTTAGCCGCAGCAAAGCCAAAGTTATTGAAACGCTTAGTTCTATAACCCCACATAGCATCGAGAGTGTTCGCTAATCGGTAGAATACAACACCCGGAGCACCGAGTAGAAAATACCAAAAAAGCGGCGCTATCACTGCATCGCTGCCATTTTCTAAAACGGATTCTACTGATCCCGCCGCAATTTGCTTGGAATCTAATTCTCCACAATCACGGCTCACAATTGCACTAAGTGCTACTCGCGACTTTTTAAGATCATTTTTCGCGAGACTGCCCTCGATTGCATAGGCATGTTTAGCAAGACTGTTCGGCGCGACGCAAAGATAAAGACTGAATACGGATGACAAGAAAGCCCATGATGGCGGGAGTTTAATAAGAACGCTAGCTAAAATTATCGGCAACGGGATACACAATAATATCCATCCAAGAGCGCCACTTAACCTAGAACCGCTGGAACTTTTGACTATCGAATTCCCATTAAGTACAGATTCGATCCAGTTTGCGATAGCGCCAAAGCCAACTAGAGGATGGAATCGCTTAGGCTCACCAAACAAATAATCGATGGCAAGAGCGCAAGCCATCGCCACCCCTGCTGATTCCAAATTAAGACACCACAAGACTGCCACCAATTAACACGAAAGCTTCAAGCAATTCAATTTGCGCACCTGCACAGTCTCCAGTAAACCCTTGCAAGCGGGCTAGCATAAGTTTTCGAAGCAGCAAGGCAAGACCAAAAACGAGTGCCAACAGCAGAATTAACCCTCCTTTTGGAATCACGAAGAAACACAGCACAACAGTTGTAATCAACGTCACATAAAGATGAATAGGGTTGGATGTGGAGATTGCTTTGCCGATTGGTCCGAGACCAATGTAGGGAGTAGACATAAACAAGCCAAGCACAGAAAGGCGGGAAAGCACTGGCGCCAAAATCAACAGAGCAAATTGCTCAGCTTCCAGCACTTCATAAACCGCAGCTGTTTTAACAAGGAGAAACATCGACACTGACACAGCTGCCATGGCCCCGCTATGGGAATCCTTCATGATTTCGAGAGTTCTTACTTTATCTCCCATGCCCCCAAACCAAGCATCTGTGCAATCGGCTAGGCCGTCGAGATGAAGCCCGCCAGTTAACATTACTAAAAAGCATACGATCAGCGCCGAGTTTAAAATCAAGGTAAACGGCATTAAGCTGGCGGCGAAGTAACTGACAGCGCCTAACAGCAAGCCAATAACAGGATAAAAAAGAATTGAATGGCGAATAGAATCATCATCAAAGCACACATCACTACCAACCGGAACTTGAGTTAAGAACGCTAAAGCCGTGCGCAGTGACTCATAGGCACGGCCCCATGCATTCAGCTTTTCACTCTTGGCTGACCCTACTTTTTCATCGCTATCATTCATCTACCTGCTTACCCTGACTGCGGCTTCTTCAAAGGTAGCCATTTCGGACTGCAGTAAGCACGCCGACTGAAGCAGCGGCACGCAAAGTGCTGCACCACTGCCTTCGCCTAACCGCATTTGAAAATCTAGCAGAGGGCTGGCATCCAAAAAATCTAGCAAATGCCTGTGACCGAATTCTTGAGAATAATGGCTAAATAGCATCCAATCGCGAACCCCCGAATTTAAAGACACTGCTGCCACTGCCGCTGCGGTACTAATAAAACCATCAACCAGCACCGGCACACCTTTTTGGGCGCAGGCAATGTAGGCACCTGCTAGCGCCGCTATCTCAAAACCACCAAAACAGCGAAGCTTTTCGAAGGCAGTGGTTGCAACCTCTTTATGCAAATCTAGAGCTGAATCTATCAATTTCATTTTATGGCGCAACACTACATCATCAACACCTGTGCCACGGCCGGTAAGCTGGGCGGCATCGAGACCAAGATACGCGCAGCCCAGAGCGGCCGCCGACGTGGTGTTAGCTATCCCCATCTCACCACCAACAAATATCTGGCTGTCAGCCAATACAGCCTCGGAACCCCGAAGCAAGGCTTGCTCAAGCTGGGCAGATGACATCGCAGCTTGCTTGGCGAAATTATGAGTGCCCGCTGCAACAGGGCTAGAGATCAGCCCGGACGATTCCTCACAAGGAAAGGCTGTCCCCATATTTATAATAGAAAATCGTGCACCCAACTGCTTCGCCAGAACTGAAATAGCAGCGCCGCCACGAGCGAAGTTTTTCACCATCTCCACCGTCACTTGCTGCGGAAAAGCAGAAACACCGGCCTCGGCAATGCCGTGGTCTGCTGCGAACACAGCAATTTGAACTTTATCCAAAGACGGTTTTTCCGCGCTTTGCCAGCCAGAAAAATTGACTCCGATCTCCTCTAAGCGACCAAGTGATCCTGCTGGCTTGGTAAGGACTGCCTGCCTAACCAATGCGCCAGTAATGGCTTCACTGTCAATTGTCTTGGTTTTTTTGTGGTACCAATGCTTAGCCATGTGTTTCCTAATCTAAAAATACAATTGCGGTTTGACTCGCTTACACACTGCGTTTTAAGTGTCTTTCATCTTTTAGAATATGAGGCAAGCCCGCTACGGTAAAAACCACATGAGCGCAATGCTGGGCCAAACGCTGATGAAAAAACCCACTGGCATCAACATATTGCCTTGTCAGTTCGCCCATCGGTACAATACCTAGGCCAGTTTCATTGCTGACGAAAATCACCTCGCATTTCAGCTGCTCTAGGCAATTCAACAACTCATCTTCCTGCTTATCCCAAACATTGTGATGAAGGCAGTTGCTTATCCAAAGCGTCAAACAGTCCACCACTACTACTTTTCCCTTACCATCGTTTTGAAGCAGTGAGCTCGCTAGGTGTAATGGCTCCTCTACCAGAGCCCAGGGGTTCTCACCGTCAGTGGAAACCCTTTCAAGCTGATGTTTTTCGATACGTTTGCGCATCTCTTCATCATTTGCAGTCGCTGTGGCAATGAACACAAGCGATGCACCAATGCTGCTTGCAATCTGTTGAGCGCTCGCCAACGCTAAACGGCTTTTACCAGAACGAGCACCACCTAAAATAAAGTGTAGGTTGGCTAAGGATTTTGGCTGCTTTTTCATGTCACCACCATTGGTTTACCGTTCACTGGATTACTTATCACTTTAGCCGAAATACTAAAAACATCTTTCAGCATTTCCTCAGTCAGAACCGTTTCAGGTTTTCCTAATGCCGCACTGCGACCATTCTTGAGTACTAAAATTTGACTGGCGCATTTAGCGGCTAAATTTAAGTCATGCAATACAACCAATATAGCGACACCCTGTGCTGCGAAAAACTCGAACATCCGAACAACCATTTCCTGATGAGCGAGATCCAATGAAACGGTTGGTTCATCTAAGATGAGGCAACGATCACCAGCATCAACCGCATCCCAAACCTGAGCAGCCACGCGGGCAAGTTGCACCCGCTGTTTCTCGCCACCGGACAGATTAATAAATGAGCGAGCAATAAGATGATTACAATCCACCAGCGCCAAGGCCTTATTGACGATTTCACGATTCTGACTATTCGAAGTGCTATGAGGGATTCTCCCCATGGTGACTACTTCCTCAACGGTGAAAGGAAATTCAAGAGAAGATCGTTGGGGCAATATACCGAGCAGCGTGGCCTTGGACTGGGCATCCCACTGAGAAATAACTTTTTGGTTTAGCGTAATCACCCCATCGCCTAAGGGTAGGTCACTGCAAATAGCTCTCAACAAGCTGGTCTTGCCAGCGCCGTTGGGCCCAATAACAACAGTGACACAGCCCGCCTCAACCTCAAACGCTATATCAACAAGCGATATAGCAGAGCTAATTTTTGCTGTTACGTTATGAATCTTTAGTGTCATTGGAATATTATCACCCTGCCTTAAAGGCGCTCAGGGTTATTAAGCGATTTACTTTTTACCAGTAAGTAAAAGAAAACCGGGGCACCCACCAGTGAAGTCAAAATTCCAGCGGGAAGCTCAGCAGGAGCAATAATTGTTCTTGCAATCAGATCGGCTACTATCAGCAGCATCGCGCCTGCTACGGCACAGCTCGGCAACAAGTAACGGTGATCGGGCCCGATGAAGCCACGCAAGATATGAGGAACCACAAGCCCTACAAAGGCGATATTTCCAGAGATCACGACGCTAATCCCAATAGCAAGGGCGGTTAGCAAAACTAATTCTTTTTTAACCCAATCCACATTGATCCCAAGGTAACGGGCTTCGGACTCGCCAAGTAAAAATGCATTTAACGCCAAAGCATGGCTAGGCAAACGCCACAGTAAGACACCGGCAACTGCAGCAATTAGAGCAACCCGCTCCCAATTAGCGCCATCTAAGTTACCCATCTCCCACACGTTTATTCTTCGCAGCATTTCGCTATCAGCAAAATAGCTAAACATACTATTCATGGCGCTTGCCACGGCGCTGATCGCGACACCAGATAAAAGCATCGTTATTACAGATGTACCGTAGCTATCGGTAGCCAACTTGTAGACCAAAAATACAGCCACCACGGCGCCGGCTACAGCACCGACACTTACCATAGAAAGGCCAAGAACTTGGCTGCTGTCTAGCCAAGCGGCGCCAAAAACAATCATAAAACTGGCACCGGCTGAGGCACCACTAGACACACCAATTAGTGAAGGATCGGCAAGTGGATTCCTAAAAAGCCCCTGCATCGCCGCTCCGCAGCAAGCAAGGCATGCCCCAACAAAGGCTGCCATTAACACTCTAGGCAAACGAATGGCGCTAACGATCGTGGCTTCACGAATCACCGTCGAATCTACATTCCCAGTATCGCCCAGTAGCGAGAATATACGCCATGGAGGAATCCAACTAGGCCCTACAGACAGGTACACCAACATTATCAGTGGCAGCACGCACAGCAAAAAAAAGATAAACAATCGATGGTTTATTCTCTCCAAGGGACCTGCCTCGTTCTACCGCTTTGGGTGAATTTATTTTCTAAATCAGTGCGATTAAATACGGCTGGAAAAAGCTTTTCCACTTCGACATGCTCCTCTAAAGCATCAGCGAGACGTTCCAACTGTTGCTCCCGAATTTCTGCCACGTCAACATGGTGCAAGCTGTCGAGACCTGCCCAAGACAGCAACGCCTTTGCTGAAGCAGGGTCATCAAAAAGACCATGCAAATAAGTCCCGATGATCTGACCATCACCGCTCAGAGCACCGTCAGATGAACCGTCTACAAACTGAATAAATGACTGGTTCAGAGCTGGGCCACTAGATTCACCACAGTGAATTTCATATCCAACCGCATGGGCTTTGCTAAAACTTAATGTGCCTTCACGCCGCCTCAAGTGTTTGCTAGGCTTGAGGATAGTCTTCATTTCCAAAAATCCTAGACCTTTAGTAACGCCGGACGCGCTTTCGACGCCGTTGCTATCATCAATCACCTCGCCCAACATTTGAAAGCCACCACAGATACCTAACAGTTTTCCGCCGTAGCGCAAATGGCGAGCTATATTATCTGCACCGCCGTTTTTAACCAATTGGGCTAAATCTGATCTAACACTTTTCGAGCCAGGTAAGATAAGCAAGTCACATTCAGGAATCCTGTCCATGGGAGAAAGATAAGTAAGATCAACCTGAGGGTGCAAACGAAGGGGATCAAAATCTGTATGGTTGCTGATTCT
>Ga0114998_10000885_pt1 | contig 22773 bp, 17 predicted proteins | sample ArcticOcean_MG_C_5_FD_87044 | JGI IMG/M metagenome (GOLD analysis project Ga0114998, IMG submission 87044) | Marine microbial communities from western Arctic Ocean - ArcticOcean_MG_CB4_138 | ecosystem: Environmental > Aquatic > Marine > Oceanic | place: Arctic Ocean: Canada Basin | collected... | reverse complement strand
CTTGCCGATAGGGGTACGCGCTGCTGCAACGATTACTGCTTCTTTCATAGTCTTTTCCTTAATCAATAGAATGTTAATTGATGTAGCTTATATAATTTTGTTATTCACCTTGCAAGGCGGCCATGGCTTTCATAACAAACTTTTCAGTTTGCTTACCACCTGATTCTAGTGCCCTGTGGTCAGTCTTGTCAGACAACTCATCCCACCGAGCCACAATCTCATCTGGATTTTGACTTTCTTTAGCAACAAAAATACCATCGGTTTCATACATACTCGCCGTAGCATAGCCACCTGCACCAGCGCAGAGAATCGTCCGAGTGGGCGCTTTTTCATCACATAGGATAATAGCCCCAGCGGTCACCGATTCAGCGGTCAACATGCTGAGTACTTCCGGGGGCATGAGATCTTCTGTCATTCGGGTGCCGGCAGTTGGTGCCAAGGCGTTAACATGTATATTGTTTTTACCACCCTCCAAAACTAGGGTATTCATAAGCCCCAATACCGCCATCTTGGCCGCGCCATAATTACTCTGACCAAAGTTGCCATACATGCCACTAGATGAGGTTGTCATCACAATGCGGCCATAGTTCTGACCGCGCATGATTTCCCAAACCGCTTTAGAGCAGTTCACCGAACCCATCAGGTGAACATCCATCACAAGTTTGAAATCTGCTAGATCCATTTTGCTAAATGACTTGTCACGGAGAATGCCGGCATTATTGATCAAAATATCTACACGGCCCCATTTCTCCATGGCCTGGGCAACCATGTCTTGTACCTCATCGAAATTGGCAACATTGGCGCCGTGGGCAAAGGCTTCGCCACCGGCCGCTTCAATCAGAGCGACCACGTCCATGGCCGCATCCGACGAGGCTCCGGTACCGTCTCGGGCGCCACCGAGATCGTTGACTACAACCTTCGCACCTCGCTCAGCCAATGCCAGCGCATGTGAACGCCCTAGACCATTTCCGGCACCGGTTACTATGGCTACTCTACCCTCAAAATTAATACTCATCTTTTCTCTCTTTATCACTGTGTATTTATAAAAATTACTTGGCCATCTGCACAGATAACCATTCCGCAACCAATGCAGGCTTATCGCCACCTTCAATCTCAACAGTCACTTCAATTTTAAAGTCGAACTGACCCGGGCGCTTTTCGGTGATATCTAAAATAGTCGCGTGACAACGGATACTACTACCGACGGGAACGGGTGCGACAAAGCGCACCTTATCAAAACCTTTATTAACCCCCATGTAGATACCTTCAACCACTAAGCTGAACGTTTCAGCAAAGTACGACAGCATAGAGAGCGTTAAAAAGCCATGGGCAATAGTGCCACCAAAAGGGGTTTTGGCAGCAGCGACAGGGTCGACATGGATAAACTGGCGGTCCATTGTACACTCGGCAAATTCATTGACCTGCTGCTGAGTGACTTCTAGCCAGTCAGTGGGTTCACAGACATGGCCTATATACTGTTTAATCTCAGCTTTCTTAATCATCGTAGGCATTATTTTTTCCTCATTGAAGTCAACAGAACTACCGGCACACAGAGTGCCAAATATAGCGGCGCTTGACCATGACATCCTATGTCAGGTTACAGAGTTCACCCATCACCAAAATTGATCTCTGCCATGCTCAAATAGAGTTGCGCTTAAACCATCAGGTGCTTACCATAAATCATTTCATTGATATGTCGAGTCAAAAGGGACCTGCACACCTTGTCCGAAAAAGATAATCACGATGCCTTCGCTCGCTTTCTCAAATTCTGGCGCGGCGTACATAGTCTCAGTCAAGAGCAGCTGGCGGGATACATCGATAGCTCTCCGCGCCATATCAGCCGTCTCGAAAATGGTAGTAGCCGCCCTAGCCAGACTATTGCCAAGGACATAGCGGTGGCTCTGCGGTTGGGGCAACGCGACACCAATCACCTACTCATTGCTGCAGGCTTTGTACCCAGCACCGGGGAACTCGACTTTCACGCGCCAGAGCTAAAATGGTTACGCAAGACCATGACCATGTCCCTGAAAGCACTGGACCCCTACCCGACTATAGTGTTAAACGAGTCAAACAACATATTAATGGTCAATCGCGGCTGGGTGGGACTATTTAGCCAAACCATCAACAAAGCAGTCCTAGACAGAGTAAACAATAATTTCGACTTTCTATTTAGTCGCGAAGGCGCAGGTACTTTTGTAAGCGCTTGGGAAGATACGCTTTCGGTTATCTTGATGTCGTTGGAGCAGCGCACCTTGTTTAGTGATAATCCGCGCGATCATGAGATGCGTGACCGCTTGGCACGCCATGAAAATGTCCCTACAGATTGGCGCCAGCGAGCAGCTAAACTCGAACCTATGCCTAGTTTCCGTATGCAGATCAATCTAAAGGGCGAGCTCAAGCGCTTTATCAGTGTCACTAGTACGGTTAGTACACTGGGACCTGCAGCGCTGTTATCTGGGCCCAGTATCAACATTAACACCCTGTACCCTGAAGACGAGGAACTCGACCTCTCGCCCTACTGTGAAGGTGAGTTGGCCCATCCACTTTTGTATTATTAAAAATATCATACGCCTTTAGGGCATCGGCTTTCGCTTTTACAGAGAGGGACGGATTCTCCAGTGATCCTTCCGTGGAGGCCCTTACCCTAGGGAACGTTCTAAATCTTTATGTACTCCCGCGCCCACTCGTTACCAGCCGCATGATCGGTCTTTGTTTTGCTCTTTTAACCAACTATTTAAAGGCCCAAAATAGTCGATAATTGCACTACCGTCCATACTTCGTTGTCCGGTTAATGCCTCCATAGCTTCTGGCCAAGGTTTAATCTGGCCCATTGCCAGCATATTACCCAACTTTTCACCAGCGGCCTTGTTGTCATAGATCGAACATTCATGCAAAGGACCTTCGAAGCCCGCGGCATCACACAGCGCCTTGTGGAACTGAAACTGCATTATAAAAGACAAAAAATAACGGGTATAGGGTGTGTTACCCGGAATATGATACTTGGCCCCAGGGTCAAAATCTGCCTCAGAACGCGTGACTGGGGATTTAATACCCTGATACTCTTCGCGAAGTTTCCACCAGCCCGCATTGTAATCTTCAGCGGCAATCTCACCGGAAAATACTTTCCAGCGCCATTCATCAATCATCTTACCGAATGGTAGGAAGGCGATCTTTTCCAGGGCCAACTTCATTTGCTTATTAATAGTCGCCTCATAACTAACCTCTACCTCGTCAACTAGGCCTATTTTTTGCAAATATGAAGGTGTCATTGACAGCTGAATCGTATCACCAATCGCTTCATGGAACCCGTCATGCGCACCGCCTTTAAAAACCGAAGGCTGATTTTTGTACATCAGGTAGTAATAGATATGCCCCAACTCATGATGCAGGGTACCCAGCTGTTCCTCATTGATCTCGACGCATTGTTTGATGCGCGGATCATTGCCACTGTCGATATCCCAGGCACTGGCATGACAGACGACACTGCGATCCCGTGGTTTTTTGATCATAGAGTTTTGATAAAAACTGTCTGGCAGTGCAGGCAGCCCCAAAGAAGTGAAAAAGCCCTCTGCAGTTTTGGTCATCTGCATCTCGTCATAGCCCTGCTCGACCAGTGCCGCGGTGACATCCAAAGAGGCGACGCCCTCGTAAGGCTCCATAATAGGATAGATATTATCCCAGGTTTGCGACCACATATTACCCAGTAAATGCGCGGGGATAGGCCCGTCTAAAGGCACCTTATCCGACCCATAGGTTTGACTCAGCTTAGCTCTAACGTGGCAGTGTAACTCGTCATAAAGCGGCTTAACTTGATCCCATAGGCTGCGCGCTTCAATGGTAAAGGTGTTGCTATCCATATCATAGCCACCCTTCCATAGTTCAGCTAAATTCTTATAACCAAAATCCTGTGCGCCCTGATTGGCAATCTCCACAAAGCGCTGATACTGCTTGCGGTAAGGCGGCGACACCTGACGCCAACCCTGCCAGACATCCAACAGCTCGTCATAGTCACGGGAGTCGGCTAAAACCGCCTCCAGTTGCTGCAGTTCTTTACATTCCCCCTCAGTATTACAGTATTTCCCAGCACCATACTGACCCTCCATGTCAGTGAGAATCTGTGCAAGTTCAGCGCGCATTGCCGCATCATTGGGTGCTGGCGCTGAAGACCCCCTTAACATCAATTCAATGGCGCGAGCCGTCATGCTGTCCATCTCAGAACCTTTATACTGCTTGGCCTGATTGACCATTTTACTTTCAAATTCAAGACCGCGTTCGCCCGCCTTGGCTGCCAATACCGCAGTATCCGGGGTTATATAGGTATTGCGAACCCAAAAGGCCGCATTCAGCTCTTTACTCAGCTCTGTACCTTCTTTATCAATGCGGTCGACAAACTCCGCCGCTGACTCAGTGGGCCCATCGGCACAGCCAGTTAATGACAGAATCGTTGCCAGAAATATCAGTCCTTTAAATTTCATTAGTCCGCTCCGCGCATCATTTTATTAATAACTGGTGAGATTAATATCATCAAAACGGCTATACCAATGGCTAGAAAGCCCACCTGCGTATAGACCTCGACATAGCCTGCTTTGGCGGCCGCAACATTGGTCATCTGGCCGCCGATCGTCTCAGCGCCTGAGGCGCGCGCTATCACCCCTGCCAAGAAGTTGGAGAGGCCAGAATACAGAAACCAGGCGCCCATAGTCATGCCCACAATGCGCGCTGGAGCTAACTTAGTCACCACAGACAGGCCCACAGGCGAAACCATCAGTTCACCCATGGTATGAATCCAATAAATTAAGAATATAAAGATAACTGGCGTAAAGCCCACCTCGCCAGAGCCTTTCATCCCCGCAACTAGCGTCAGGAAGCCAATGCCAGCCATTGCCACTCCGATAGCAAACTTAACCGGCGTCGACGGGTTCAGTTGGCGTCTAGCCAACCAGATCCAAAGCCACGCAAGTAATGGCGCAAAGATAAAAATGAAGCCCGCATTTAAGGACTGAAAGACCGGCCCCGGGATCGACAGACCCATCATCTCTCGATCCACGAGACGCGCGGTAAAGAGGTTGAGCGAGGAGCCCGCCTGTTCAAATAATGCCCAAAACGGAATCTGCGCCAATACAAAATAAATTGCTGCCAGCATCCGCGAGCGCTCGTCGCCCTCAAGCTTTTTAAAGGCATAGGTTACTAGGCCGAGAAACATCAGTATACCCAGCGGCCCTAATATACCGCCGACCAAATCTTCGTTCTTAACCAGAAACATCGATAGAGCAATAATGCCGACGCCAATTAAGTAACAAAGCCATTCAACATTGATAAATAAAAACACCTTCTCTTTTAATTTCTCAGCACTTGGCGGCTCAGCCTTACCCTCTAACCAACTTTGACAACCCAGAAAGATTGCTAATCCACCGAGCATGCCGATGCCCGCGAGACCAAAGCCATACTTCCAACCATAGACGATACCCAGATAGCCACAGGTAATAGACGCCAAAAAAGCACCCAGATTAATACCCATATAAAAGATCGTAAATCCAGAGTCGCGACGACTGTCGCCAAATCCATAAAGAGAGCCCACAATGGTTGAAATATTGGCCTTAAGAAAGCCAACACCCGCGATCAGTAACGCCAATGACAGATACAGTATATTAAGATATAACGCTTCGCGCTCCACTGTCATCGTCAATTCATCGCGGGGAATGCTGCCTGGAAGTCCTACCGACGCCGGCTCGACCACGTTCATGCTGTTCTCAGTAAAATTGATATAGGACGTTCCTAGGTCAGTAACGATTAGCTGGCGAGCATCGCCACCTCGAGCGTCCAAGGTGATCTCATATTGGCTGTCACCATAGCGCACCAGCTGCTTGGATCCCTCGCCCTCAAAGGTCATGCCAAAGTGGCCTAGTGTGAGTAATATAGCGCCAAATGTGACCGCTTTCCTGGCCCCCAGATAGCGATCAGCTAACGAGCCCCCGACTATCGTCATAACATACACCAGAGCGGTGTAAGCACCGTAAATCAGGCTAGACTTTTCGTCAGAGAAAAGAAAATGCTGGGTTAGATAAACTATTAGCAGACCGCGCATACCATAGAAGGAAAAGCGCTCCCACATCTCGGTCAGAAAGAGGACTATCAGGCCCCGCGGATGCCCTAAAATAGTGGCTTCATTGGTTCCCCCTGAAGCGTTAGTCGAGGTGACGTCATTCATTAAAGCAAACCCTTATTCTGATAATTGTAATATTAATGCTAATTGGTCCTAGTATAGGCACTTAAAATTAGAACTGCCTATTTTAATTATTCACGGTAATCTCCATGAATGACCGACGCAGGTTAGATAAACAGACTTGTAAGCCCCGAATAATGCAAAGGTAGTAGTGCTGAATTGAGACCCATATCGAGAGAATAGTTGCGGTGTCGGCCTGTACTCCCCCATACTTGGAAACCCTGCAGGGCTGTTTGGTCTAATGACATATCGAATGACGTAAATAGGTGTCGCGTGTAAGGTATTAAAATCATTTATCAATATATTGTGGAATGAGTACTGCGGTTAGCCTTCAGAGTTTTTAGTCATTAGATGCCGATAGTCGCACCACCCTATCTCACAGCCGTGACGCCTCGAGCATTGCCGGAGATTACAGAGTTGGCACCAAATGGCAGTTAGATGGCGCCGATTAATAAGATCACAGCAACCGATCAGGCTAGGGTAACTACACGTAAAATAGGAAGAACCTATGGCCATACAGAACCAGTTTTCGACCCCCATTACCGAAGCCGAGCTGACTGAGTTCCGCGCCGACGTAATCGCCTGGCTTGAGCATAACAGACCAGCAGATCCCGGATTTTTGCTCCCGCAAACATTCATGGAAGTCGGCACAGAACAGGTGCTCGACTTTCTGCGCGAATGGCAACACAGAGTATGGACCGCCGGATATCTGGGTATGGCTTGGCCGCAAAAGTATGGTGGTCAGGGTATGGCACCTCTGTTTCAGAGTATTGCCGACGAAGAAATGAAGCGTCTGAGGGTTCCGATCTGTTTTAACGTGATTGGCCTAGGTTGGGCTGGTCCGCTGATTTTGGACATTGGGTCCGACTGTGAGAAAGAGAAATACCTCAAAGGTATTCTTAGCGCCGACGATATATGGTGCCAAGGATTCTCTGAGCCAAACCATGGTTCTGATCTAGGCAGTATTCAAACGCGAGCTGAGCGTGATGACAACGAATACATCATCAACGGCAGTAAAATCTGGACGACCATGGGTAATTACGCTAAATATATGATCCTGCTGGCTCGTACAGAGGCCAAAACAGAACGCAAATACAATGGTCTGTCATTTTTCTTAGCGCCCATGGATGCCGCAGGTATTAGCACTCAGCCGATTAAAAAACTCACCGGTGAATACGGCTTTACTGAAACATTTTTTTCCGACGCGCGAATACCTGCCGACTGCCTTATGGGCGACGAAGGCCAGGGTTGGCGTATTGCCATGCGTACTCTGCAGTATGAACGCGGCGCGGAAGCCGGTGCTGCTGGTGGCGCATCGATTATCTCTATCGTTATGAATGACCTGTTGGAGATGGCTAATGACGTTGAACGTGAAGGACAGCCTCTACTTAAAGACCCTGTCACCAGAGATAATTTAGTCAAGTTTCTAATCGAAGAAAAGGCACTCCACCTCAGTGAGAAACGGATCGGAATTCCGGCTCTATGCGCCGACTATCCCAACTCACTTCAGCTGTCAGGCAAGCTGCGCGGCACCGAGTTCTTTCGGCGCATGCGTCAATATGCGCTGACGTTACAGGGGACCCAGGCGTCGCTGTATGTGGGTGACGAGGATGCGGTGGATGGTGGATTTTGGCAGCGTGCCTACTTCAATAACTTTTCTACCACCATTGGTGGCGGAACCAGTCAGGTGCAGGCCAATATTATTGGCGAACATGTACTCGGCCTGCCCAAAGATTAAGGAGAGCTACTGTGACTAGAAATAGCAATCTCGCAATATCCTTTAGTGACGAACAGGCCATGATTTTAGATAGTGCTAAAGAGTTTTGTCGCGATAAGTCTGACATTAGCGCCGTTCGAAGCCTACTCGGATCTGAGACCGGGTTCGACGCTGAGGTCTGGGAGCAAATGGTCGCTCTGGGTTGGACTGGAATTGCCGTACCGGAGTCGTTTGGCGGTTCAGAGCTGGGGCTAGGGTCTATCGTACCCCTGGTTGAATCAATGGGCCGTCATCTGTTGGCTACGCCATTCATATCAACCAGCATTGCTGCGCAGGCAATTCTGCGCGGGGGCTCAGCTGAGCAACAGGCCAAATGGTTGCCCGCGATCGTCAATGGCAGCATAGGCAGTATGGCGCTGTTAGATAACGAAGATTGGGGTGCAACCATCAGCACCTGCACTCTCGATGTAGTGGCCTCGGGTAGCGGTGAACTGCGCCTTAGTGGCGCCAAGCAGTTAGTAGCCGATGCGGGGCAGGCAGATTTTTTTATTGTCTCTGCACGCTTTGATCAACGCCCAGTCTTAGTAATTGTTGAGGCCAACCAGCTACCCGATGGCGCTATCAGCAAGAAAATATTAATTGATGAAACCAAGCGTGCCGCCAAGGTAGATTTTACAGGGGTCACCATCAGCTCGGCTGCTATTATGCTCAATCCCTTGGCGCTTAATGATATCAAACTGATTGGTGCACTGCTTACTGCCGCCGAGGCCACCGGTACCTGCGCAGCGACGCTGGATTGCATCGTCGCATACCTGACCAGTCGTGTTCAGTTTGGTCGTCTAATCGGTGCCTATCAGTCCCTAAAACACCCCACAGTAGAGATTCTCACGCAGATGGATTCGGCGAGGTCATTTATCTATCACGCTGCCACATTAATAGATCAGTGCTCTATCGAATCGCTAATAAACTAGGACACTGAGGTTGCCTGCCGCATGGCCAAGACGCAGGCCACGGAGGCCCTGTTATTTGCCGGTGACCGCGCGATTCAGTTTCACGGCGGTATGGGTTTCACCTATGAGTGCGATGCACAGCTGTATCTGCGCCGTGCGCAGTGGGTGCAACATCAATATGGCGACGCTCAGCATCACCGTCTGCATCTGGCCAGATTATTGCTGGACTGACGTCTGTTGACACAGCAAATTAAAGCATCAAATTAATACACTATACAATCTGAGCACTCTATGAATACAAAACACCTAAAGGTGAGCCTGCCCATAGTCACGGCACTAATCGGTGGGCTGATATGGTTCAAGCTCACGATCCCAGCCGGCATCATTACTGTCAGTAACGCTCCTATCGAGGCCCGTCAGATTAATCCCGAAACTCTTAGGCAGACAATTAATGGCCCGATAGTAGGTTTCTCTGATCACAATGACACCTTTGGCTGGTCCGGCATACCTTATGCGGCACCGCCATTGGGAGAGTTTCGCTGGCGCGCACCACAGCCTATAGAGGACTGGGAAGATCCGCTACCTGTCTTAGAGTCAGGATTTTCCTGCACACAACCCTGGACCTTTCTTGCGGCGGAATCTGGCACTAAGGGCGACATTGTCGGAAGCGAAGACTGCCTGACGCTGAATGTCTGGGCGCCACAGAGACTTTCAGCGAACCCCAGTGTGACAGAGGCGAAACTGCCCGTCATGGTTTGGATACATGGCGGTGGCAATAGTGTCGGTTCGTCACGCCATTACCAGGGACAAAACCTCGCTGAAGATCAGAAAATCATTTTTGTGTCCGTTAACTATCGCCTCGGTCTTCTAGGTTCCTTTACACATAAATCTATTCGAAACACCGCAGCCAACCCATCGGACGCCTCCGGAAACTATGGCTTACTGGACATTATCGCGGCCTTAAACTGGATAAAGAGTAACATCCATGCGTTTGGCGGCGACGCTAGTAATGTGACATTATTTGGCGAATCCGCTGGTGGCCGCAATATCTTTGCTCTGGTTGCATCGCCATTGGCCAGGGGACTTTTTCACAAAGCCATTACGCAGAGTGGCTCGGTACGGACAGAATCTCTCGCTAGCGCTGAAAACTATGTCAACGATAAGTCTCCCGGATCGCCGGCTGGTTCCAATGAATTACTCGTGCGACTTCTGATCAATCAAGGTATATCCCTCGACAGACAAGAGGCCAAAGATGATCTCAGTATCATGGCAGACGAGGCCATCGCTGCCCTTCTTTACCGACAATCTGCCGTCAGTTTGATCGCTAGCGCCCACCAAAATACGGATGACTCAAAAGCGGTGCAGGTCCCACAGCTGTTGCGCGACGGCTATGTACTTCCCGACAAACCCCTGACAGACATATTTGGCAATGTCGACGAATACAATCCCATACCCATGATTATTGGCGCCAACCGCGATGAAGAAAAATCGTTTATGGCTAGAGACCCACACTTTGTAAAACAACAACTAGGGATCTATCCCAGCATTATTAATAAGGAGAAATACGAGCGCTTTGCCGGCTATTATTCCGCACGCTGGCACATTCTCGGGGTGACAGAGCCGGCCAATGCTATGCGGTCCTCGCAGATATCACAGGGCAATTTGACTGGCCGACCAGGGATTTATACCTACAGATTTGATTGGGATGAGTCGCCCTCAGGCTGGATTGTCGATTTCCCCTCTCTGGTCGGTGCGGGCCACGGGCTCGAGATAGGGTTTATCTTTAGAGACTTCGTCGGCGGTCTGCAGCTGCCTTTTTTGTATGGTGAAGACAGCGCTGTTGGCCGTGCAGAACTCTCCAAAGCCATGATGAATTATTGGGGCCATTTCGCCCATACCGGTTCTCCGGGCAGAGGCCGCTACTATCAGCAACCGGAATGGGTAACTTGGACCGGTAGCGAAACCATGATCTTTGACAGCCCAGACGGGGGCGGCTGGCGTATGGAAAACTTTGCCCCCAGCAGGGAAGACTTAACACAACAAATCGAAGGCGACAAAAAAATTACCGATCAACTAGTGCGCTGCAAGCTGTATATCGAGACTTTCTTGATTTCCTATCACAGCGCCGACTTCTGGGATCCAGAGCGCTATGCAAATCTTGGCGGCGGAGGCTGCGACAACCAGAACCCCAACCAGCTGATGGAGGCTTTTTAGTATCACTGCGCAGGCACGGGAGATTAGAACGTGTAATAGCCTTAGCCATTGCCATTGCCATAGCGACTCACCATGGTTAAAGTGCTGCCAGTTGAGCAGCGGTTATTTGCGTCAAATATAATCCTTGATGAGCCCAAACTAATGCTCACCGATCTAGTCTTTCCCTCCATACGTATAGACTGTCGAACGCAGCGTAATTCAGCACGAGTACAAAAAAATGAAAAAAACTCAAAGTATCGTTGGTATTGGTATCGCTCTTATTATTGGCGGTTTGATCCTAATAGCTGGTAGCCATGGCAGTATTGAAGTCGCTGGGTTGCCGTTGTTTGTAGTCTGTGGACTCATCGGTTTTGGACTGCATTGGACTATTTTTCTGCCCTCTTTCGCATTTAAAACAGACCACTATTTTGATTTGACTGGGTCAATCTCTTATATCAGTACCGTTGCTGCTGTGGTGTTGCTAAATCCCGAGCTAGATCTTCGAGACCTTATTATCTGCGTGATGATAGTGGTGTGGGCATTGCGCCTAGGATCTTTTCTATTTTTGCGAATCAAAAAAGATGGTAAGGATACGCGCTTCAATATTATGAAAACAAAGTTCCTATGGTTTCTGATGACCTGGACTCTCGGGGGACTTTGGGTGTTGGCAACGATGGCCGCAGGATTAGCTGCGATCACATCAGGCACTTCTTTGCCTCTCGGCCCTATCGCCTATCTGGGTATAGTCCTTTGGGTGTTTGGTATGGGTATTGAGGTGATCGCGGACAGCCAAAAGTCACTGTTCAGACGTATCCCGGAAAACCAGGGGCGTTTTATTACTACGGGGCTGTGGGCTTGGTCTAGACATCCCAACTATTTTGGTGAGATAACATTGTGGCTCGGACTCTCACTCGTTGCCCTGCCAGTGCTAGCGGGTTGGCAACTGGCTACCATGGTGTCACCGGCGTTTGTCTATCTTCTTTTAACTCGGGTCAGCGGTATACCGCTACTTGAAGCGCTCGCGGAAAAGCGATGGGGGGCAGATCCTGTTTTTATCGCCTATAGAGATGGCACACCTGCGCTCATGCTGCGCAAGCCAAAATCAAATAAGAATAGCTAATTAGAGGTATCCACAGTGCCCTAGTTCGACGATTCTGTCAGTTTTTCCATCAGCGTCATCGTCACAGCTCTGGCTCATTAAAACTCCGTTACTATCTCGGTTGTATTGAGAAATTTCATTCGCTGATCCATCGCCGTCGGTGTCGCGAGTGCCAGTAGCAATCGGCCACTCTCATCATAACTATAGGTATAGATGCGATCAGCTGTCCCGTCAGCATCGGTGTCATAGCTCTCTGCCAACAGATTACCTTCGGGGCCATAGCTGCAGGTATATCTACGATCGACTTTACCGTCAGCATTGATATCGTAATTTAAGGTTAGGGGATCACCCTGTGCGTTGTAGGTATAGGTGGTAATTTCATTCGGGCTACCATCACCATAGGGCTCTATGTTGTCGACTTTGCTGCTCACCGCAACTGACTCAAGCATTGAATGTAGAGGCGTGCTCTGATTGCCACTATCGCCGCAACCTGACAGCAGAGATAAATCTGCCGCCAAGACTGACATCATGCGTTGGTTCATATCCAAGCCCTCAACAAACGATGACCGATCTAAAGAAGCGCGGCTCCGCAGTGCGCGATTAATATCGATAATATTTTCGATAAATAGGTTAAAGAAATAGACTAGATTGTTATAAAGTGCAAATTTACGACTGAATCATTAGCGACGGGAACCCGCGTAAGAAAACCTGTTCTGCAGTGATACTCAGTCAACACATACAGCAGAATAGTCTTCTTCCAACAACATGGGCGACTAAGAATGGCGTTTGAAAAAGGCCCGTATCTCCTCAAAAGCCTCAGCGGCCTCTGGCAGGTCCGGATAAAAAATCTGCCACACATGGGGCACATTATCCCAGCGCTGCAAGCTGGCGTCGGTACCTGCTAAAACGGCTTTATTGACATAGCGACGTCCATCGTCACGCAGAATTTCACATTCACTGCACTGCACAAGGATTGGGGGCAAGCCCGAAAGATCGGCCAGTAGCGGCGACATCACCGGATCAGCGGCGCTACGTCCTGACATGTAACGTCCGCCCAGGCTAAACAAAAATCCGGGCAACCAAGACAGGCGTTTGGCTAGCGGTTTAAGCATCACGTCAGAGTCTAGATTAGTTCTAATACTGGGACTCGTAAAACGGCTATCGGTCACCGGCGAAAGTGCCAAGGCGGCATTCGGTGCTCGACGCTGGTTGTCGCGTATCCAGTTGAGCAATGATAACGTCAAATTGCCACCGGCTGAATCTCCAGCGACAAATACTGCTGTCGGGGCTAAATTATCAACGCCCTCTGGGCTATTTTTCAGCATCCAGTCATAGCTGGCACGACAGTCATCAACACAGGCTATCCGACTGTGCTCTGGGGTCAGTCGATAATCTATTGCTAGGACCGCACTGTTGGTGATTTCGGAAAGTTTACTGGTGAGTACACGATGGCTTTTCGGACTGCCCGCAAAAAAAGCGCCACCATGGATATATAGAAGCCGGCGGCTACCGTCGACACCCGGCGCTGTGACCCATTCAGCTAAGACACCACCCGCATCCACAGCGGTCAGAGTACTAACGATTTCAGCACCGGCAAAAAAACTATCCATAGTTTCTCGCAACACCAACACCCGCTCCTTCCACGGCAGCTTTTCATGATTAACGGCACTGGCTCTAAGTCGCTTGTTAAGGGCGGCAACGGCCAGTTTAGATACCTCTTTGGACTCGGCATCCTGCGGGCTAAATAATTGTCCCGCGGGCAGATCAAGATGCGCCAAAGTGTCTCTAGACAGCAGATATAGCACAGCCCAAAAACCTATCAGTATAAAAAAACATAGCGCACTAACCGCTAGACTCAAGAAGAATAAGCCAACTGGTTAAACTTTTTCTGGTGGTAGTCACCATCACCAAAGGTTACGTTAATCATCATCAGGCGCTTCACGAGATGACCAATATTAAGCTCGTCTGTCATACCGATACCTCCATGAATCTGAATCGCCTCTTCACCCACTAACCGGCCATTGCGTGCGACGGTTGCCTTGAGCGCATGGACGGTTTTTAACAACGCATCACGGTCGTCTTCACCGGCCTGACAAAGACCACGATAGAGCATTGACTTAGTCTGCTCACAGGCCATAAAGGTATCAACCATACGATGTTGGAGAGCCTGAAAGGAGCTGATTGGGGTGTCAAACTGCTGACGCACCTTGGTGTACTCTACAGTCAAAGTATTCAGTGTAGCCATAATACCCAGAGCCTCAGCACTAAGGCCCATGAGTATTTCAGGCATCACCTGATCAATCAGGTCCATGCCCTCACCTGCGGTATTAAGCAACTGACTTTCAGCTACAACGACAGCTTTGAAGGTCACTGTCGCAGCACTTTGACCATCCATCATTTTATAGCTCTTAACCTCAATACCCGGTGTCGAGGCATCGACCAAAAACAGACTGATGCCATTACGCTCGAACTGCCCGCCACTGGTACGCGCCGTCACCACGAACCTATTGGCAGTACCGCCATTGGCAACGACAGTCTTTTCTCCACTTATACTGTAACCGCCATCACAGGCCGTTGCCGTAGTAGCAATATCACACATCTCATAGCGCGACTGAGTTTCAACAGAGGCAAGTGAGCCCAAACAACTACCATCGATAATAGTCGGTATGACCTCAGATTTAAGCGCTTCATTAGTCGATGCCGACAGCAGTCCACCAAAAACAACCACGGTAGAAGCATAGGGCTCAACCACAATCCCTTTACCCATCTCCTCCATTACAGCCGCGATATCCTCAACTGCACCGCCAAAGCCGCCGTATTCTTCAGCAAAGGGAACTGACAACCAGCCAAGTTCCGCAAACATGCTCCAGAATTCACGACTCATGCCCTCATCCGAATTGATAATTTTACGTCGAGTATCAAAATCGTACTCTTCACGAACAAAGCGCGAGACGCTGTCTTTGATCATTGTCTGTTCTTCTGAAAAATCAAAATTCATCTTTATAAACTCCTAAAATCTTTTTGTAACCGGACGGTTAAAGGCCCAGAACTGCTTTCGCAATTACGTTGCGCTGCACTTCATTTGATCCGCCATAGATAGTTGCAGCGCGACCATACATATATCGTCCACGGGCCTCGAAAGCAAAGTCATGACCAAGCTCCTGCGCATTCAAATCGTCTGGCAGCGCACCGCCGTATGAGGCAGCAAGCTGCAGCTGCAGCTGTTGTATCGCCTGAGTGATCTCAGTACCTTTAATTTTTAGCAGCGATGACTCCGGGCCAGGCATGCCGCCAGCCGCCATAGAAGCAAACACGCGCAGCTCCGTATACTCCAACGCCATAAGTTCCATTTCAATATCGGAGAGACGCATCTGAAATACTGGGTCATTGATCATCGCCTGGCCACCGTTCACCTCGGCACTGGCGCGTTTCTTTAGCGCATTTAGAGAGCGTGTAGAGTCAGCCACTTCGGCCATACCTGTGCGCTCATGGGCCAAAAGCGCCTTGGCATAGGTCCACCCCTTATCCTGCTCACCAATAAGATTTGCCGTGGGTACCGCAACGTCTTCGAACAACACTTCATTTAGGCTATGCTTGCCATCAATGGTCACAATCGGTTTCACGGTGATGCCCGGCGTATTCATATCGATCAGCAGAAAGCTGATACCCTGTTGTTTGCGCATACCTTTGCTGGTGCGTACCAAACAGAAAATCCAATCCGCATACTGGGCAAAGGTGGTCCAAATTTTGCGGCCGTTAACGATGTAATTATCACCGGCATACTCGGCTGTTGTATTCAATGCCGCCAAATCTGATCCGGCGCCTGGCTCAGAATAACCCTGACACCACCAGTCTTCGCTAGACAGAATCCGTGGCAAAAACTTCGCCTTCTGCTCTTCGCTGCCAAAGGTATAGATCACTGGTGCAACCATCTTTAGACCAAAGGGAACTACGTCGGGAATACCAGCCAAGCCGCGTTCGGTCTCGTAAATAAATTTCTGTGTCGCTGACCACCCGGTGCCACCGTACTCAGTCGGCCAGCCTGGCGCGACCCAGCCTTTGGCATGTAGCTTTTTCTGCCACGCAATCATTCCGGTTTTATAGTCTCCACCCTGACTACCACCTAGCTGCTCTGCAACGGTTCCATCAAACTCAGCTGTAAAGAATTCGCGCACTTCGTCTCTAAACGCAAGATCTTCTGCCGAAAATGTAATATCCACGGATCTTCCTTTTTTTTGAAAAATTATAGGAGTAGCCTAGTTTATGGCACTCATGATGTCAATAAATAAAACAGTCCCCTAGATCATCAGCCCAGCAGCTTAAAGCTACTCCATTACCAACGGTACGTCTAGCGGTTTGGCCACGTCGCAGAAGTCTGCTTCCAGCTACACAGCGGCTCATCCTGCAATTGATCTATTATCATTATAGCAAGGCATTGCATCGCCTTTGAGCAGGCATTTAAGACTGAAAACCCATCAGGCGCTCTCATCAGTGATACGCACTCAGTCGCCTTTCGGTTTTAGGTGTCGGCTGGCACCGACACAAAGGACATCGAACTTGCTGACAGACGGTACGAAAACTATCAACACCGGCTTGCTACACTGCTGCAGCCAATTCACTGGCCTGCTTGATGGCTGCCTTGGCGTCTAACTCTGCGGCTTCGAAAGCCCCACCAATGAGACTGGTGGCTATTTTAGTTCTCGCTAAATCATCGTAAAGCGAGCGTTTGGGCAACTGGCCAGCGCAGATAATCACTGTATCCACTGCAAGCACCTGAGGCACACCCTCGACACTAATATGCAGACCTTGGTCATCGATCCTAAGATATTCGAGGCCATTCATCATCTGCACGCCACGTTTGGCCAATGACATACGATGGGTCCAACCGGTAGTTTTGCCTAAGCCGCGACCGACACGAGTAGATTTTCGCTGCAATAAAAATACCTGTCGGTCGGCAGCCTCAACCTGAGGGCTCACACCTGTAACGCCTCCACGCGGATGATTAATAAAATCGACCCCCCACTCACGAGCAAAGACATCTTTATCCATCGCAGCAGAAATACCGCTGTGCATAATCAGTTCCGAGACATCAAAACCAATGCCGCCAGCGCCCATCACAGCAACAGTCTTACCTACTTCGACATTGCCACGAATCACATCGACATAGCTTACCGCTTTCGGATGATCAATCCCCTCAAGGTCAGGTATACGCGGCGAGATACCGGTGGCCACGACAACATGGTCATAACCTACTGAGGTCAGATCATCGGCACAGACGGTGGTATTTAAATGCACGTCGACCTGATTGACTTCCAACATCCGCGCGTAGTATCTGAGCGTTTCATAAAACTCTTCTTTGCCCGGAATCTGTTTGGCCAGATTAAACTGACCGCCGATCTCACTGCCTGCATCATAAAGAGTAACCGAATGACCGCGACCGGCTGCCACGGTGGCATAAGCCAACCCCGCAGGGCCAGCGCCCACTACGGCGATTTTTTTCGGCGTGCTAGTGAGTACGTAGTTGAGTAGCGTCTCGTGACAGGCTCTGGGATTCACCAGACAGCTGATCTCCTTGCCTTCGAAGCCATGATCAAGACAGGCTTGGTTGCAGGCAATACAGGTATTAATCTCATCTTCACGGCCCTCAAAAGCCTTTAATATCAATTCGGCATCTGCCAGCATCGGGCGCGCCATCGACACGATATCGGCATCGCCATCTTCAAGAACCTTCTCAGCCACATCTGGCATATTGATGCGATTACTAGTGATTGTGGGAATACCCAATTCTTTTCGTAACCGTCCAGTAACCCCAGAAAATGCGGCGCGAGGCACCATAGTAGCAATGGTAGGCACCGTAGATTCGTGCCAGGTAAAGTGCGTACTAATAATCGTCGCACCGGCTTTTTCCATCGCCTTGGCCAAAAGTACCACCTCATCCCAGGACATACCTCCCTGCAACATATCCATCGCCGCAATACGGAAAATTAAAATAAAATTCTCCCCCACCTCAGCACGACAACGACGCATGATCTCCAAAGGAAAACGCATGCGGTTTTCGTAACTACCTCCCCACTGGTCTTCGCGTTGATTGGTTTTTTCGACCAAGAATGTGCTTAACAGATAACCTGCCGAACCGATGATCTCTACACCGTCATAGCCAGCTAATTGGGCCATCTTTGCGCAGTTCACATGATCATTAATTTGTTTTTGTACACCGGTTTCATCTAACTCATTGGGCACCAGTGGCGACAGGCGTGACCTCACTGCTGATGGCCCGACTAACTTTGATGTTTCAGCTAACGGGCCCGCATGCAGTATCTGCATGCAGATTTTAATATTAGGATCAACCGCATGCACAGCTTCGGTGACCTGACGATGATCGGATGCATGTTCTGGCGTAGACATTTCAGAGCCCATACCACCCTCTTCGTTAGGGCTTATACCACCGGTGATAATCATGCCCACACCACCACGAGCGCGTTCGGCAAAGTATGCGGCCAAGCGCTCAAAGCCGCCCTCAACCTCTTCCAGACCCGTATGCATAGACCCCATTAGCGCGCGATTTTTGAGCTGGGTAAAACCCAAATCTAGGGGAGTAAATAAAAGGGGATACTTGTTATGGATAGGAACATGCACCGTCATAGTTAAGGCTCACAATGGTTCTATTTTTAATTATCAGGCTGTGGCAGCTATTGCGGCACTACCATTAATCTTTTGTGTTCTGCTGCTCATCAATTTCAATTAACACATCGTCAACAGCAACCTGTTTGCCCGCCATTGCGCTAACCTCAGCAACCGTTCCGTCAATTTCAGCCTGAATTTCATAATGCATTTTCATGGCTTCTAGTACCGCCAAGGTCTGACCCTTGACCACAGGGTCACCCGGCTCAACCAAGACCTCAAGCAATAGTCCATGCATAGGAGCAGTCACGCGACCGCCACCAACGTTTACATCACTCATACCATCAAGAATAATCATATCTTTAAATAAAGCATCGCGGCCTTCAATCGAACAATGCAGCTGACCTTTTACCGACGACATACTCGTCACAGCTAATATGGTACCGTCTACGCGTAAACTAGCTTTATGCTTATCTATAGCAAGCACAGTAATTTCGACATCAGCCTCAACACCACCAACATCAAAAACTCTATAGGCCTCTAAGCCCTTTGGTGTTATGCCTAAATCACGAGTCAAGTCAGCAAACTGGTACTGCTTACGCGAAATTATGGCGCTGGCGCTGGCCCAGTTTTTCAGACTGGCACTGACCAGCACACTGCGATCAAAAAGCTTCTTGTGTTCCATTGCCAGTTCAATCACTGCGGCCACGGCACTGTCGGCAAAACTCGGCGGAGCAACCTGCAAGTCTTCACCGGAAAATTCTTCGGCAATAAACGCTGTCGTCGCAGTGCCATCAATAAAGCATTGCTTTTCAAGACATTGAATAAGAAAGCGCTTATTGTTTGGCGTGCCGAATAAAACGGTTTCCTTGAGCGCACCAATCAGTCGCAACCGCGCACTCTCTCGATCAGGGCCATAGCCAATAACTTTGGCTACCATCGGATCATAAAAGGGTGAGATATCTTGTCCCGAAACGATACCCGCGTCGATACGTATCCCGACACCATCCGCTGGCTGCCAAAGGTCTACAGGGCCTGAAGCCGGCAAAAAATCTAGACTGGGATCTTCGGTATAGAGTCGCACCTCTATGGCGTGGCCTTCAAGGTGCACATCATCTTGCGTGATACTCAGAGCCTCTCCCTGAGCGACGCTGATTTGCAATGCAACGAGATCAAGACCGGTAATTAATTCTGTAACCGGATGCTCTACCTGCAGGCGCGTATTCATCTCTAGAAAATAAAACGCGCCACTGGCATCCAGTAAAAATTCGACGGTGCCGGCGCCACGATAATTAACACTCTTGGCTGCATCAATAGCCGACTGGCCCATCTGCTCACGCAGTTCTGGCGTCATTATCGGACAGGGAGCCTCTTCAATGACCTTCTGATGACGTCGTTGCACGGAGCAGTCACGCTCGCCCAGATGCACGGTGTTACCAAAGGTGTCAGCGAATACCTGAATCTCTACATGGCGCGGCTGAATGATCGCTTTTTCAAGAATCAGCTCTCCAGAACCAAACGCCGATTCCGCTTCAGCGCGAGCTAACTTGATGGCATTTGCCAGTTCGGCATAGTCCTGCACCAGACGCATACCGCGACCACCACCACCTGCCGCAGCCTTGACCATCAATGGCAGCGCAATCTTATTGCCCTCAGCGAGAAGTGCCTCATCAGTCTGATCATGGCCTTCATAGCCAGGAACGCAGGGAACACCTGCCTCGATCATACGACGCTTCGACTCGGCCTTGTTACCCATAACATCAATCGCTTCGCGGGTTGGTCCGATAAACACAAGCCCAGCAGATTCAACCGCCTCGGCAAAGGCAGAATTTTCACTGAGAAAACCATAACCGGGATGAATCGACTCGGCGCCGCTCGTAGTCGCGGCAGCGAGTATATTTTCGGCTAGCAGATAGGATTCGCCCACAGGCCCCGGGCCGATGCGCACTGCATCGTCGGCAAGTTGCACATGGGGTGCTCCGGCATCCGCGTCGGAATAAACCGCAATGGTGCGATAACCCAATTGTTTAGCCGTTTTAATAACACGACAGGCGATCTCGCCGCGGTTGGCAATTAATATACTGTTAAAGCGCTTCATCAATAGAATTCCTACTATTTATTCCAGGAGGCGGTACGTTTTTCAACAAAGGCAGCAACGCCTTCTAAACCCTCAGGGCTAAGCATGCAGCGAGCAAAACCCTCCGAGGCAAAGTCCAAAGCCTCGGCACGAGGCCGGCGTAATGTTTCAAATAAAATACCTTTAGTCACCGCGTTAGCACCGGGCGCACAGGCCTTGATTTGGTCCAATATGCGCTCACACTGGGCATCCAAATCTGTTCCATCGACTGCCACGCCATGGGCTATGCCAAGCACAACAGCCTCATCACCTTTAAAGCGCGCACCAGTCAACATGAGACGACGCGCCTGTGTCAACCCGATACGCTCAGTCACAAAGGGTGCAATCTGTGCAGGCGGGATACCAAGACTAGTTTCGCTTAATCGGAACCGAGCGTCGGCCGTCACCAGCGTGACATCACCGACACAGGCCAGACCTAGACCGCCACCGATAGCCGCACCTTCGACCAAAATAATAACTACCTGTGGCTGTTCATTCAGCTTGATCATCACATCGCCAAAAGCCCGATTACCTTTGGCAACCTCGGAGGATTCAACGGTCTGCATGCCCGACTTGAAGCCCTTAATGTCACCGCCGGCACAAAAGACACCACCCTTACCCCTTAAAACAATGGTTCGGACAGAGCGATCATCATGCACCGCCTCAAGCACCGCGACTAACTCTTCAGTCATTGCCGTGTTCAAGGCGTTTTTTGCTTCAGGACGATTGAACCAAATCTTGAGCACGGAATCTTCCCGCTCTAGAATTAGCCACTTCGTTTCTGGTAATTGAGTGTTATCAATTTCTGTCATGATGGTCTTCCCTTGTCACGCAATTAATGAAATCATAGTCGTGCGACGCCGAAACTATTAGGACGCACAGTCCTGCCACGCGCTTCGCGAATAGTTTCCAGTAGCATACCTATTGTGCTGCGCATATTACGTGGATCAATCATGCCGTCGTCCATCATATGGCCAGAGGTATAAAAAGCGTCAGATTGGGAATCAAATATATGCGCCATCATCTGTTCCTGCTGAGCCAGCGCCTCTTCGTCTGGCTCCAAACCCATGGCTGCGGCCTTACTCCGCGCCACCATAGACATGGTTTTAGCCGCCTGCTCACCGCCCATAACACCCATCTTGGCATTGGGTAATGTATAGAGAAAGTCGGGATCATAGCCGCGCCCACACATGCCATAATTGCCGGCACCAAAACTGGCGCCAGTCATAAACGTAATGCGTGGCACATCAATATTGCGCACCGCCTGAATCATCTTTGAGCCATGTTTAATCATGCCCGCCTGTTCCGACTTAGTACCGACAATGTAGCCTGTGGTATTTTGAAAAAACAGCGCCGGTATATTGGCCTGGTCCAACAGTTGCAAGAACTGAGTAACCTTATTAGCACCTTGGGGATCGATAGGTCCATTGTTGCCAATAATACCCACCGCCTGACCAAATATTTCAGCCTGAATACAAACCGTCGACGCACCAAATCGCGGTTTAAAATCTAGAAAATCTGAACCATCCACTACCCGGGCAACCAGCTCACGCATATCGTAAGGCGTCCGATAATTAGTCGGAATAACGCCAGCCAACTCGTCAGGATCGTAAAGCGGTTCAAGAAAAGCACGTTTAGTCGGCACAGAGCAGTTGTCATTCCACTGTAAACGATCGATTAACTCGCGACATATCTGAATTCCTTGACCGTCATTTTCTGCCAGATACTCAACCAAACCAGAGATCGAGGCATGCATCTCGGCGCCACCTAGCTCCTCTTCACTGGCGATTTCACCCGTCGCCGCTCTAAGCAGTGGTGGCCCAGCTAAAAAGGCACGGCCGTTATTCTTGATAG
>Ga0114998_10000882_pt1 | contig 22826 bp, 12 predicted proteins | sample ArcticOcean_MG_C_5_FD_87044 | JGI IMG/M metagenome (GOLD analysis project Ga0114998, IMG submission 87044) | Marine microbial communities from western Arctic Ocean - ArcticOcean_MG_CB4_138 | ecosystem: Environmental > Aquatic > Marine > Oceanic | place: Arctic Ocean: Canada Basin | collected... | reverse complement strand
ATCTTGAATTATGGTGGAGAAGAATTGAGAGATGAGTTGGAGTTTTCGGTGCACTACGAGAACGCCGAAGTGAACGATTCGATGTCGGTCTTTGCGTTGGTATATTTCTGTAAAGACGACGACGTTTGTTTAAGTAGGACGGTCGAGTTTCGGTATAAAGTCGTCGCAGCTGATAGTAGTAGTAGTAGTAGTAGCAGTAGTAGTGGTGCTGGTGAAGGTAATACTAAGGTCGATGATGAAGAGAAAATGAACGATATCGATGGAAGTACTGTAGTGCTATATGAGATTCCGACGCCTGAACAGGAAATGCAATCATCGTTCGTCGTGCCCGACTTTGTTGATTAAAATTTTAGTATTCGTTCGTTGGAGAAAGTTTTTAATTACATTTCTATTCTTCCACGCGACGACTTCAAACTAACGTCTTATAACCTCGACGCCTTCGATTCGATCTTCCGCTTCGGCGTACATGTTTTTCAATGTTTCAATCGTTTTCGCGTCGGCGTCCCACATGCCTCTACCGTTCGCTTCCAACATTCTCTTCACGACGTTTCGAAACGCCTCTGGATTATTTTTTTGCAAAAGTTTTCGCATCTTCTCGTCTAGTACGTACGTTTCGTTAGCTCCGTCATATACCCAGTCTTCGGCGAATCCTGTTGTAGCGCCCCAACCGACCAGAGCAGTCATGCGTTGCGAAATTTCATACGCTCCACCACTACCGGACTCTGCCATCGCTTTCGCCCATCTTGGATTTAATAACTTTGTACGATATTCCAAGCGAAGCGTCTCTTCGAGGTCTTTCACTGAACCTTTCGCGTCTTTGCCAAACGTCTCTACTACTGAACATTGCACTTTCTTAAACGTTTTTTTCTTCTCATCGGCTTCGTTTGGATCTAATGCGTCTTCTTTCGCAGCGTTTGCGGCGGCAACGATCGCGCCAGTGTTTGCGTAATATTCTTGAATATCAGTTAAACCATACTCAACTGAGTCGATCTCTTGTACGACTCTTTCGGTCGTTCGCAAGAGCTCGTTCAAGACTTCCGGACGCGCAACACCCTTTTCCGAGGCGGACTTGCCATAAGAATACGCGTTTCGCGATGCCCACGTATCTCCTAATTCTCTAGTGTCCTCCCACGACGAATTTCCAACTCTTTCGTTGACCATTGAGCCGTAATCACCGGGCGGGTTTGAGAACAAGCGCGAAGACGTCGCTTCTAAACCCTTTGCTTGCATTTCCTTCGCATGCTTCTTAACAAAGTTCATTTCAATCGGTTCGTCTTCGGCTTCAGCCGCTCTTGCGAAGCAGTCGTCTAATAAACCGACAACGTTAGCAAAAGCGTCTCGGAAAATGCCACTCATATTACACAAAACATCAATTCGTGGACGTTTAAGTTCTTCGAGTGGAATTAACTCATATCTAGCGACGCGTCCCGTTTTCTCTTTGATCGATCGAGCACCCAATAAAGCTAAAACAATCGCGACGGATTCACCTTTTGTTTTTATCGCATCCAAACCCCAAAGATTTACGGAAACAGTCTCCGGGTATCGACCTTCGTTTTCTTGCCGATGTCTTGCGATGATTTCGTTCGCCACGTCTGTCCCTCGAATGAACGCCGCGTTCGAGGGCATGCGATACGGATCCAACGCGTGGATATTACGGCCCGTTGGTAATACTCCAGGGCCGTCTCGAAGCAAATCTCCACCGGCGGCGGGCTGTACCCAGTCCCCGTTCAAGGCGCTGATTAAACCAACTTCGAGTTCTTCTTCGTTGCGTTGCAAGAGACTTTTGATCGTAATCGCTTCAGAAAGCTTTTCGGAATATTGCGTAGGAATATCGAATTGCCTATCGAGTTGCTTTTTAATAGAAACGAGATCTTGTGAATCAACTTTTTCATCTTCTTCGTTCTTATGCTCGAAAGTGGTCGCTGCTACTGTTTGTTTTTCCAAATCAGTCAATTCGCCGCCAAAATACGCATCTAAGTACTGCCTCGAATTCTCTTTATTCGGCTGTCGACCTAGAACGTGCAAGCCTTCAGAAAACAATCGATTCTCCAACACGAACAAGTATTCGTTCAATTTGTTTGCCCACGAGTCAAACGTCTCGTCCGACCAGACGTTTTCAGCATCAGTCGCATTTACGCTCAATAACTCGTTCGTTTCACTTGAATAGCACGGAACGTCGTTATCGAGCTGCGCCATGGAAGCTTGATTAGCTACAACACCGCGAAGTTTTCGGTCGCCGAATTTACGCGCTTGTTGTGATTCACGATACTCGTTCAAAAGTTCTCTCAATTCAGCGGTTTGCTTATATAAACCGGCGCGTCCATACGGAGGAACGTTATGGCTGACCATAACGCCATATCCTCTCCTCTTAGCAACGATCGATTCGCTAGGGTTGTTCGCCGCGTATACGTATACGTTCGGCATCGCGCCTAATAACTGTTCGGACCAAGACAAACCGTTATTCCCGAGAGGCGATCCTGGTAACCATTCGACCGTGCCGTGCATTCCAAAATGTAATACCGCATCTGCTTTGAAAGCGTGTTGTAAGTATTTGTAGTATGCAGCGTATTGCGGATGTGGTGTTAAGTCGCGTTCGAACAGTAACCTCATCGGGTCTCCTTCAACCCCTAACGCTGGCTGTACGCCTATGAATACGTTACCTAATCGAAATCCCGCTACGTTGAATCCAGTAGCGTTTGTGTTTAAACCGCGATATTGCTCGAGATTACCCCAGGCCTTTTCCATGCGACGAATGAGAATATCGTTCGGCGGCAACTGGGGGCATGGCCCCCATTCGTTCGGTCCCCATTCGCTCGGGAAAGAAAGCCATTTTCGAAGCTGCAAAGGCGAAACGTCCATTCCAGCCGGCTCGAGCGTATTATCCGGGAGATTGGATGGGTTTCCAATACTATTAGTATCTTCTTCTTCGTTTAATTTTTCGATGTCGCGTCTCGTTTTCAATAAAGCTTGTTCGCCGCCCTTTTTAGCGCCGAGCATGATGTTTGAAACTTCTTCAAGATTTCGCAACGCGGAAACAATCGCTTCTCCAGTCGGAAGCTGTTCACCATTTTTGATACCTAAATCATACCCTTCTCTTCTAAGCAGTGCGAGCGTTTCGTCGATTGATTTTGGTACGTTCAAAAGCGCAGCAGTTCCCGTTGCACCGACGCCGGGGGGGAATCCATAAAGCGTCATGGCAATTTTCTTCTCCTTATTCTTTTTCTTCTTCAGAGCGTGCCATTTTACAATTCTATTCGAAAGCGCGTACACGCGCTCTTTGACTAGAAAAATATCATCACCACACAAACCACCCAAAGATACGGCATCGATCGCGCCATCTAGTTCTGGCAACGCATAAAGAATGGTCGATTGTAAACCACCGACGCCAGATTCCCACCAGCTCGCAATATCTTGAATCAAAAGTGGCGCTGCGACGAAATAAGGGATGTTTTTCGCTTTCAAAATTTTGTGAGCAATCTCACTCTGGCGTCCAGCTTCCATTGAACCTGCTGGACCACCAACGAGCGGAAAACCTATGGTTGAAACAATCGCATCAACTTCACACGCGTCTGAATTTAACGAATCTATATCAATTTGACCTAAATTTTTGCGATTAAACTGTTCGTGCGAAGAAGTCAACTTATCGCGAACTATCGTATGCGCTTCTACGCCATTGATAAAGCATGGAATTGGAACTACTCCACTTTGTTCTAAACCGCGAATGAGTTCGGCTAAATACGGTTGCTTCGTGATCACGTGTTTGCGGTATAACAACACCGCAACGACCGGTTTTTGTTTGTCGCGTTCAGCATCGAGCACGTTGTTCTCAATAGCCCATATTTTGTATTCGGCGATGGTCTCTGGATAGGGTAGTTTCTTTTCATCGAGTAAAGGATGGTAACATCCGAACGCTGGCGTCTCAACGAGCGCTTTTAATCCACCATCTTTATTCAAAAGCTGTGGCACTGAATCGCGGAGAGGTTTCAATAGCTGTTGCACGAAATCTCCAGGCGTTGTTGTCGTCGTTCTAATATCTTTTTGTTGTTGTTTGTCTACTGTTTCTTTAGCTCCTAAATATTCTCTGGCTATATACGAAAATGCCTCTTCGACATTCTTTTCGCCGCCTTGATTCCAGTACGCATAGACCGTTAGCCAATTTTTCAAATCTTTAGCTTTTTCTCCCGGAATGAATTTAAGCAGTTGCGGGCCGATTTTTAGGAAGGACAAGTACCCGACTAATTTATCTTCTTCTTTTCCTGATCCGAACTTTTTGAGAATCTTCTGAACAGCCGGTGGCGGTCCGGCTTTAGCGCCGTCTTTCCCTGGTTTCATTTCGAACGTCCCAACGTTCGTTTCTGACATTAACTCTAACGCGGACTCGAACACGAATTTCGTTTTTATCTTCACCAATTTCGCTCTCAACCATTCAACTTGATCGTAATCGAAAAGCAGGGAGCCAAAAAAGGCGTCGGCGTCGTCTAGCGCGCGTTCTAATTCATCTCGGCGATTACCGGCTATATCGCGATCAGAAAAAACTAACAGAGAACACGTTGGATATCGTTTTCGTAAACTCTTTGACACCTTTTGATACAAGCGCACGTTAAACGACTCGAAACCGGAAATCAAAACAATCTTCGTATTCTTCTTCTTCGTCGCGTGTTCTACATCGGCCTCACTTTCATTCACATCGTCTTCTTTCTCCTTGTCCTCCTTTTCTTCTTCGTCATCGACAGCGAGCGCTGACAAATACCCTCTGCCGCCGCGCCTCGCCGTCGATAGCTCGAGCTCGTTCGTCAAAATCGCGTTACTTATTCGCTCCCTCGTCGCCTTCTCGTTATGAACCGTTTTCTGGAACCGTAAATACTTCTTCGCGTCCTTACTGCTCGCTCGTTTCAAAGCTCGTTCACCGCATGAGCGATCGCTTTCGCACAGTTCTCTGAACTTTCTTTCCGTCGTGATCGGGAAATATTTTTCCAAACCATCATCGATCCGTCCCCTGCGTTGCACTGCTTCGCATTCGAAATCACCTTCTTGGAAGTCGTCTTTGCAATCATCGAGATCTTCGAAGAACGATTCGTACGCTCGATCGATCGAGATCTGTATCGAAGCTAATCGCTCTCTTTTCTTCGCGAGCTCGGCTTTCAAATCACTACAAGCCACCGATTCATCTTCTTCTTCTTCTTCTTCTTCTAATAAGATGGATTCTGCGAATTTTTCCGCCTCAGTCTTTTCGTTCCTCGTCGCTCGCGATTTAATCAGAGCCTTTTTTGAAGTACTGCGAGCTTTGCTCGTTAAAGCGCAGCCGCGGCTGCTGATGATGATCCTTAGCAGCATCTGCGGTGAACGATTGCGATGAGCGATGGACATTTTCTGCGTTGAATTATAAAACGTGTTGAACTTCTCTCGTTGGAAATTATGACTACTACTACTTTGTATGTGCTGGGTAAGGTGAAGACGCCAGCAAAATAGGGGTGTCGAATTTGAACTGCGCAGTTTTGGCCTTTTTTTTTCAAAACTGCGCAGTTGCGACATCCCTACAGCAAAAAAATCGATGAAAACGAATGCGAAAGACGTGACGGCATCGCCTGCATTTTTTACAGCTTGCGAGAAAATACCTTCTAAGCGCAGGAACGTAAAGTCGAAAAACACAAAAGCGAGAAAGAAAATAAACTTTGACCAAGAAACGGACACTCAAAGTCAAAGTCAAAGTCTCAGTCTTTCTCAACGTTTCGGTAACCCGCGTAAGCCAACTTACGCAGAGGTAAGTGGCTTTGGGCGGGTTACCGAAACGTTGAGAAAGACTTTGAATTTGCGTGCCCACTTGTTGGTCAAAGTTTATTTTCTTTCTCGCTTTTGTATTTCTCGACTTTACGTTCTTGCGCTTAGAAGGAATTTTCTCGCAAGCTGTAAAAAATGCAGGTGACGCCGTCACGTCTTTCGTATTCGTTTTCACCTTCTTTTTTGCTGGCGTCTTCACGTTACCCAGTACCTAATATGATATGCGTAAATTTTCGGTCTAATTTTCATCGGTCTAATTTTCATTCGCGACGTAGTCATCGCAGCAATCGTCGTCGTAGAGGCTAGGATCTTCTAAGAATTCGTCTTCTTCGTCGTCGTCCGCTGCAAAGTCGCATTCGTTTGTTTCATCGAAGCCGGCGGCGGTTCCGAAAAAGACCGGTTCGCCCCATTCCGTGCGCGAAATTCCCGCGAGTTCTTCTTCTTCTTCTTCTTCTTCTGGCTCTTTTTCGTCTAAAGATCTTTCCAAGTTCGTCGTGGATCTTCTTCTAGGGTGAAACACGAGCTTAAGAACGAGCGAGTATCTAGGCACGCCGGCCGATTTCGAAGGCGCCGAGACGCGGTGGACGACGTCTTGATCCATTAATATTACCCGCCCGGGTTGTGGACGGACAAAGACGCCCGTGTTCGTTCCAGGGTCCAGGAACATTGTTTCCGCGTCGTACGACGCTGGCCAAACCAGAGGGTTTAAATACACTAAAGCCGAAACGAATAACGGTTTATGTTGCTCGCGATTGACGTAGAGGCCATATCTTTCTGCCCACGGGCTTGTTGGATCGACAGCCGAAGGGTCCATATCTAAATGCCACGAGAAGTCTTCTCCGTTCACGGCTGCATTCCCGACTGCTGTTTTTATTCTTAAACCACCCCACGATCCAGGAATTCCTTCTGGTTCTAAAGCATCCGCTGACATTGGGAGCACGTCGTACTCCGGGTATAGCTTCTGTAGGCGCGCGCGCAAAGTCTTTACAGCTTGCGATTTTGCCACTTTCGCGAGTTGCGTTTCGGATAATCCCCAGCTCGAAGTATTTCTCGCTTCAGCAGCAGCAGATGATGTCGACGCGTTTGTCGTATCGAGCGTATCGTAAGTATCTCTCGTCCAAAGCGTATTCGGCGGTTCGCTCGCGACTAATGCATCAAATCCATCCTCTACATCTCCGCACATTTCCTTCAACAAAGCTTTTCTAAGAGGTTCGCAAACGACGTTATCTAAGACGACAATTTTCGAAGCATCGTTCCTGGTTTCTGAAGAACCGTTAGAACCTACAATAGCACTATCCAGCGCTAAGCTCATCGCGATTGATATTTGCGCAGGGTTGAAGACCGATATATAATCGTCCCCGTCTGGCCACGAAGTCGAATTCATATAATCATCATCATCGTCGTTCTCTGCATCATCATCATCATCTATCAAATCATCTTCCGTCCCCCTTAGCTTCCAGTACCGCTCGTGCGCCGCGACGACTTGCCTACAACAAAACGCCAGAGACCTATCGCGATTGAAATCTGTAAACGTACCGAAGATCGCGGGAGCGAACCCTCTGTCGAGCATCTCCTCCTTCAACAAAGGCATTAACCTTAACCCTTTTCTATTCAATAACACGCATCGGACGCCTGCAAGCGGTAACCCAATCGAGGCATCGTTATCGTCCAATTTCGAACGAGTACCATCGATCGTCAATCGAGCCGCGCTTTCATCGACCATGAGAACTTTGCAAACATCACCATCAACATCACCATCACCATCATCAACATCAACATCTCCATCGCTTTTGATCTCTCGCAATAACTCTTCGAGTATTAAAAGCTCTTCTTCCTGGAACCCTATCAACGCAATATCATTACTCGCGCTCTTTTGAGCACTTCTTTCGTGGTCGGAATAAGAGCTGGTTTTCCTGCGCATAAGCGCCGTCGTCGTTTTCTTGCTGGTTTTGAGCAGGAAAGTTTTCGATTTCGTATCGCGCGATCGATGATGATGATGACGACGATGAAAAGAGAATTGTTGAGCAAAAGCGTGTTGATTGGTCATGATCAGTCGATACGCAATTAATTGATGCGTTGATTACTGATTTAATTAATTAATTCAGTAGAGAGGTTTATCAGGGTGATTAGTTACCTCTACTGCAATTAATTGATACGAAAAAGTAGTAAAAAAGTGAAAATATGAACATCAGTTAAATTAGTTAGGTGATACGTTTCTTTTAATTATTGAATACGATTACTTCCTCATTAGCCAGTAATAGTAAAAAAAGTAGTAGTGGTAGTGCACTCATGGACTCGCGGAGGGGTTTAATAAGACGGGAAACGCAGAACGCGAGATCTTCCCGTCGACGGCGACGTCGAAGAACTGTTTTTGAAGTTTCTCGTTATCGACGACGTCGGTTTTAGAGCCAGGCCTCGTGAGCGTATAGAGCCGTTCCCACTCGATGAAGTCAATGAAACCGTCTTGGTTTAAGTCGAATTGAGCGAACGCTTGGTTTAATGCGAGTTCTTCGTTTCGCGTTCTCGCAATAGGTTCTTCTTCTTCTTCTTCGACGGGTTGTTCTCGTCGTTCGTCGCAGCGGTTGCACGTCTTTTTACAATAGTTGCCGTTCACGAGCCAATTTTCGTTGCACTGTTTCCAAGTCGAGCGGTCGAAACAACTGTACGCATCTCCAGGTACTTCGCGATCATAACAGTCCATTAACGATCGAACGGAAATATTATCTCCGTCGTTTCCCGCAGAGGATGAGACGTCCTTTTCTTTCGGCCTTTTGCCGTTGATCAAAAAGAACGAATCGACTGGATTGCGCGTTCGAACGGCAGCTTGCCAAACTTCGTCAGAGGCACCTCTTCGCGGAACAGTAGCTAACCAGCACGTCGCTTTTGCGCCAGGGCCGAATTCTGGGAAGTCACATATTAACGTACCAAACTCGTTCGCATCTCTTGCCGTGACGCAATTCGCACAACTGCCGCACTTTGACGAATAAATTTTGCTCCAATACGAACCGCCTTTCAAGCACTCTTCGTTTTTATAGCCACCAATACCTACTACCGCAACAGCAGTCGTGCCGTTGATGCCGTCGGACAAATAAATCTTATCATCATCCGGCGCATCCCACCACTTCAGATCTTCCTTTGTAAATCCATACTGCTTCGTCCCGAAATTGGACATCTCTCTCGTTCGCGAGTACACGTGCGAATGTCCAGTAACGATGAAGGCGCCGTATTTTCGACAGATTTCGTAAGCACCCCAACCAGTCGCATCGCCTTTGTAACTCACCTGAGCTTTCTCCATCGTCATGTGCCAAACACATATTTTCCATTGCGCGTTTGAGTTCTTCAACGAGTTTTCGAGGTGGTAGTAATGGTCTTGATTCGAGCTCTCGCCACTTCGTTCGACTCCAACGGAAGAAATGACGAACAAAATTCCTTTATACTCGCACGACATATCGACTCCGTATTGCCCCTTACACTTTGCGCCTTTTGGGACGCCGTAGTTCTTCAATAGCTTCTCGTATCCTTCAGATCCGGACCACAAATATGGAATGCCGTCCCATCCATCCGCATCGTGATTGCCTTTCGCGGCCAGGTACTCAACTTTACCGCGCATCGTCTCATCGAGAAAATTTATCCACTGCTTTGGTGCGGATTCGTAGTCTAAATCGCCCTATTATTTAACGAGAGAGAGAAATCACATTTTTTAAAATAATATAATTAAAACTTTACCGCATGTACGATGATATCAGCACCCGAATCCTTAGCCATTCGTACGACATCACGCGCGCGGGAATACAATTGACACGGTTTACCAGCGTGATCGTAGCATAACTTATTATTTACAAAGTACTTTGGTTCCTGCACTTCACCTCTAAAGTTCGTCCTGAACGATTTTATAATAAATTAAATCACGAGATCAGAGAGATCAGAGAAAAAATAGTAAATACCAATAATCGGAAGGGTTGTCGTTCCCTATGCCAGTATCCGCAATGAACGCAACTCGTACTGCATTCGTGACAGTTATCGTTGTTGAGAATAAGAAGCACCATTTCAGTGCGTTTTTCATCATCGTATGTATATACGAGTAATTTGTATTGCGCGTATTTTTGTGTGGTTTGACCAAGAAAAAAATGCACATCATCATTCAAAATACGAACCTCAATCAACCTCGTTAAAAGTTTGTAAGTAATCTTATGATAAATAGTGTAAATTTTCTCATTAGTACAGAGGTCTATTTTTTTATATGATCATAATAATAATAATAAATGTCTTAATAATATACAGCAGCAACGCAGCTACAACAATATGAATATAATATAATTATATAGTATGCTCGCGAATGTACGACGTGCGCCTATCGAACGCGACCGCGGATAAGTCTTCCGGTTGCTTCTCAGCGAGCTTGGAAATTTTCTTAGATGCGGATGAAATCACGCTTCTGCCGACTTTAAACGGAGAAACGATAATCGGTTTCTTTTCTCTCTCAACCATCGATATATCCTCTCGTTCCCATCCGCGGAACTTGTTATCGGATAAATCTTTCACGCCCCAAGGGCCGCATTCATCTATAGAGCGTTCGCACGTACCTCCGAAAAATGTTGGAGTGCGCTCGAGGCCTCCAAAGACGTCGGCGATTTCATCAACAGCGCTCGCATCTTCTTTGAATCGTCCAAGTAACGTAATTTTCTTCCTGATTTGAGCTGGGAGAAACGCGCTGACCGCGGCATAAATCAAGCGCGCGTTTCTCGACGCGTTGACCAAATAAATTTTGTACACAAAATCTGGATAAATCTGTCTGAAAAGAGTCAAATTATCTACCACGGATTCCAAAGCTTTCCTTTTGTTCTTTGTCGGTAGTGGGTGTTTCGATTTGGACAAATCGAAAACCATCACGCACTTATCGTCTACGATTACGCTATCTTTTTTCTTTAAACTTGGAAAAACAATATTTGCGAGATAGCATAACGTCATCGCAAAATTCTGTTTCGTTATCTGTCTACTACGCGAGAGAGAATTTGTGCTGTTTATCATCGCTTTGTTCGAATCTGCAACGCGCATGACCAACACGGGTATCCCGAGCGGCGTATGCGTAGTATATACCGTCATGCGCGGATGTTCCATGCGCAAACTTTTCTCTTCTTCATTATATTTCCCAAATTGTCTCAAAAGCTCTCTAGGATTGACTTCATCGCCGAACAAAACTGTTTTTTGAAGATTCTCATGCGCCTGTTTCACGTCGCTCGAATTCTTCGTCGCGGATAAAGATCTCCTCAAACAGTTCTCTCGATCGCCATCGATCATCACACACTCTGGAATTTCGATATTTTCGCATAATTTTCGTAATTTCTGCAAGTTATCTTCGTACCCATTCATGACTTCCCTGCTCTTGCGCCAAATCTTAAGCGTCCTCCTCGCGTTCTTATGCTTTTGCGTACTCCATATACCCATGTTCTTCCCGTCGAACGCTTTCGCTTCGAACGATCGCATCTCTCGCTCGAGCTCTTGCGTTAAAGCTTGCTTTTGCTTTCTATATATGACCCAGGGCATCGTCGCATACACTTTTCTGTACATGAACCACGTCTTCAGTGCTTGTCTCGTCATGAAAATCTTCATCGCGTTTTCGTTACTGATTCCTCCTCCCGTACTCGCTTCAGTACTAGTTCTCCCATTTCTTCTTCTTCTTTCTTGTTCGTTCATTCTCTCATTCACGACGTACGCTACTAAACACGAGACTATAGAAAACAGCATCGTTCTATCTCTCGCCACGTCTTTCTCTACTCCCTTAAACATTAAATCCATTCTCATCGCTTCGAATCCGTTTTTAATGAACAAAATGGAAATCACGAAAATCAGGAAAATCGAAGTGGAGACCAGTTTCTCCGTCGTCATTTTTAACCTACTCTCTCTCTCTCTATATATATATATATATATCTATTCTCGCTCTGTGCTCTGTGCTCTATGCTCTCTAGGTAATACTATGTTTATATGTTTATAACGGCACTATTTATGACCTTATTGTGGAATTATCCGTTTTTTTCTAAATCTCTCCTTTGTCCTCTTTTGTCCTCTCTTTACGAAAAGAAGCGTTTGTGCATGCTGAAAATTTTAAGTGACCGCCATAATCAGGACCTTACTTTTGTTAAGTTCGAGGAAGTTTGACTTCTTTATTATAAACATCGCGAGCGCGCACGCGTACGCGCATACGGTGATGATGATAAAGATGAAACGACGAAGCAGCTCGCGAAAGAGGGCGATCGTTAAATTCGCGTGTTTGAGCGTATTCGTGTTCGTTTGCGTTGGATTGAATTGCTGGTTCGGTGAAGGAAGCCTCGAACAGATCGAAAGGTCGGACGAGTTCGATAACTATAAAGGATTTTTGAACGAACGAGCGATTAATATTGAAAACGAACGAGGGCAGAAGTATCAGCAGAAACGAAGGAGAACTTTGAAAGATTACGCGGCTATTTTCTTCACGCAGAACTTATGTTTCGATATACTCTTGCAGAGTGGGGGGCCGTATTTCTGCCTCTATCCAGTGATTTGTTTTGGCTCGGATTTCTACAGTTGTATGAATAACGCCGGCGTCGTTCAATCGGCGTATGGTATCGACCAAGAACAGTCGTATGGATTCGGAACGAATTTACTCAATAGCATTTGATTAAATGATATTATTTTTTTGTAATCATCTCCTCGCTCAAGCGATGAATCGCGTTAACGAAATAATCAACTTTTGCGCAATCTTCCTTACCGCCTAAACCAGCTCCTAAATTTGCGATTAATTTTTGAGGACCGAAATCTTCCAGCATCTTCTTCGCCTCTTTTTCGATATCTTCAAACGAACCATCGATTAATAACGTTGGATCAAAGTTACCTTGTACGCTAGACATTTTCTCTTTTCCTCCGGCGGCTTCGGCGAGCGTATTTCGAGCGTACGTTCGATCCATGACGGTATCGAGCGTTATGCAATCATATCCAATTCGTTGCAAGTCTGCAATTGCATACGGCGCATCTCTCGCGAATCCAAGTAAAGGCACAGTCGGGTGTCTCTTCTTCAACTCTTTAGCAATCTTTTCCATCTCTGGTAAAGCGAAATCATAAAACTCTTTCTCTTCGATGTGTTCGCACATAGCCTCAAAGACTTGCACCATGTGCGCCCCGTTTTGAATTTGTAAATCTAAATAATCAATGACTACTGTGGTTAATCTTCCGAGTAAATCTCTCGACGCCTCTGGATGATTCTTTAACCACTTCATGCCCGAATCCGTGTTTTTCCTCGAACTGCCGCCGACCATGTAATACATTAAAGTAAACGGCGCCGCGCTAAATCCAATCAAAGGAATCTCCAATCCTTCTTTTTCAATCTGTTCATTAATTCTCCTCACTGATTTCAAAACGTGCGAAAGTTTCTCCTCGACGTTAATAGTTTTTGGTATCTTAGTCTCCAAATCTTTCGGAGTTTCGATCGGTCTCGGCACGACTATACCTTTCCCTCCAGGCATCTCCACCGCGACATTCATTGCTTCGGCGATCACTAAAATGTCCGAGAACAAAATAGCAGCATCGAGTTTATACCTTCGCACCGGTTGCATTGTCACCTCGCACACGTCTTCCGGGTCGTCCAATAATTGTAAAAAATTCTTCCCTCTGTTCTTCTTATACTCTTGATATTCAGGTAAATGTCTCCCGGCTTGACGAAATAACCAAACAGGCGTTCTATCAACGACTTCGCCCCTAGCGGCTTTGATCATCGAGTCATTCTTTGGGTTTCTGTTCATTAATTGAGTCGATTCTTCATCATCGTTCGCTCGTGATTGTCTCATCGTCGTCGTCGTCGAAATCGCGTTTACTTTCCTTTCCCAAGCACGATTGGATATCTTCGTCTTCGGTCGCTTTAATCCAGTTCTCGTTATCATCGAAGGAGAACTAACGATCATCATCGTTCGCGTTCTCGTGTCGAAAACGGAACTCGATATTATCCGTGGTTCCTGTTACTATCGTTCGTGATTGTTATTTATGGTTAACTCTGTGCACATAGACTTGTAATATGTTGTTTTATATGTGCGAGTATATCTTTACGAGGGAAAATCTTATGATTCAGTTTAGGGTTTTGGTAAAAAGTAAAAATTGAAGCCAAAGTTGGCCGCCGTCATAAACTTCTCTTTTATAAGTAATACGCGTAATAACAATAATAACAATAATAATAATAATAACAATAATAATAATAATAATAATAAGAAATGGGCCTACCATCGCAACACGGTCAACGCAACAAGCAACATAACCACGGTAGACACCAATCGAAGCACTCGTCGAAGTTACACAAGGTGAACAAGACCGCGCAATCTTTATCATCTGCTCATCTTCAAGGAAATGGACAGACGAAGAGGTTTATTGCAAAGGCGAACTTAGGGGTTGGGTCGAAACGAGAGCGATTTATTCGAGCGAAACAGGCGAAAGAGGCGACCAGGATGCAAGTGAGGGAGATCGGTATGCGCTCGAAGGAGACACCGAAGGTCGTAGCCGTGATGACTGCGGATAGTGGGGACTATGATGCGAGTGATTTGAGGCAATTCTTGACATCTTTCGCGAACGAATGTTCTTACGGCGGTTGTAATACTGATACTAATAATGATAGTAGTGAATATGGTCATTTAGTTGCAGAGAAATTGTTCAATGAACCGAACGTACCGCAAACGGTGCGAGTTGTGAAACACGATCATCGCTTTCAGTTACTGTTAGTCGACCATGGACATAAGTTGCAGGCGTTGGAGGCGATTAAATGCGCGGATGTTCTCGTCGTCGTCGCATCGGCGCATTCGAAGAGAGAAGATAAGTACGAACAGTTGAACGAACAATTGATTCAATCGACTATGCCTACTTTGCGTGCGCAAGGTTTACCACCAACGATCGTTGCTTTGAGGAATTCGAATAAAGTCTCGGGGAGCGAGAGAAACGCGGCGAGGAAGCTAGGTATGAAAATTTGCTGCGAGCAAGTTTTGTGCGTTCCGAAAGATAAAGTGAAATCATGCGCGGCAGATACAGCGCAAGAAATGAAAATGTTAATTAGACAAATATGTGAACAGCGTGCACAACCGCCAGCTTGGCGCACGCATAGGCCGTACGTTATTTCAGAATTTTCTTCAATCGAATTGTTAGATTCGAATTTATCAAACTTAATAGTAGAAGGATACGTTCGAGGTTGCGGGTTATCAGTCAATCACTTATTCCACGTCCCAGGCGTTGGCGATTTCCCTTTAGAAAAAGTAGAAGTCATCGAAGAACGAGTGACAAAGAGTAATAGACAACAACAACAACAACGACAAGAGAGCAAAAATAATAGCAAAAAAACATCGAGCGCGTTGGATTTTGAAATGGGTGCCTTGAAACAAGCGACTTTGGAGACTTTAACTCCAGATCCTGAAAAAATGGAACCAGTCGTGAGAGAGAATAAACCTCAAGATGAAAGCGATGATGACGAAGATGCATACGACGAACGCCTCGACCATTTGAAATGGGAAGACGCGGAAAAGGCAAAGATGAAGAAACGGTTGAAGCCGAAAGGATGGTCAGATTATCAAGCGTCTTGGATTCCAAGAGATGCAAGCGATGATGAAGGATCGATTCTTGAGGAGGAAGATATGCTGAATAATGGAGACGACGAACATTACGGCGCTAACGGTGATTTCCTTCGCGAAGAGAAAGATTCGAGCGGTATCAGAAAAATGCTAAATGAAGAAGACGTTGAAATGGATGCAGGGTGGAATCCGTATAGAAAAACGAAAACTGGGACGACGACGACATCGACGACGTACACCAAAACCACAAAAAACGTAGCAGTAGCAGAAGAAGAAGAAAATAACAATAATAACATCGATGATAATAATATTTACAGAGATGAAGAGATGATAGGTGACGACGACGGCGATAAGAGTGAATTAGAATTCGCCGATGATGATTCCGAGGAAGAACAAGAGAATTGGGACGGTGATCTTCAAGGCGATATTTCCTCCGACGACGACGAAGAGACGTTAAAAAATTTATTACAAGCTTCGAAAGATAGTGCGAAACGGGCTCGCTTACGCGCGATGGAAGATGAAAATTTTGAATATCCAGACGAAGTCGAATTCCCAGAAGATATCGAAGCGAGAAGAAGGTTTGCTAAATATAAAGGTTTAAAATCCTTTAGAACGTCGCCGTGGGATCCGAAAGAAAATTTACCGAGAGATTATGCGAGATCTTTTGCGTTACAAAGTTATAAGCGTTTAGGAAAACGTTCTATGGACTATTTGGAAAGTACGTACGATTTAGAAGCAGGAACGTACGTTCGTTTGACGATTAAAGGCGTTCCGACGTTGTGCTTGGAGAACTTGTTAAATCCCGAATCTTCGGCATTTTATTCATCGAAAATTCCATCCTCGGATGAATTACAGTTAGGTGAAGGTGGTAAAATTGGTCTTGGCGTTGGTCAGCCATGGCGCGGATGGACCGGCGGCGCCGGCGCTTTAGTCATTTCTGGCTTATTGAGACACGAAACTAGAATGACCGTGATGCATTTTGGCATACAGAAACGAAAAGAATATACCGATCCAGTTCCATCGAAGCATCCAATGTGGTGGCACGTTGGCTTTCGAAGAGAGAAAGCGAGAGCGATCTTCTCGCACGACGGTTTAAATGCAGACAAATTCAAATTCGAACGCTTTTTACCGCCTCGCGTGCCTTCAATGGCTTCTTTGTTCATGCCGATAACTTTCGCTCCGGCGCCAGTTTTAGGCTTTAGCGAAAAAATAGGTGCAGGAGGTTCTATTCAAACCGCACTAGTTTGTTCTGGTAACGTCCGTACGGCAAACCCAGACCGAATTGCGTTGAAACGAGTCGTCATAACTGGCTACCCGTTTCGAACGCATAAACATAAAGGCGTGATTAGATATATGTTTTTCAACGCCGAAGATGTGAAGTTCTTCTCACCTTTGGAACTATGGACAAAGTACGGTAGACGTGGTAAGATCACCGACGCTCTCGGTACGCACGGTCACATGAAATGCCTATTCAACGGCGTCATTTTACAGCACGATACTGTATGCGTGACGATGTACAAGCGCGTATTTCCGAAGCTCGAGCGACACGCGCATCAAATAATGGTAAACGGCGAAGTCGATTGGGAAAACGAGTTGTACGACAACAGAATCAGTCAAGCCGGTGATAAAATGCAAATGTATTAATAACATACATATAGTGTTCGTCAATATGCGCAGATTATATAATAATAATAATAGAATTAAAACAACAACATTACAACGCGCCTCCTCTCGCTCTCTCTCTCTCGTGCGTGCGTTCGAGTCGAATCAAATCGCACCGATCAACGTTACAACAGATCTGTCTATTAATCATCATCCTTGAACTCTCTACGATCCAAATACCTATTCGGCCTTAAATCCTTAATCTCCTCTTCGCTCATTTGTTCCCCTGTCGCCTTCAACGTCGCCCTGTTCAGTTCCCTGATCTCTTCGATGCGTTCTTTATCCCTCTTCTCCTGCGTGACGAAAAAAATTGGGATACCTAAACCGGCCGCGATACCGAGCACGGCGGCGACGACTGTCGTGATCGTTTCCTCGTCCCACCCTTCCGCGATTTCCGCCAGTTCTTGCGCATGCGATTGAATCATTGAATTATTCCTCGTTTCTCTTCCCAAGATCGTTCGTTTCTTATTCGTTCCAAGGTTCAACGAAGAAATCTTCTTCCTCTCGTTCTTCTGATTGTTGTTAGACGTCAGTGCTTCGTGAAAATAAGTGTTTACGGATACCGTTTTCCTCGAAGAAGTCCTTAAAGTTTTGCTGAGAAAAGATTTGCTCTGCGTCGTTGCGTGGATGCTCGAGATCGAGCTCATCGTCAGAGCGTTCGTTTGCATTGATTGAACGATTAATTAATTTAATTAACGTAATCGTGCGTGATTTATGTATCCAAAAGTATGACTTAGCGAGAGTACCCTAAACCCTAAACCCTAAACCCTAAACCCTAACGATGACTAACTTCTTGGTCATCTACAATCAGTTTTGCTTTTAAACCATCCGTGATTTCTTTATGAGTTCTTATTAGCTCCTTAAATTTATAGAGAGGATTATCGACAATAACAAAATCATCGTCGTCGTCATCATTCCTAGTATTCTTATTGTTTGGATCAGTTTCTTGTTGGAGGAATTTGCCAATCATATCAACAACGAAACTGTGTTGACTTCTTTACAATTAATCGTACTACGTACTCCCAAAGTAAATAAAAAAACAAACATACATAAATAAATAATAAACGATGACGATAGTGAGCGATGAGTTAGAGAACTTACGGAAGTTCCTACGAAAGAAGCTGAAGAAGTCGCAAGAGTTCGCTAAAGAGTTAATTCGAAGAGATCGAAGCGGGAAATTCCGGAATAAAGATGACTTATTAGACTGCGCGCAGTACGTTAAGATGTTATTCGGTTGCCTGTTAGGCCTAGCCTATGCGAAGATGAGAACAGAAGGTTTACTGCACTTGTTCATGGGCCTGTTCATTGTCGGCAGCGCGCCGTTGTTTTTAATGCAAACCGTTTTAGGATATGCACCGGAGAAGACTATTGAGTGGGGTGGGCCTTTCGCGATGTTTACCGACGGCATCGGCGCCGGCATAGCTTCGTTGATACTGTCCTGGGCCTCGTTTCATACGTACTTGAATGTAGAAACCGCTGCTGCTGCTGCTGCTGATGCGTAAAAATATAGTATTATTGATTGATTGATTGATTGATGCGCGTGCGCGAAAACGAGAAAAAGAACACGCGCGAGGACGAAGAACAGCGAAGAGAAAGCGGCGAGCGAACGACGGAACGCACGCGATGACGACCTCGAAGTACTCCAGAGAGAGAGAGAGAGAGAGAGAGAGAGAGAGTGTGTGTGTGTTCCTCTGTCCACTTTAAACGGTTCTTGAAAATGAGTAGTAGTAGGTAACGATCGATTAAACGCGATACGTAGCGAAAGGCCTAGAAATTTCACATGTTATCGTTGTTCGATATTTCTTTCAAAAAGATGCTGCTGTTTTCATTTTTGCTCATAAAAGTGAACATAAATATATAATCGAACAAAACACGCGCGCTGTGCGATATGCGAGCTATGACACAGGAACCGATCGGAACCAAGTTTCGCTTTAAAGTACGCTCTAGATCGTTCGTTCTTTCACTGACTGTTATCGCTGTTTAGGATCGATATCGATCCCGTGCGTTAGAGTTTTGTCCTGCGCTGTTTTAGATACGAATTTGGACCAAAGATCAATCCATGATAAGCAGAGAACGTGCGTATCTGATCATCGTTCGTCTGCCAAGGCGCTCGTCTGTTATCGCGCGATTTGATCCCTCTTCGATCGTTTTCGATCCATGAAATGCACTGCGTACCTATCGCATGCGCTGATTATATTTCTCTCTTCTTCTTCTTCTTCTTCTTCTTCTTCTTCTTCTTGCTCTGTTTCATGAATATAGGTCGCGAGAGCAAATCAAGGCAAACAAAAGCGTGAAGGGCAAAAGAGGCGAACGAAGTCACGTTCTTCAGTGAATACTGTTGCAGAAAATAATAATAGTAATCATAATAACGCAGTCGATGATGATGATATTAAAAGTGAAAACGATGTAGACGAGGACGACGAGAATGAGAACAAAAACGAGCGCGGATTTTCGAAAGTCGCGAAAGCGATAGCGACCGCGTCTTTAATGGCTACTTTGAGTACGAGCGTGAACTGCGACGACGCGTTTGCGGCGCAGCAAAATGTACCGGACTTACCGCAACCTACGAGGAGGAGTACGGTTAAATCGACGACGAGTGTGAATAATAAATATGCAACGACGATTAAGAAACCAACGGTTGTGACTAATAAGAAAGGTTCTTCTTCATCTTCTTCTTCTTTGGATAAGTCTGGTGCGTTTAGTGACGAGTTTAGAGGAGGAGCATATAAGAAATCCAGTTACGGGACTGTGAAAACAACAGCGAAGGATATTGGAGCAAAACCGCTAACGTACGACGCTACGAAAGTTGACCGAACAATGATGACAGTGAAAACTGCAGGAGTTGAACCGGGCAAAAAGGGTACCAAAGTTGGCGCTAAATTAACCACGCAATCGCCAACGCCAGTTTATGCGGGTATTCTGGCCGGATTAGGAGTTGCGGGCGCAAAAGGCGCAGCTGGGAAAGCCGCTGCGAGCAAGGCAGCTTCTGCTGCTGCGAAATCCTTAAATCTCGCGGAAGCGGCTTCGGTGTTCGTTGCCGGTGCAGCCGCTGGAGAACTTGGGAAATCATCAGTCAACAAAGCGAAGAAGAATGTCCGCGTCACGCCAAAAGGAGAATTGAGCCCCGGCGCACAGCTTCTCACGGCAGCTTCTATTCCAGCAACGCTCGTTTCAACGCTCGTTGTTGGTATGAGCGAGCTTTCAACCGCACCACCAACGCCGCCGAGTGAAATAACTGGGAAAAACATCGCCGAGAAATCTGCTTCGGTCGTTTCAGAGGCCGTCAAAGCAGTTGTTGAAAAGACGGCTAATAAAATTGCCCCGGGCACCCAATCAAGCGAGGCAAAAGCTAGGATCGCGCGAGATCAACAACAAAAAGCGGCTGATGCCAAGATAGCAGCTGCAAAGAAAAGCGAAGAAGCGAAGAAGGCCGCCGAAGTGAAAAAAGAGGAAGCTATGAAGGTTGCCGAAGCAAAGAAAGCTGAAGCGGCGAAGAAAGCTGAAGAGTCTAAAGCGGCTAGAGAATCTAAAGCGGTTGAAGCCGCCACTTCAAAGAAATCAAGCGTATCGGCAACTGAAACTGAATCTAAGAAAGCCGAAGCTTCCAAGATTGCCGAAGCTAAGAAATCCGAAGCTGCAAAGAAAACTGAAGAAGCTAAAGCTATTAGAGAGGCTAAAGCGGCTGAAGCTGCCGCTGCTGCAGCTGAAAAGAAAGCCGCCGCGTCGACTACGGCTGCAGCTATTTCAACGCCTCCTGCGGCGGGACCGATATTTTCTGCTCCATCATTTTTTGGAAACAAAACTTCGACAACGCCGCCTCCACCACCACCATCATCTTCCACAGAGCTCCAAGATAAAAAGGAAACCGAAAAGAAAGCTCTCGAGGATGCCTTGGAAGCAAAGCTAGAAGTCATGCGCGCATCGAGGGGTAAGAAATCGTCGTCGTCGTCGTCAAATTCTTTGTCTCAATCTGTTATTAAGCGAACACCAGTCGCTGCTCCCGCTCCGGTTATTGCCGAAAAACCGAACGTGATTGTGAAGACAACACCAGTAGTAAATGATGATTCGGAAGCTCTAATTGCGCAAGCGACGAAAGATGCAGACGCTCAAATCTCAAAGCTTGAAGCTCTAATTGCAAAGGCAAAGGCGGATACCATAGCTGAACAGAAGGCGGCTTTAGCGAAGAAAACGATGACTGATCCGTCACCAATAGCATCAAATGGTATGGACACGTTTGACTTTGGTTCGTTCTTTTCTCAATATATGGAAACTCCACCGAAGAAGGTTATTGACACGCCTGCACCAATTGTTGTAGTTGAAAAACCGAAAGCTGTTGTTGTCGAAAAGCCAAAGCCGGTTATCGTTGAAAAGCCGAAGCCGGTTGCTTATTCTTCCTCCGATGATTTGTCGGTTGACTTTGGTTCGTTCTTTTCTCAATATATGGAGACTCCATCAACGACGATGGCGCCGGAGAAGTCAAAAATTGAACCTTCTGCTTCTGCGGTCGTCACAAGTGCACAATCGTCAGCTGAACAACGAAAGCTCGGTGTTGGTAAAGCGAACTTTTCAAACATGCCGCAACCAGCTGCAAAAGCGCCAAAAGAAAAGAAGGTTGTCGAGAAAGTAAAACCGACGTATACTTTCGAGCGTTCAGGTCCGGGTGATAAGGAAGGTTTCAAATCTACGAAACCTGCCGATGTGAAAGCACCGGCACCTACGAAATCGCAATCGCTCGTCACGGCTATTGCCGGTGCCGTCGGTTTTTTGATCACGTTTGTCAAGACGAGAGATCCAAATTATGAAAAAGCTACAATTGACTTATCGAAGACAACTTCCGGTAAAGTCGAATATCCTGCACGTAAATTTGCGAAACAAAAGTGGGGCGGCGAAGGAATAGTAAAGAAAGACGCTGCTGCGAAAAAAACAACGACGACAACAACAACAAAAAAGACGACTGACGACAATTCTGCGGAAGCTCAAAAATGGATCGACGCGTGGAAAGCTGGTACAAAGAAAGTAGAACTCGTACCGAAGGCAAGAACGATTGTGCAAAGCGATGATGCTGGAAAATGGATCGACGCTTGGAAGGCTGGATCAAGCACTAAAAAAGTCGTCGCAGTCGCATCAAAGTCAACACAGGAAAGCGATGCCGAGAAATGGATCCAAGGTTGGTCCCTGTGGAGCAAAGAACAAGTTGGGAACTCGTCGGCGAACCCGTATATTACCGCGACCGAACAAGAGCGTAAAAAGGCCGAAGAATGGATATCAAACTGGAAAGCCTCAGGTTCGCCTACAGACGAATCTCGAAAAGAAGACGCAAAGAAATGGATCGATAACTGGAAAAATGACAAGAACTAAGTTATTATCTTGATTGAATCACAAACCACAAAAACGTTATTAAAATTCTCTCTCTCTCTCTCTCTACCTATTTTTTTAGCGCTTGTTAACGCATACACCCATACACCGACGACGACGACGTCTCGCGCTCACTCACTCGCTCACTCAATCCTTCGAGCTACCTTCCGCGCCACCGCTATTACCATTATTATTATTACTATTAAAATCGATCGAGCTCGGTTTACAACAATAACTGTGCCAACTCTTCATCGGCCTCCCGCACTCCGCGCACTTCCTCACCGCGTTCACGAACTCGAACACCTTGAATTGATTCCTGCGCTTCTTTCTCGATGGAGTTACTTTGCGTTTCGGTACTGCCATTAACATCACGTCCACTCCTGGAGGTGCGTACCCTGGATAGCTTTGCTGTTCTCGTTCTTGTTCTATATCTACGACATCTTTATTCTTATTATTATT
>Ga0114998_10000878_pt1 | contig 22847 bp, 21 predicted proteins | sample ArcticOcean_MG_C_5_FD_87044 | JGI IMG/M metagenome (GOLD analysis project Ga0114998, IMG submission 87044) | Marine microbial communities from western Arctic Ocean - ArcticOcean_MG_CB4_138 | ecosystem: Environmental > Aquatic > Marine > Oceanic | place: Arctic Ocean: Canada Basin | collected... | reverse complement strand
TCTTTGCGCATACATACGTATTCCGCAAAGCAACCGCTGACAGAAAACCCGGTGGCATCGAAGTCGGGGCAATAATTCTCGCCACCAGTCAGACAGTCGCGACAATGGCCACAAGCTCCGAATACATAGCCAATCCCTACGCGATCCCCGACCTTAAGCGCCCCTCCTTTAGAGCCAACTTCAACAACACGACCCACGCCCTCATGCCCCATAATCAATGGTAATGGGTTGGGGGATGCATGCTCGCCCTTCAAGATGTGCACATCAGTGAAGCAAACACCGCTAGCTTCAATCTTAACAAGAACTTCATCAGCTTTTGGAACAGGCCGAGGGACATCAGAAATTTCTAATGGCTTACCGTATTCTATAAGCAAAGCAGCTTTCATCATGAGTGGAGTGGTCAAGGCCTTCCTCCCTTTCTTTGGTATACCAAAAACGCAAGTTATTATACAAGTCAAGAAAATTTAGATTCATCACCTCTATTTTGGGCTAAATATTGCCTTATAAAGGCTCATGCCTTTAAATTTAACTTGCATTTTGTGATATTTCTCTTCTTGGTATACCAAAATTACCCTTGGAGCCCAAAATGACATCGTTGATCCATGAATTCCTCAAACCCGGCACAAATAAAGGCATATTCTATGGTGGCCAGTTCCAAAAACCTCATAAAAGCGATGTGATTGAAGTTTTAAATCCTGCGACGGCGGAACTATTTACCACTGTACCCAATGGAACAGCCGATGACGTGCAGGCTGCCGTCACTGCCGCCCGTTCAGCCTTTGGGAGTTGGTCAGAGTTGGACCCACTCGACCGGTCGAGACATCTTCATGCCTTTGCTGATGTTCTTCGCGCCAATATGTCGGCACTGGCACTCCTTGAATCAACCATAACTGGTCGCGCCATCCGGGAAATGAATGCCCAGATGGTGCGAATTCCTGAATGGCTAGAATACTTTGCAAGCATAGCCGTCGGACTGGAGGGGGAGTCCAATGTGGTCAAAGGAGGCTACGTTACAATGACCCATTATGAACCGCTGGGCCCCGTTGCACTGTTGACGCCTTGGAACCATCCAATTTTGATCTTAGTGAAAAAGTTGGCTGCGGCGTTAGCTGCTGGAAATACATGTGTGATCAAACCTTCTGAACTAGCCCCAGTTTCACCTCTTGTACTCGCCGCGCTAGCAACTGTAGCGGGATTGCCTGACGGCGTCGTCAATGTAGTCACTGGTGGTCCTGCAACTGGGGCAGCGCTATGCGCTGCCGATGACATTCACTATATTGATCTTACAGGCGGAACTGCCACGGGACGCAAGGTAGCCAGCCTCGCCGGAGAACGCCTGATACGCACGACTATGGAATTGGGTGGCAAAACGCCCATTGTCGTTTGCGAAGACGCCGATATTGAAGGTGCTATCGCGGGCACATTGTTTGCCGCATTTGTTGCTTCTGGACAAACATGTGTGTCAGGTGCACGTTTCCTGATCCAGGATAAAATTTATGATCGTTTTGTCGAGGGTATCGCCGCACGGGCTGAACAGATCATAATTGGCGATCCGATGGACGAAACCACTCAAATGGGTCCGGTAATTTCCCAGAAATCCAAGGACCGCTGCTTGCGCATGATAGCAAAAGCCAAAGTCGATGGCGCCAAAATGGTTGCGGGAGCCAGCCCGCTAGATCTACCTGATGATTTTTCCAATGGTTTTTACGTTCGCCCAACCGTGTTCAAGGATGTTGAAAAACATCATGAATTATTTTTAGAAGAAGTTTTTGGCCCCGTTATTTCGATTACTCGATTTAATGACGACGATGAGGCGATGGAAATGGCCAATACGGGAACTTTCGGGCTTGGTGTTTCCATCTGGTCGCGTGACATTGCTCGAGCACATCGTCTTTCGCTTAAAGTGCGTGGTGGCGTGGTTTGGCTAAATGATCATCACCGTAATGACCCACGCTCGGTTTGGGGCGGCGTTCGAGATAGCGGTTTTGGCAAAGAGAACGGATGGGACGCACTGCGTGCATATTTGACCAAGAAGTCGGTTATTGTCCGAACAGCTGCTGGCCATGATGATTGGTTCAAAGGTGCAGGCAGATACGGGTGAATATATGAACAATTCTCTGGCCACTGTCCGGAAAGCAGATGCAATAGTGGCGGCCTTAGAAACTCAGATTGTGAATGGTACGCGCGGGCCGGGGGCAAGGTTAGATGAGCGGGTTCTAGCCAAAGAATTTTGTGTCTCACGTACCCCAGTGCGAGAAGCATTTCGGCAACTTGCATCGATTGGTCTTGTTGAAGACCTCGGAAGGCGTGGAGTTCTTGTTTCCAAACACTGCGCCTCAGATTTATTGGATGCCTTTTTAGTTGTAGCTGAATTAGAGGGGGTTGCCGCCCGTTTGGCCGCACAACGCATTTCAAATGAAGAGCTGAAAGAAGCCCAAGAAGCCAACGAACTTTGCCGAAAGGCAGTTTTGACGTTAGATGCTGGCGCATTTAATTCAGCTAATATGATTTTTCATAATGCAGTCATCAAGGGCGCCAAAAACCGCTTGTTACATGACCAATTAGCTACCGCACGTCCAGTAATATTTCCTTTTCGTCATCATATTTCAACTTTGCCAGGCTATATGGAAAAATCATTGGATGAGCACTCTGATGTCTTGTCAGCACTTTCAATGGGCGATGCCGATAGGGTCCAGAACCTCATGTTTAATCATGTGAATCTGCAGGGAGAGCAAGTCGTCAGTTTGCTGCGGTTGCTCGAAAAATCTTAATGAAACTATGCTTAACTCAGCAGTCTGCCATCTCAAATAGTAAAGTGATAAGTCAAACCCTGAGCGCGGATGCATTGGGGAACCTCGCTGGACGCCCTAACTCATCGCGTAGGTGACACCAGCCCTAGCTAGACTAGGGTGCAGATCTCTAGCTATCTTTTGAAGTTTCTGAAATCGGCGGGGATTAAATGGTTTTATTCTATTTTGCATTACTGCGTCCCAATCTGCATCTACCACATCGCCAACATAGAGGTCGCCGCGACTGTCGCTAGCAATGCTATGAGGCGATAAGAACTGTCCTGGTTGCAGTCCTGCGCCCAAGCCCGCATCGAGCCTGGACAGCATATTGCTTTCCTGGTCGAAAATACTGACAAAAGGACCAATATTTGGGAAATCCTGATTGACTTCTAAATAGGATGCCAGCTCTCCGACAATGCAATCCGGGCATGTCCCCGACGTAATCGCCAGCCCACTTGGCCTATGCATATTATTGATTTGAGTTTCAAACTGTCCGTATGCATCAAAAATTTGAACCCTAGAGTTTTCCCGATCGGCCACATAAACCCAACCATCAATATCACAGCAAATATTATGAGGCAGATTAAATTCGTTTGGCCCTGTCCCAGAAGTTCCCCAGCTCATCAGTAATTTTCCATTTGGATCAAATTTATGGATGCAGGCGTTCTGATAGCCGTCAGAAACAAAAATATCACCTGTTGGTGAGACAGCCGAGTGGGTGCATTTACAAAATGGTTTCCCACTCATGAAACCAGAACCCTCACCAGCGGTCCCAATTTTCAAAAGTAACTTACCGTCCAAAGAGAATTTACGCACCGTATGATCAAAATTATCTGTCAAATAAATGCATTGATCCGGCCCGATAGAGGCCCCGTGCGGGTTAATAAAAATACCCTCGCCCCATGTTGCTAAGAGTTCGCCATTTTGACTTAGGGCTACTATAGGGTGTTGGCCTCGATTGAAAAGATACACTCTGTCTTTGTCATCAACGGCGATGCCAGCAACATCACCCAAAATTAGATCAGATGGAAGTTTGGCCCAGTTTGGCACAGGTTCATATGTGTAGTTACTCGAACCCAGTAAGCCCATCTCTGATATACCTCACATCGTAATGTTAATCTTCTCTATTACGGTAGGAAAGCTACATTTTTGAAGCAAGTAAATTTTTGCAATAATATTTGTAGCTTTTTCACCCAAAAATATTGACTTTTGGGTGGTTGGATTACCTCCATTGATTATATAGTTAAAGTGGTATCAATAAAGCTTAACTATCAAAAAGGCTTTTCAAATAAACAGCCAATACTCTAAATTACGTCTGGAGAATGGTAGATGTTTTATTACTGCAGCGTTTAAGTATGGAAATAATAGTAGCCAAATCGAAAAGCCTGACAGGTATTGTATCATGCGCGAAAAAAATACCCCAAAACTGAGCCAGAAAGCTTACGAAAGCTTCACGCATCACTTACTGGGCAAAGCTTTGAGGGCGGGGCAATTTATATCACAGCGTGAATTGGTATTACTCACAGGTTTGCCATTGGGGGCTATCCGCGAACTTGTCCCAAGGCTTGAGGCTGAGGGTCTTATAAGAACAATTCCTCAGCGGGGGATGTGCATTGCAGAGGTTGATTTAAAACTGGTCAAGGATGCCTTCGAGTTCCGCCTTTTTCTAGAAATCCAAGCGGTCAAGTATTTCACAAAGCATGCCGCAGACGATCTGGTGGAAAAATTATTAAAAGAGACAAAAGACATTATTGCTCAGTGTGCAATTCAAAATAACTATAAAGTAAAAAATTCTTCACTAATTTCCAATGCACAAACAGTGGACTGGAACCTACATGAACAAATTATTAAAACTTTAAATAACAAAATAATTATTGATACATATCGAGTTAACTCAATTAAAATTCGGCTGATAAAGTTGGAGCAGACGTCTCTGACTGAGGCCAATGTGATATCAACCATGAATGAGCACTTGGAGATAATTAATGCAGTTCAACTGCGAGATCCGGCTGCGGCCGAGAGGGCAATGGTCAAGCATATTGAAAACGCTCGGTTCCGCGCCCTTAATAACTAATATTGTTGACACTGGGTACTGAATGAATTTTATTAAACTAACATGTTAGTCAAAAGGAATCGTGATGTTTGGCCTATCGGTTGCGCTCTCAACACCGTTCTCCCAGGGTGGAGCAATCGATAAGCAGCTCGTAGTATCGCACAGCAAAAAAGTTTTACAAAATGGGGCTAACAGCATAACGCTTTTTGGAACGACTGGCGAAGGCACATCTCTATCACAGACTGAAAAACTTAAAATTCTGAGAACGTTAATTAAAGAAAATATATTAGCCAGCCAAATCATTGTTGCAGTCATGACATCATCGCTCCAAGACGTGGTTTCGCAATGTATAGAATATCACGAGCTAGGAGTTAGAAGAGTATTATTAGCCCCACCCTTTTTCTTTAAGGATCTCAGTTTTGATGGGCTTTTAAACTGGTATTCTGCTGTTTTTCTTGCGCTGCGGCCATTGGAAATACAGTTTATCCTATATAACATACCACAGCTAACAATGGTCCCAATTGAACCTAAACTTATTTCGGCGTTACAGGGACAATTTGGTTCTGAAATGGTTTTTGGGGTAAAGGACAGTACTGGCAATTTAAAGGGCACATTAGAATTTTTAAAAAATAAAGATTTAATGGTTGCAGTGGGAGATGAGCGCACGCTGGCAGATGCAATGTGCCATGGCGCGTCTGGTGCGATTTGTGGAATGTCCAATATTTTTCCAAACGAGTTGGCTGAAATTATAAATACAAAAACTCATAATCCGATGATAAACAAAATGACAAATCTAATTGTTAAGGCTCCTGTAACCGCTGGCGTCAAGGCGCTTTTGGCAATAAAAACAAATGAAAATAGGTGGTTGAACGTAAGGTCACCCCTTAACCCTTCCCCAGATGCTCAGCAATTACTTCTAAAAAACGCACTATGATATAAACATTCGCAGAAATTTATGAAAGAAGTTAACACCAGAGGAGAAAACCATGATTACCAAACTTAAACGATATAGTTTAAACGCGATTGTAGCAGCTTCCGTTGTGCTAACCGCACTGCCTGCTTTGGCTGGGGGGCACCTGCTCAAGCTGAGGATGTCGACGCCGGCTTCCGCAACAGATGCGCGATCAGTTGCTTTGCAAGAAGTGTTTGCACCAGCAGTTGCTGGATTTGCATCTTATGAGGCTCATTACAATGGTTCATTAATTAAACAAAACTCAGAACTTGAGGCAATTGCATCCGGTGATCTCGAGATGTCGATCACCTCAGCGCAAGAACTGGCACAGTATTTCCCAGAGTTTTCAATCTTCGCGACTGGGTATGTTCATCAAGACGCCGCTCATCAGGTTGCCGTATTCAATGATGATCTAATGATACCTTTCAAGAAAAAGGTTGAAGATGAGCTCGGAGTGAAGCTCCTAAGTATTATGTATTTGGGGCGTCGCCACGTGAATCTTCGCCAGTGCCGGGATGAAGTCAACGTACGCACACCGGCTGATTTGGCGGGCGTAAACTTACGCATGCCTGGTACAGACGCATGGCAATTTCTTGGTAAAGCTCTTGGTGCAAACCCCACACCTATGGCATTTACTGAGATATACACAGCACTCTCTACAAGCTCAGTTGACGGTCAAGATAATCCATTGCCAACAGTTGTAGATGCCAAATTTTATGAGGTTACCTGCCAAATAGCGTTAACATCTCATTTGGTTGATTTAAACTACGTAGCTTTTTCAAAAAGTGTATGGGACGGCTTGAGCGCCGACCAGCAAGTTGAGGTTCAGGCTGCTGCAGTAGCAGCAGCAGAAAGTGGACGTCAAAATCAACTTCAAAAAGAGACTGATCTGGTATCATTTCTGGTTGAAAAGGGAATGGAAATTTATGAGCCTGATTTGGCTGCGTTCAGAAGCCATGTACAGAACCTTTATTTAACCACTTCGGCTTCAGATCCTTGGCCTGAAGGTGTGCTCGATAAAATAAATGCGCTAGGTAATTAATGAAAACAGTACTTTAGTTGAACAGATGAAATCTGTAACGAAAGCTATTACTCGACTAGGAGAATTCATAGCGGCCATCATGATGGCCGCTATGTTTGTAACTTTTATATTACAGGTATTCATTCGGTACACGGCTCGCATGGAATGGGTAGCAGATACTATACCAATTTTTGATCCTAATCTCTATGGTTGGACTTTGGAATTTTGCTTAGTTTTGTGGATTTGGTTGGTATTTTGGGGAAGCGCTCTGATTGTAAGAGAGCGTGATCATGTAATTTTTGATCTTATTTATACCAGTGTAAGTCCAAAAATTAGGAAATGGATGGCAATTTTTAGTTGTTTGGCAATTTCTGTCGGTTTTTTGTGGGTACTTGAGCCAACTTGGGAGAAATTTTATATCTTACGCTTGAAAAGAACCGCGACGCTGTCAAACTTATTTGGTGACTGGATTCGTGTCAGAGATATATATTCAATATTCTTTCTATTTTTACTCGCTGTTTCATCAAGATATGCTTGGAGGGCGTGTAAAGTTTTCCAAAATGGCGCAGAGTTTGAAAAAGTATCGTATGAAAGTCTCTCAACCGATGAAGGCAAGACGTTACCGAAATGACAACTGAATTTATTTTATGTATCGTATCTCTATTTTTTTTAGCAGGTATCGGAATGCCGATTGCCTACGCAATAATGCTTGCTTCATTTATTTATCTATCTGTTGGTGGTCAAGATATTGGTTTATCAGGTAAAATATTACTTGATGGAGTGTATTCCAGCTTTATCTTGCTAGCAGTTCCACTCTTTATTATAGCAGCAAATATTATGAACGCTGGAACTATAAGTGACCGCTTACTAAAGTTTTGCGTTGGTTTGGTTGGTCGCTTTAAAGGTGGCATGGGCCATGTTAATGTTGTAGCCAGTCTTATTTTTTCTGGCATGTCTGGATCCGCGGTTGCAGATGCAGCTGGTATTGGTAAAATTATAATCGATATGATGACAAGAACTGGTCATTATACACGAGGGTATGCCGCCGCAATCACAGCTGCTTCCGCGACTATAGGGCCAATAATTCCACCATCCATACCAATGGTTCTTTATGCACTGGTTTCAAATACCTCTATTGGGTTCCTCTTTTTGGGTGGGATTCTACCAGGTTTAATAATGGGTATGGTGCTTATGCTTATGAACACCATTATTTCCTACAAGCGCGGATTTGGGACTGAGGAGGCCATACCCCTTCGAGAACTTCCAGCCTTGACCGTGGATGCTTTTCCTGCCCTTCTTATGCCGGCTATTTTACTTTATGGAATTTATGGTGGGGTAACGACTCCAACAGAAGCAGCAGCCATTGCCGCTCTTTACGCACTGATACTTGCGGCTGTATTCTATCGTGCGCTGTCTTTAGGACAATTTTATCGAATACTTGTAGAATCTGCAAGATCGTCAGCGGCTGTTGGGCTGGTAATTGGCGGTGCCTTGATTCTTAACTACATAGTAGCTTCAGAAAATATTCCCAATATTATGGCTAGTTATTTTATCGGGTTAGATATTTCACCGTTTGCTTTTTTAATTACCGTGAATATCATTTTATTGTTATTAGGATGTCTGCTAGACGCAACCACTCTTATCCTGGTCATTATCCCCCTGTTTCTACCGGCCTGCCGTATATTAGAAATAGATTTAGTACATTTTGGCGTGGTCGCAATTATTAATTGTATGATTGGATTGATTACCCCGCCATACGGAATACTGTTATTTGTTATAAATGCTGTGACGCGTATACCGTTGGGCGAAATTATTCGTGAAGTTATTCCCTTTTTAATAGTCCTGGTACTTGCACTTTTGGTAATGATCTCAGTCCCAGAAATTGTTCTATGGCTACCACGAAAATTTGGGTATTTGGGCTGACATGGATTTAGGCAATAGCAACGCCGGCAGCAAAATGACAACAAGCCAGCCAGGTTTGATGCTGTGACTAAAATATTAGTAACAGGCCTCGCAGCTTTGGACTTAATTTTTAGATTGGACCATTTACCTAAACTTGGTGAAAAGTATCTCGCTAACGAAGGCTTTTTGTCCGGAGGTGGAAACGCAGGTAATGCCGCTGTCGCCACAGCTCGCCTTGGCGGTCAGGTGAGTATTTTTGCAGCTGTGGGCCGAGATGATGTCGGCGCTCTAATCTTAAAAGGCTTTCAACACGAAGGGATAGACACTAGATTAGTTATTCAATTAGAGGATCATCAATCTTCATTTTCATCAATAGTGATAGATAAGTCAGGTGAGCGACAGATTATTAACTGCCGTAACACATTGGGTCCAGAAAATTTAGACGTTTTACAGAAATTACCCATTCAAGATGGATACCTTGCGGATAGTCGTTGGAACGAAGCGGCCGTCACGACATTGAAGTTAGCAAATAAATTCTCAAAACCGGGTGTTTTGGACGCAGAGGCGCCTGTATCATATGAAGCAGTGTCCAAAGCATCTCATGTTGCTTTTTCAAGGCAAGGGCTGTGTGATTTTACGCAGCATGATGACCTGCTGAGTGGCTTGAGAAGTTTGTCAAATAAACTTGATAATTGGATCTGTGTAACAGACGGCTCTGCTGGCGTATACTACTTGGATCGGGGGGAACCTCGAAATATTCAGGGGCCCCAAGTCCTCGCAGTTGATACGCTTGGTGCAGGGGATGTATGGCACGGCGCGTTTGTTCTTGGCCTTGCTGAGGGTAAAAATGAGTTAGATGCGATCCATTTTGCTAATTTAGCAGCGGCTCTTAAATGCACAACTTTTGGAGGGCGCCTCGGTATGCCCACACGTTCTGCTGTATCAGATTTTAACCTTTCAGTAATGGAAAGTAAGTCAGTATGAATAACGAGCTCTCAATTAAAAACAAGCTGATACCGAAATCAATACTTGGTGAAATGCGCGAAACTGACTTGACCAAAAGTCTCTCACATCAATTGGTGGAAGACGGGTATCTTCTGCTGAGATCGGTGTATGATCCGGTAGAAGTAAATGTTGCACGACAAGAAATTTTAGAGCGTTTAGCTGAGGTTGGTGAAGTAAAAAATCCTATTTCTGCAGCTATTTTTTCGGGAACCTCCAGGCGTCGTAGCCTTCATCCAACGGCAGACGACTTAGGAGAATTTTGGAAGTCTGTTAGCGAAGGGCCTGCCCTTCGTGCTGTCATCAACGGTCCAAAAATTATAAACATAATGGAAAAACTATTTGGATCGTCCACGGCTCATTTTTCGTTCGCTTGGTTGCGTGCCATGCAAGCTGGTCGTGCAAGTCCAATGCATATTGATCACCCATATATGAATAGGGGAACTGATCAGTTAGTTACCTGCTGGTCTCCTATAGGACCGGTGAACATTGACGAAGGAAGCTTGTATATTTTAGAGGGATCTCATAATTGGCGCGAAATCAGAAACCAGTTTGAAGGTCATGATGTTGATAGAGATAAATCTAAGCCTGAGCATATCCAGGAAACACCTTTGGAATTAGCGCAACAAAATAATAGTCGCTTTCTCACAACATCTTTTAATCCTGGTGATTGCCTTATTTTCGGCATGTTTACAGTACATGGGTCTTTTGACAACAACTCGCAAATCGGTCGTATTAGGTTGTCCTGTGACACTCGTTTTCAACCTGCGGCCCAGCCGATGGACCCACGATTTTCTGGGGTTAACCCTTTAGCACACGACGGCTTAGGATATAGCTGCTTATCGGCCGCACTTCCAATGGATGAGACCAGTTCACTAAGATAACTTTTTTATAAAACCTTAATAAGCCCTGCAACTATTAGTTGTCCTTCAGTTTAGCTCAGATCACGCCAAACCACCGCCATGCCTTTGCTAGGCAGGCGCGTGCTGCAGGGGAGTTGGTCAGGGGCCTGGATTGGCTGTGTCATGGGCTACGATATGCAGTCTGAGAGTTACTTTCGGTTCGTTCGCAGGGGGGGGCGCAGAAGGCGCTCTATATAGACTTGCTCACAGATCCCTACTCTGAGCAGCTGGACGGTTCGCGATTATGAGCTTGTTGGTTTGGGGTTTCTAATTCAGCTACACAACCCGCTGGGGGAGACCAAACTAAAACCTGATATAGTGGTCCCAAAAGTAGTTTTTTAGATGATCCGATAAGGCCACCATATAACAAATACTATTTGTTTCCCTTAGAGTTTGTTAGAGAGGTTAGGAAGTGAGCATAAGCTTGTGCTTTCTGGAGAGATAGAAATGGTACTGGTATGACATCACTCGAAAAAAAATTTATGAACCTCAGTTCTGAGAATACCCCTGGTCAAGAAGTGCGTCAAAGCAACGATCAGTTTATTGCTCTTATGCGTGGCAAAAAAATTGTAGGGCACCCTGTAGATTTTTCACATGGCGACGTTGATGCATTTTTGCCCGCGCCCGGTGCCCGCGAAGCATGGGAACAGGGCTACGAACAGGGTAGTCAACAAGCCTACACCGAATATCGTGGGGACGCATTCATTCGTAATGGTTTGGCCGCACGTTTGGAACGATTCACCGGCGCACCCATTGCGGCGGACAGCGAACTCATAATTACGCCAGGTACGCAGGGTGCTTTGTTCCTAGCATTAGGTTCTGTCGTCGAACAAGGCACTAAAGTTGCCATTGTTGAGCCTGACTACTTCGCCAACAGAAAGTTAGTTAAGTTTTTTGGTGGTGAGATTTTTCCGATCCCACTGATCTACGAGGAGAATGGGGTCGAAAAAGGTCCCAACCTTGATCTCCTTGAAAAAGCCTTCGAAGCGGGGGTAGAGGTTCTGGTGTTCTCCACACCTAACAATCCAACTGGCTTAGTCTATTCCAAAGCCGCAATTGAAAACATCGCAAATTTGGCGGCTAGCAAAGATGTGACGGTCATTGTTGACCAACTTTATTCACGGCTACTTTATAGTGGAGAGGTTTATTCACACCTTCGCGCGTGCAAAACTCAGCCTAAGGATCTCGTTACAATCATGGGACCTTCTAAGACTGAATCTCTTAGTGGCTTTCGTCTTGGAACTGCGTTTGGAACGCCCAAACTAATTGATCGAATGGAGAAACTGCAAGCAATTGTATCTCTACGTGCTGCTGGCTACAATCAGGCTGCCCTAGGCACATGGTTCCAAGAACCAACCGGGTGGATGGAGAACCGTATTAATCAACATGAGGCCATCCGTGATGATTTTTTAAGTATTTTTCGTTGTGCCGGATTAGAGACATCCACGCCTCAGGCGGGTAGCTATTTGTTCCCAAAACTTCCCACGTTAGCTCTGTCTACAGACACATTTGTGTGGATGCTTCGTCATCAAGCAGGTGTAACTGTAACCCCTGGCGCTGAATTTGGGCCACACTCTGGCGGCAGCATTAGATTGAACTTTTCTCAAGATCACATTACTGCAGTCGCGGCTGCAAATCGGATTGTGGAAATGGTCCAAAGGTATACGGCATGCAAATAGATATGGTCTAAACAGGCAAAATTTGCTTTGAAGTAGCGCAGTATATTGGGGCGGTGAAGTTCCAGGCCGTGAGCTTGTAGGTTTTGGTAAGTGCAAAAAAGCAACTTCTAAGGCAAGTAGTGTGCAGTGCTGACACCATAATGGTAAATTAGGCTCCAAAAATAATTTTAGAGTTGGATCAAAAAAAATTGAGTACGCTGATAATTTGGGTTGGTCAGCCCTGTCAGACATCAAGCCTATGGTCAATTTTTTTGCCATGCAGCATATAATGGACCGTGTTTTCTATGAGCTATTTGCCGTAGCACTCGAAAATTACGGGACATGGATTTTTGGCTGGAAAAACCATCAGCAGGATGTGCTAAATTTATTTTAAAAAATACCCTGCACGCCGTTATTTCAACCTTTTATATACTGTGGCTCTGGCATCAACCGCTTGTTGTTTTTTTGGTTCAGAAATCTCAATCAACTTAAGTTTGATAAGTAAGTCTACAGCTTCTAGAGCGGCAGGTTTGCCGACACCAAGTTGCTCCTTGGTTAATTCAGTAAGAGGCAATTCCCAAGTATCTCCAACCTCACATTGAAGTTTAAAAAGTCCATACAGATGGTATGTATTTTTAGCTAACTTTTTTATAGGGTGTCTTAGTATAGTAGCTTCTGGCCTTGTTATGGATTTCTCCATTGCGTTCACCTTCTCAATAAAAATGCCCCGTAGGATTGTTAGCGCTTCTTTTGTTAGCTGATCTTCGTAGTTTTTAAATACCAGTGTATTAACTAATTCAGGCAATACGGCTGGTGAATAATTTGTATTAGCTAGAGCGATGGCATTTTTTAGTATGAGATGGATTAACATATCGTTATCTACAAATGTTAGACCTTTTTTAGTATAAAATTTATTGGTTCTAAAGCTTTCAACTGAGCTGTAGATTTTATCCTTAAGAGCTTTACCTAATTTAAGGTACGTAAAGTCAGCTCTCAGTCTTAGATAAAATTCATCTAGATTTAATATCTTATTGTTGAGAAGGCCCAAGTAGATAGCATGTAAGGCTCTGGCTTTTGGGCTATTTGAATTTCTCTGAATATAAATGATGTACTTATCATGCCAATCAAGCACCTCTGTAGCCTGGTCTGGGAAAGCCTCTGACATACTGGTGTGGTCAGTGTCATACACAAGTCTAAGAATGGCCTCCCATTCGACAAAGCGTAGATATTTACGTGCATTTTTATTGTCTATATACTTTGATGATACCATAAGGTTGGTTCTCAATAAGGCTAACTTGTATCATAACTAAATAACATATTTTGATATAAAGATAAGGCAATGCTTTTAAAGTGGTGTGAACCTTTTAAAACTTACCCGTTTGGTGCCAAGATATGGGTCTGAGGGTCAGGAGGCAATGGAGGTGCTTTTAAAAACCCCAAGTTTAAATTCAATTACTTTGAACGCCTAATTGAATTTCATAAACCCTATATTATGAATTCATCCGCTATAGCAGTATGTGAAACAAAGCACCTAAGCTTAGCAGTTTATCGCTAAAGCGTAATCTTGAGCGGGTAGACTAAAACGAAGGTGGGTAGCAGATTACTTGAGCACCCCACACTCGCACTCTAGCTAAGCAAATATATTTGAGGTGCACCCTGTGGCCTATGGGGGGTGACCCTGTTAAGGATATGCGTCAATTGTTGCGGCGCACTTTTTGTAAAATAAGACCTTTGATAGGTCACGGCCTTTTCTCGTTATATTATTTTTGCTTGTTGTTAAATGCCGCTTATAACCGTTTATTATGAAGGTGCTATAAAATGAGTGATGCAAAAACTCCAAAGAAAGCTGAAACTGTATCAAAAAAAAATGAGTTGACCAAGACTGACGTTGCTAAGACTGAAAAAGTGAATACTGAAACTAAAGCAGTAGAAAACTCCGTATCCACATCAGTTTCACAGCCTAAGTCAGCCTCTCAATCATCAACTAGTCATTTTTCTAGTGTTTCAACGCCACAATACCGCTCAGGATGGAATAATATATTCGGCGGTGAAAGTGATGTTGGGAAGATAGTCTCCAATGGCGTTAGCAAAAACGATTTTCCAAAAAAACTTAATATCCTAGATTATGATATAGATTTGATTTTACGAGATGCGCTCGACGTGGCGTTTAATGAAGTGGCCAAAAAGCGTGGAATTAACCTGAGCGGTGCAGAGGAATTGGTTCGGTTTGAATATAGTCTTAGTTGTGAGATCAAAGAAAAATAGTAACTTTTTTATGCTACGAGCAAAGATTTGAGCCACCACTAGCCCAAGTGAGGTTGCTCCGTTAAGGTCAAGTGCAAAGTACAAATTGTCATGGATGCATTTGGTACACGTCTTGAAATTAGCAACTATTAAATCCCATCACATGGAAATTACGGTTGTCATCCAAGACCTTTTGCGAGGACCACATCTCTTTTCTCAACCAACACTTAGGCGAAGCACCCAATAACTACATTATTAAAGTCAATTGCAACGGAGAATTTTTCTGAGCTAGAAGTTATACCAGTATTGACACATAGTAATTTTGAACATGATAATAATTATATCAACTATAAATAGTCAGGAGAACTTCTTGTGACCCCATTTATAAAGACAATAGTTCAACAGGGCTGCCCTACAATCGGCGTTGACTGTAAATTCCTTGATGTCGTTAAGGCCCTGACTGAAGCAGATAGTGGAACCCTTATAGTAGTAGACAATGTTGAAAAAATTGTAGGTATATTATCGGAACGTGATGTTGTTCGTCATCTTTCTATACCAAGATCTATTGAAGAATGTACGGCTCAAGACCTGATGACTGCAACGGTAATTTCTGCAGATCAAGACGTCACATCGTCGGGCTTGATGAAATTAATGGTTCAGAATAATATCCGTCATGTGCCAATCATTGCTGGTGACAAACTGTTGGGCCTAGTTTCTATAACAGATGTAATCAAAAGATTACTGGATAAACAATTAACCGAAACTGAGCTAATGAAAGATTTTATTAATTCCTAACAATTAGCCATTGGTCGACCCAATGGTGGTCTGGCAGGTGAGTTGGCTCTTACAATTTTACTTTTATTAGATGAATGCAAAACTTCAAACTTAGTGCCACAATGGCAAATATGGTTAATCTAGATCAGATAGTGGAACTATACTGTGTTGCTATAAAAATTATTATTAATGCTATTAATTATATCATTATTATTAATATGGCCAAAATATCGAATATGAAACTACCAATTCTAGAAATTTTTAAAATATGAAAAGACAAAATCCTAATAGTAAAAAACCGTTCAAAAGAGGTGACCGCGACAACAAAAATAACTATTTTTGGTGTTATGTAAAAAACAAAAAATTAATTGATGGATACTTTTCAGAAATATGGGTTTCTGAATCGCAAATCGCATATTTTTCTGAATGCGCCAATAAAGGCCACACAAAAACTTGTACAAAATGCGGTAAAACTAAAGGGCTCAAAACAATTTCTTTGATAAGTATAATTCGCCCGATGGTTTTGAATCTACATGTAAAGATTGTTTTTTAAAAAAGAATGAAAAGTGGTCAAAAAATAACAAAGCAAGACATTCAGAACTAAACGCAAAGTGGTATGAAAAGAATAAAGAAAAGCACCTAGAAAACTCTAGAGCTGTATATAAAAACAATAAACCAAGTAAACTACTAGATTACTACAGAAGGGAAGAAAGAACAAAAAGGGCAACGCCTCCTTGGGTTTTGAAATCTAATATTCTAAAGTTCTATAAAAAAGCCGCAAGGCTTACAGAAGAGACTGGTATTCAATATGAAGTAGATCATATTATTCCATTAAATCACGAATTAGTATGTGGGCTAAATATTCCAGAAAATCTTCAAATAATCACTCAAGAAGAAAATAGAAAAAAATCTAATAAATGGAATAATTAAGTGAACAATTGATGGAGTGGTTAAGGGCAGAGAGAAAAAAGCCCGTTTTTCGACCACTCCACTGAAATTTTTGAGTAATGCAATAAAAAAGCCCCTGTAAAAACAGGGGCTTACTTTAACTTGGTTGCGGGAGTAGGATTTGAACCTACGACCTTCAGGTTATGAGCCTGACGAGCTACCGGGCTGCTCCATCCCGCGCCAAGTTTACATGAGGTAGTCGCTCATTCAACAAATCACAATAGGCAAATAGCAGAATACTTGTGCAAAAGCCGTAATTATTTCACCGCCGCGCGCAGCACGTCTGCATAATACTTGCTAACGGCACCATCACTTGCCTTTTCAACTACATCATGCATCACGTCATCTGACAAGCCAGCACCATTTTTGACAAAACTGAGCGGACCATCCCAATCAAAGTTCCGGTAGACCGCAGCGGATTGGGCAAATGGGGGGGACTGAGCAAAAAGTTGAAACGTGAGTCGGTGGCCGGCATAATCTGAATTCAGCAAATCACGTGCAAAAGCCAACAACTTGCGTCGATCTTCAGCCACCCAATGCTCATTGATAGTATAATATTTATCCATCCACGGCTTAGTTTCTGGAGACTCAAACGTGGCCACATTTGGAGTGACGCAGATTTGTCCTCCGCAGAGTTCACGCGCAATATGCATCATCTTCGGCAGGTTGTTGAGCGCGTGGCACCGCCCAGTCATCAGCAGCGATTGATTGGGCATCATCAGGCCCGCTGGGGATGTTTCGCCCAGAGCAATCGAAGCAGTCAGATGCGCGTTGATGCCCTCTCGCCAAATTGCTAATTCAGATAATTTTTCTTGGACCGCCGGCTGGTTCTCCAGCCCAGTTTGGCGAGCATTAAAAAGCGCCGCCCCTATCATCTGGTCTGCCTGTTTCAATGTACGTTGCACAAAGGCGAAAGCCGAATAGCGATGCAGGGTTGCACGAATGAAGCTGGCCGCACGAGTGTGGCGATAGAATAAAACATTTTCCCAAGGGATCAAAACATTATCAAAAATAACGATGGTATCGACTTCATCAAATCGATTTGCCAGCGGGTAGTCGCGGTGATCCGCGCGTGGACAGCCCCCATGGGCGCCAGCAAACCCACCGCGGCATAAAAACTTCAGGCCAGGCGAGCCTAAATCACAGATAAATCCCACCGCGTAATCAGACAGTTCAGCGTTACCCCAATTGGCAATGGTAGGTTTGGTGAAGGCTTGGTTAGCATAGGCAGCCGCAGTTTCATATTTTGCGCCTCGCACCACGATGCCGGCATCCATTTCTTTCACCACATGCAACAGCATATCGGGGTCTTGATCTTGCGGCGCTAGGGACCGGTCGCCTTTTGGATCAGTATTGGCCGATACATGAAATGGATCACCCTTCAAAACTTTACCAATATGAGTTTCGATATTCTTGGCAAATTGGGGGTCCACCTCATTGAGCACATCTGTCCCGTCAAATAAAGACCACATCTCACCAACGGTCTCATCGCCAACCCGGGTTACAACGCCACCAATATCTTCCATCAGCAAGTCTGTCGCACGACGCTTTGCCCACCAATCCTCTTGTGTATAAGGCAAGGCACTGCCAATCGCGTTGACGTCTGCGCCCTGGGCCACCGTCATAACATCACGCGTTGCAGGATCATGAGCCATGTCATACATGCGCGCCCGAATATCTATGAGAGGCTTAAACATCAGATGGGAGGTCACGTCTTTGACGCGTTCGCCGTTCATGAAAACCTCACGATTGTCCTTAATCGAGTCACGGTATTCATCACCAGTCCGGATCATCTTACGCACTCCTTATGACATTTTCAGTAAGGGACGCTATTGAAGGGACCCTTCACACTCGATCGTGTCACAAACTATCTAGTTTTCAAGTATAATCTCAGATACTAGCTTTGGTGATGCGAATGTCCCCAAGCATGCCAATAGCCAAACACTGGACCACCTGCCACAACAACCTCAATACATAACATAAATTTTGGCATCATCCGCCTCCACACCGCACTCTAAAATCACACGGGGTCGCACCTATTTCTCGCTCACTAATTCGCTGACCTTGATCCAATCAGCCAAATTCTAATCTTAGTAGGATTATGGCTGAGATAGTCTGCCTTAAGTACCAAATTTGACGTCGACATTTTTGCAGTTTTGCCACAACAGTAGTCTATAAACTTTCAAACGGGGCCACTTATGTCAGACCATGGATACGCAGCAGGACGATTGAACTTGCCTTTCGTTGGGATTCCCACCTTCGGAAAACGCCCATATATTGCGGATTGGGACGCTATAAACGCAGACATAGCTGTATTAGGCGCGCCTTACGATTTTGGCACTCAGTGGCGCCCTGGCGCGCGGTTTGGACCAAGAGCTGTGCGCGAGGCCTCAACCTTATTTTCATTCGGCCATGCTGGCGCATACGACCACGAGGATGATGCGACCTATCTCGCCAGTGACGTACGTATAGTGGATATTGGTGACGCCGATATAATCCACACAAAAACTGAAGAAAGCCACGCAAACATAGAATTTGGCGTACGCAAGATCTTAGCCGCAGGCGCACTTCCCGTGGTGATAGGTGGTGATCACTCGATCAACATTCCCTGTATCAACGCATTTTCCGATCAAGAACCGGTGCATATTGTGCAGATCGATGCTCATCTTGATTTTGTCGATGAACGCCACGGCGTGACCGCCGGGCATGGCAACCCAATGCGCCGCGCCATTGAGAAACCTTGGGTCAGTGGCATGACGCAATTGGGGATCAGAAACGTGAGTTCTACCGCCAAGGAAGGCTATGAGGATGCGCGCGCTCGCGGCTCTGATATTCTTTCAGTACGCCAAGTTCAAAAGCTGGGGGTCAACGCGGTACTTGAACGCATCCCCTTGGGCGCGCGCTACTATGTAACAATCGACATTGACGCCTTCTGCCCATCAATTGCGCCAGGAACTGGCACGCCAAGCCATGGTGGCTTTCTTTACTATGACGTGCTAGAAATACTTCAGGGCTTGGCGAAACGCGGTCAAGTGGCTGGCATCGACTTGGTAGAGGTCGCCCCAGCTTATGATCCGACCGACAGCACGCAAATTTTAGCCGCACAATTGCTTTTAAACTTCATAGGATTCATTTTTCACGCACAAAAGTGATTGGACTGAGTAGTTTAGCCTAGGTATCGCCGCCAAGGTCGTCCCAGATTTCATGTACCCAGGATTTTATTTGCAGAGCCTCTTGCCAGCGGTTCGACATTTCACGCCCATCTGGTCCAGTCATGGCATATTCAGGGGGGCCGAGTTCACAAAGAAAAATACAGTCGCCCTGGCTGCGTTTACGCCAATCTTGGAGGCCCTCACGCCACCAACCCTTAAACAGCTCCACCCATTTTTGATTTTGCGGGAAATCGAGTTGTAGCTGGATTTGCTGGCGGCTCGCCACACGACCTTGGAAGCTGTCTGAGCGCTGCAAAATCCTAGTGATCAACCCCATATCGCGGTCAGACATCGGGAACCAAAACTCACGATCCACCACATAGTGGCTGAGGTCAGCACACATCCGCATTTCAGGAATGGCGTCCAGAAGACATAGGGTTGAGTAAAGGTCATTGGTGATACAATTTCGGTGGCTCTCAAATTGCACTGGCACACCTATTTGATCAGCCATATCCATCCACTGCCGTATCACAGGGATCATACCATCCACTGACAGTGGCATCACTTGGCCAATCACATCCACAAAGGGACTACCAAAACCCTTAGCCATAACCAAAGTTTCACGCAAACCTTCAACGGTTTTAGGAAAGGCGACAATCAAGGGTGTTAGCCCATGGCGCTCCATATGCGGGCGGACTTCATGAGCCTGCGCCACATCACCAGCACCTAAATCAATTGCCATGCCATCATAGCCAGCATTGGCAACCATCTCACAGACTTGGTCATAAGGCAGTTTAACACCCGTCTGATCGTGGGGCTGCATGGCCCAAAGGCTGGTATAAGTTTTGAGGCACTGAGGCATCAAGCTCTCCAATAACATTTTGATAATTAAAAATACTCTGCCTCCGAAGTGAAGCAAAGAAGTTCATTCGTATACAGCGCTAGGTTTGCCGTCTTGGTCTATGTCACAAACAAAAGTCTATTGATGTGGAACAAAGTACAAAAACGCTTAACCTAATCTCCCGCAACACGGACCCGCCCCCCGTCGGTAGGTACGACCCAGACTTCGTTTTGTGGCCACTGGCTTTCATCCTTTTGCATCAAACGTTTGATCACCTCAATCTGAAACTCTATCCAACCCATTCTGTGAACAGTACCAGCCTGTGCTTCTATTTTTGCATTCAATTGGCGCAGTTTCCAAAATGGCACAGAAGGGAAAACGTGGTGTGCAGTGTGGTAAGGCATTTGCCAGCAAAGCCAACGCATCAACGCATTTGTGCGGGTAGAGCGGGTGTTTTCGAGAATATCGTCCTCATGGCTCAAACCCAAATGCTCAATAGTATTTTGCAACTGATGGATCGGTTTAGTTAGCACTATTGGTAAAATCCAAAAAACCAACACCGCCCAACTTTGCATTGCAAATGAAACCGCCACGATGAGAACGTAAAGAGCCAAATGAATTCTACTCTCACGGACCACTTTTGCCTCTTCCTCAGCACGGATAAATGGTTCGATGATTACACCCCGAGAACGACGGATCACTCCAAATACCCGGTTGCGCCAATAGGTGATGCCCGACATCCACAGCAGATAGGTCGTTAATGTATAAGGCTCGCGCACCAACTCGCCATCCTTCTCCCAGCTTTGAGTGTAGGTGTGATGGGCAAAATGCATCACCTGATCATAATCACGCGGAAAAATCATCACAAAGCCAATTAGCCGGCCAAAAACCTCATTTAGCTTGCGAGTAGCAAAAACAGTTGCGTGGCTTAGCTCGTGCTGCGCGGCATATAGAAAGTTGAGCAACACTCCTAAAACAAAGCCCGTCACCCAAACCCAGCCCGTGCTCAATGCGAGACTGTGCAGATAACCCACCAGAAGGATCGTCCCCAGATGGCTTGCCATTTGCCCCGTCCCCCAAAGATTGGAACGCGTATTTAGCATTTTTAATTCTGCCGGGGTCACCAGTTTGCGACGTGAAAAAGATGCTTCCATTAGAGCCTCATATCTAAAAATTTTCATCAGTCTAAGGACGGTGGTTAGGTCTGTCCAGTCTCGCTGTTAATGCAGAAGCTTACCGCGTTTAGCACGGCCCGTGAGACGATCGCTATAAAGCGCAAAGTCTAAATTGGGCGCTCCCAGGGCCGGGTAAAGCCACCCAACACCCCCGTAATGGCGTCATCATCTGCACTGCCTACAACTTGAGCAACAAGCCCACGTTGCTTATCCTCCACAACCTTTTGCACTTGCGCGTCCAGGCCAGCCTCAGAAAGCGTAGTATTATAGACCCGAGTGATAGCCGATTTTCTAAGCGCTGGTTTAAAAACTTTGCCCACTGCTGTCTTAGGTAACTCTGGTAAAATTTCGATATATTTTGGCTGTGCTGCACGTTCCGTTAAGCGCTCATTGGCAAAGGCAATCAGCGTCTCTGGCGTCACAAAGCCGCCAGCCACCAACTCAACATAGGCGCATGGGATTTCACCGGCATGCGCGTCAGGCTGCCCAATAGCACCTACAAAACCAACGGCTTCGTGACCGGCCAATGCCTCTTCAATCTGAGCAGGGTCTATATTGTGACCGCCACGAATGATCAGATCTTTCGCCCGGCCGGTGACCCAAAGATATCCATCCTCATCCATCCTACCCAGATCGCCGGTCCGCAAGTAATTATCAAAATAGTAAAGATCTTTGTTTTTAGCATTCTCAGTATAAGTGTTCCCAGCAAAAACGCCGGGGCTTTCCACACAGATCTCACCAATTTCGTTAGCTGCGCATTCTTTAGGGCCGTTAGCCATATCCAGAAAAATCTTAACGTTGGTATGCGGCAATGGAATACCAACAGACCCAACCTTCTTAAGCCCTTGGTCAGGGTTGCAAGAGACCAAACAGGTCACCTCAGTAAGCCCATAGCCTTCTACAATTTCAATACCCGTGGCTTTTTCAAATCTTTTGAATAATTCCACCGGCAGAGGGGACGACCCCGAAAACGCAGTTTTCAGGGTGGAAATATCAGCATCCACGGGCCGTTGCATCAACGCTGAAATCGCCGTGGGGACTGTGATCATAAACGACACGTTCCACCGCTCAATGAGTTTCCAGAAATTATCAAATACGCCCTCACCGCGGTATCCCTGAGGTGTTGGGAATACCACATGCGCACCAGAACTTATCATAGCCATTAGTATAACATGGCAGGCGAATACATGAAACAATGGCAGTGGGCAAATGATGGTGTCTTCCGAGGCAAACAACATCCGATCACCAAGCCAGCCGTTATAAACAATACCTGAATATTTATGCTGGGCCACCTTGGGCATGCCAGTTGTGCCACCAGTATGAAAATATGCAGCCACTCGGTCTTCCGCGGTATCGGCAAAATCAATAACACGGTTTTGCCGATCAAGTTCAGCATTGAAATCCATAATCTTAGCAGAATGAGTGGCCACCACC
>Ga0114998_10000877_pt1 | contig 22877 bp, 20 predicted proteins | sample ArcticOcean_MG_C_5_FD_87044 | JGI IMG/M metagenome (GOLD analysis project Ga0114998, IMG submission 87044) | Marine microbial communities from western Arctic Ocean - ArcticOcean_MG_CB4_138 | ecosystem: Environmental > Aquatic > Marine > Oceanic | place: Arctic Ocean: Canada Basin | collected... | reverse complement strand
CATCGAGAAGAAGTATTGCTCCTGATTCCATTGCTTTTAAAACAGGGCCCTTTGCGAACACTGTCTCACCGTTGATTAATCTAAATCCACCGATCAAATCATCTTCATCCGTTTCAGGATTGATTTGAACTCGAATGAATTCTTTGCCGAGTTTAGCACAAGCTTGCTCGATCATAAACGTTTTACCGTTTCCAGATAAACCAGATACGTAAGTAGGGTAAAACATTTCAGATTTAATAATCTGAGTAACGTCTTTAAAAGAACCCCATGGAACAAATGTTGGATCTACTCTAGCATAAGTTTTCTCATCACTAGTTATAGATTGCATTTGAGCCGCAGTAGCTGGGACCTGATCTACAGTAGCTGCCGGAGCTGCTTCTGGTAAAAGTCCATCCAAAGAGTAAGTGCCAATCTTGACCCTATTCTCTGGGGTTAATAAAGGATAAAAATCCTTAGCTGTGAAGCCCATGGATTTCGCCACGTCTTCGATTATAGCTCTACGGAAATCCGTTTGGCCAGGAAACTTAGTAGCGATTTCGCTTAAGATCCTTTGGGTTGATATTTTCACTTGATTCATAATATAGACTCCTTATCTGTTTTTATTATTTAATATAGGTACCATTATACCGTATTTCTGGGAGGATGTAAACCCCTAATTTGCATTGTTCACGTGATTGTGACGAAACTTTATGATTAAGCAACTGCTTTACCAATGGAAGTCATAAGCACCTTATTGGTTTTCTTACCCTTTGCAAACTTTTTAAATGCGTTTCTAATCTGGGCATCTGACATATCTTCGTGGACTTGATCATCGAATTCACCATCTTTGGCGGATAATGTTTTACCGCCTTTGAGTAGGTAGTAGTTATCATATCCAAAAGCATCTTGCTTATGAACGCATTTGTTCTTTGTGTATTCTTTAGCACACTCTTTGAAGAATTCTCTGTCATACATATCTGCATCTTTTACGTAGCCAGATAGTCTGTTAATTCTATTTCTCCAATGATGTGAATCATCTGCCATAAAGAAGCCCATTGTTTTTGTATTAAGACTTTTAGATAGGTTCTTAAGAAGTAACTCGGTTGTGTTATATCTATTCCCTAGATCTACTTTCTTTTTGTTAATGATAGCTAATTTTCTGCCGTGATATTTGGTATCGATTTTCTTATCATCAAGACCTTTCATTTGGATATTATTTAATCCATTAGCATCGCCATCTGTAAAGGTAACGAAATTCATTTTTTCTACCTGGTGCTTAATTTTAAATTGCTTAACCAATGCATGTGAAACTATCAAAGCCTGATCTAATGGAGTTGAACCCCAATACTCTGACTGAGCTAGTGGTGCATCGTCATTCCAGTAGTTATCTGTTTTTTGTCTTAAGTACATGTGGAAGATAGCATCTTGGAAATCTTTCTTATTGAAAGATGAAGAGCAAACCAAAGGCATTGTAAGATTATTCATATCAACATCACCGTCTTGAAGCTGGTCTTGGAACTCTTGATTTTCATAGCAAAAGGTTTTATTCTGTGTAGTAAATCCATAAACATCAAATGGGATATTAATCGCTTTGCAGAAATGAACCATATGTAAAATCTGATCCATAACATAATTCATAGAGTTAGACATAGAACCAGAATAATCTACGAGCATAATCATACCGTGATTTTTAGCATCTGCCAATGTGGTTACTTGTGAAAATATATCTTCTGATGTTTTATAAGCCCAAAGCTTGCTAACATCTAATCTACCAGTTTTAGCAGTAGTTGCTCTTTGATATCTGAATGCTGCTTTTCTTTGCTCGAATTCTTTAACTGCGAAGTTAACAGATCTTTTACAATCTTTAACATACTTTTTAAAATCGTTAAATTTAGCATGCTCGACCGGAAGACCTAGTCCTCTTTCTTTCTTTAATTGATTATATCCAATAATTGTATTGTCTAGGTAGTAAGGTCTTAATTCATTAAAGATAGTAGTACCTTCGCCATTCTTACCTACATCTAATAAAGATTCTTCGTTAGATCTATATGCTTCGTCTGTAATTGAAATGTCTTGGTCTGGGGTATGCTCAGGTGAAGAAGATAATTGCTCTAGCTTTTCTTTTAGATCTTCTATAACTTTTTCTGGTGTTGGTTCTTTATCTATTTTTGTTTCAGATTGCTGGTCGCCTTCTTCATTACCTTCGGGAGTATTTTCTTCTGAAGGAGCAGGTGCTTGTTGTTCTTGAGGTTCCATATCATCATGGCCTTGTGGTGGTGGGCCATCTAAAGCATCTTCGAGTTGATCTATTAGATCTTCTAGGTTCTGAAGCTTTTCTGATTTTTCTTCTGGCTGTAATAACTCTTCTTGATTTTCTTTAGTGTAAGCTAAAACGTCTTTAGCTAATTGGATAACATCGTCGAAATTCTGATTAGCAAAAGCTCTGTCTAAAAATACTTTTTCTTCTGCATTAAATGGAACGTCTAACTTAGAACCTAATTTTGTCTTAAGGTTAATTTTATCTATAAGCTTAACTTGGTCCCATTCTAAATTATGAATGTCGCCGAAGAATTCTCTTTTAAGTAATTCGTTATATCCTCTTTGCATTGCTGCTATTAAACCAGGATATGCAGATCTAATATCTCTTTCGATCCTAGCATCTTCTATAACATTAAGGTATGATCTAGGAGCTCCTGCTAATTTTTCTGGGCTATCATGCCATCCTGATTCAGGAGTAAATAATGCGTGTCCAACTTCATGACCACATAATAGATCATAAACATCTTTACCCATATCTTTCCAATTAGGTAATCCTAAGACCCTATTTTTTACATCAAACCAAGCAGTATGATAGTTACCATGTCTAATAGTAATATCTTCCTTAGCTAGTAATTTGGGTAGTAGTGAACTTTGTAACATAAAAACTCCTTATATTTTTTGTTTATAGGTACCATTATACCGTAGTTCAAGGTGGATGTAAACAACTATTTTCATCTTTTTGCAAAGATTCACGTGTTTGTGACGTGGCTGTGACGAAACGTTACTTTATCTTTGAAAAGTTCTTTTCTTTGAAGAATTCTATCTTAGATCTGAACTTGTTCTCGAGGATATCACCCTTATGGGAAATAATGAAAACGTTTGATCCTTCTTCCAAAGTTCCTAAGATCTTAGTTAAGCTTTCTACCCCATCTGCGTCTAATGAACTATCGAATGTTTCATCGAGGACTAATAGGTTAGTAGCTGCGCTGTTCTTTAACTTAGCAATTTGTCTCCAAGTAAAGAGTAAACTTAAATCAATTCTTTGTTTTTCGCCTTCAGAGAAAGAACTATAGTTAAAGCTATCTCTATGTCTAGATCTAATTGTTTCATTAAAGTTTTCGTCTAAGTGGAATGCTACGAAGAAATCTAATATTTGTAGGTATTGATTATTTAACCTATTCATTACGGGAAGATATTGCTTAATGACTTTAGTCTTAATACCCGTATCTTTAAGCATTTCCCCTATGACTTCATTGTATGTTCTTTCTTCTACATACTCTAATTTCTTTTCGGTTATATCTTCTTTAGATTTCCTACTGTTATTTAGATCTTGTTTGGCTTTTGATACATCGCCGGTTGCGCTAGTTAGCTGACCGATTTCTTTTTGTATCTTATCTATCTCTTTTTGAAGTAAAGTAATCTTATCATTATTAGAATTAATCTTTTGTTGCTTCTGTCTTAATTGATTAGTTCTATTCTGAATATCCTGTAGTTCAGCCTGGGCATCTTCTATCTGTTTAGCCAATATAGTTTTATCGGTTTGGATTTGTGCAGCTTTTGATTTGATCTGTGATTGCTTTTCATTCTTTTTCTCTAACTCTATATCTTGGTCACATGTAGGACAGTGATCGTTATCTTCGTAGAACCTAGATTCTTTAACCAGATCTTTGATACCTGATGCATGCTGGAGGTCTAGGGACCTAAAAGTAGATAATTCTTCATTGTTGGTTCTATACCGTTTATCCTCCTCTTTTAGTAAGGTCTCTAAATTCTCGCCGAGCTTTTTACTTTCCTCGAAGGTAGCTTTAATATCTGTCTTGTGAACTTCGATCGAATCTTTCTTATTATCTATCTGGTCCTGGTTTAAGGATTGTAAATCTTTAATGTACTTATTTTGTCCTGTTATCTTTGTTTTAAGTAAATCTATCCTATGGTTAATATCAACTAACTCATCTTTAATTTTGGAGTTACGTTCTTTTAATAAGGTATTCATCTTAGAAAATATATTAATATCTAGTAAGTCTTCTATAACAGATCTACGAGACCAAGCGGGTAATTGCATAAAAGGAATAAAAGAACTTGAACCTAATACAACCACTTGATGGAATGATTTATGGTTAAGCTTTAATATGTTTTGTTCTAGGAACTTTTGATAATCTCTAGCATTAGATGATTGATTAATCATATTGCCATTCTGCCATATTTCAAAGCGTGCAGGTTTAATACCTCTTACAACTTTAAAATTAGATGCACCGACATCGAACTCTACTTCTACTAAGGTTTTCTTTCCATTGATGGAATTGATTAGTTGGTTTTTGTTTATATCCCTATGGGGTTTATTAAATAGAACAAAGGATAAAGCATCTAGCAAAGTAGATTTGCCTGCCCCATTTTGTCCTACGATAAGGGTTGTTGGTGATCTATCTAATAAGATTGTGATCGGGTCATTGCCTGTGGAAAGAAAATTCTCCCACTTGCAGGATTTAAAATGTATCATAATATCTCGAGATTCTGTGCCTCAGTATAAAGCTTTCTTAGCTCAACCTTAATGTGATCTTTATCTAGATCGGTTTCTACTGCATCAACATACGTATCGAGAAGTTGTGTTGTATCTTCGAGGGATATTTTCTCGTCTTCGACGCTTTCTCCCAAATACTCTTCAAACGATTCTGCTATCTTTAGCTCAAATGTTTCAATGCTTTGTAACTTATCTATATATTTATCAAACATATAAAGATCATTTTTATTAAGAACAATTAGCTTTAGGAAATGTTTTTCATATTCACTAACATCTATATCGTTATAATCTGTTTTGCTATCATCATATACAATCTTTTTAAACATGGTAATAGGGTTACGCACGGGCGTGATCTCGCGGGTCTCGGTATCTAATATGTGAAAGAATTTAGGATCATCTACATCTGCCCAGGTCATTTCGAATTGTGATCCTAAGTAATGTACATTGTTCTGTGATGATTTGGTATGGAAGTGCCCAGATAGAACCATTTCATAATTGCCAAATATGTCTGCATTCATACCATGGGGGTTTGGCATGCCAGCCATCATTTCAAATCCTTTTAACTCTAAGTGAGCACCAAGGATAGGAGCTTTGCAATTCATAGCCCATTTAGTATATTCTTCATAGTTAGCATTGTTAATCCATGGGATAACTGCTACGCCCAAACCGTCGTAATCTAATACTGTTGGCTTCATGATAATGTTAACGTTAGATGTAAAGTAGCCTAGAAGCTCTTTAAGAGAGCATAGCTCATTGGTATTCTTAAAGTATACATCGTGGTTACCAGGAATAATATCCATAGTAATACCTGCATCACGCATAGGTTCTAAGAAGTCTTTTCTGTTTTGATTTAAAGCTTTAAAGTTAACAAACTTTCTATGCTCATAGTAATCACCTAAGTGAAGTATATTTTTAATACCATGTTCTTCTAAATACGGAAAAAAGATATCTCTGTAAAATTGACCTTGATAATTTAAAAATATATCGCTTGAATTCCTGACACCGCAGTGGGTATCATTTAATATCGCTACTTTCATACTGCCTGTGCCTTTGCGGCTTTATGTTGGTTATATCTAATCTTTTCTAATTGCCTAGATATTTCATTTGCTTTTGTATGTGCTGATTTTAATATAGCAACATGTTCTCTTCGCTTCATAATAGTCTTACGTCTTTTTGTTGTAACTCTATTGTGAGCAGTTTTTTGTTTGGTTGACATTTTCTTCATAACATTATCCCATGAACAGTTCTAATTTTTTTGTTTTCTTTTCTTTCTTAGCAAATTCTTTTACTGCATCATCTTTTTGTCTGATCACGCCAATTCTTTGCTTTAAAGTATCTACGTAGTTCTGTGTTTCTTGAGCTACTGTACCATCCATTCCCATTTCAATAAAGTCTTCTATACCCATCTTCTCGATAAACCTATACTTAATCTCTTGTTGTTTCTTTTCCTTAGTAATCCTACGGATAAATGCATAGAAGCAAATCTGTGTAAAATAACTAAATGCATTTGGATTACCAGTTCTTGTAGCAGTTTCAATATTGTAGTTATTAATCGCTCTTAAACAGTTTTCTACTGCATCCATAACCATTTCTTCTCTATAGGTATACCTAACAAAGTTTGGCCTGTGGGATAATCCTTCACTAATCTTAATAAAACATCTTGCAATGTAATCGGTAACTACTGGGATTGGTTTTTCTTTCTCTTTAGCTGCTGTCACAGATTTAACATATTCTACTACTGCGAGTGAGAATTCTTTATTGTTAATATAGTGAGCTTTGTTTTTTTCTGTTTTGGCTTTAGCCATTTCTATATATCTCCATAATTTAATTTGATATAGTACATTATACCATAGTTCGTACTAAAAGTAAACCTTTATTTAATTTGAAAATAATTGATAAAAAGGTTTACAAATGCTGAAAAGTATGATATAATAATAGAGTATCTTCGAGGGAAGAGGTACTCTAATGAATTGTTCTCTTCTTGCGATTATCAACTAACTGTCCTTCTTCGAACAGTTCTTCCATACGAGCATTAACATCAGCTTCCATCTCTTGTAAAAGAGTGGTGTCGGTGACGAGCTCGGCTTTCTTTTTCTTAAGACTTAATACAAAGTTAAGATAAGATTCTTTTACATCTGGATCTATACCAGTAGAGTTAACAATCTTATCCATTAGAATTTTATGAGCTTTAGTATTAGAAAAAGGGAACCAAGGGGTAAAAGTATATCCACCAAGAAGACCATTTACTACCACCACGGGTCTTTCTACTAGCCAATTATCTTTGTTTTTAGAACTTACAATAGCTATGATGTCTTCACCATTAACTAGTTTAAAGTGTCTTATATTTAAATCTTCCATATTATATATTTATCTCAAATAATTCATAATCAAACTTTTCTTTTGAATATATTTTAATTCTTTCTGCTGCATGATTAAGAGTATAGTTTTTATTTGTTTTCCAATGTAGATCATCTGCAATATCATATACTTTAGTATTTCTAGTACTTTTTCTTAAACCTCTACCAATACTTTGTAATACCCTGATTTGTGATTTACTGGGTGAAGCAAAGATAATGTTATGTAGGTTTCTAATATTTATACCTGTAGAAAAGGTGCCTAATGAAGCTACGATGATAGCATTATTCTGGGTTTCAGTAATGCTTCGCACGTTCTCGCGCGTGTCTACGTCCGTCTCCCCGCTCACGTAGAACAGTTTACGATCACCTTTTATTTTATCTTTTAAGATGTTATGTAAGGGCTTGCCGTGCTTTTCGACGTAATTAAACAGGACTAATGTATTTCCTTCTAAGCTGATAGCTAAGTTAGCTATAAAGTTATTTCTTGGTGTATACCTTACAATGAAATCTATTTCTTCTTGGTATTTTAGTTTGGATATCTCTTTACAGTGTTCTTCTTTGTACTTTAATAAAAGCATTTGTATTTCTAATTTGGCTAACTGATCCGTATCCATTAATTCTTTAGTAGTAGTTACTTTATGTACTGGACCAAATAATCCTTCTAATACTAATTGGTGTGTTTGTGCGCCATCTAATGTACCTGTAGTTCCAATTCTATATTTAGCTTCTGTACATTTTTCCATTATAGCAGTCATAGACTTAGCTTTAAACTGATGTGCTTCATCGCCAATAACCATACCGAATACTTGGAAGAATTCAGCAGGTCTTTTATAGATTGATTGCCACGTGGATATAACTATTCTACCCATACGTTCACCTTTAACAGTACCACCGTGGATCTTCATAGCATATTCATCTGTGTTAAACCATTCATCGGTAGAACTGTAATCATCAAAGTCAGAATACATTTGTTCAACCAAAGATATAGTAGGAACAACAATTAAAATCTTCATGCTAGGATCTTGCTCGATATACCATCTGGCCGCAAGGTATATAATAAGGGATTTACCAGAGGCAGTAGGAGATAGCAGTAAGCTTCTTTCTTCTTTTAGTGCATGTTCTAATGCTTTAAATTGGTAATCTCTTGGCTCAATAGGCATTTGATTGGCAGTTAAGATAGGTGCACGACCAAAATCTAATGGTAATCTTTCCGGCTCTACGCTTCCATACTGTGTAGAATCGTTTGTTAGGACTTCGTATCCGCGCTGTGCTGCAAACTCTTTTAGGTACTTATATAAACCAACGTATAATGTCTTTTTGCGTGTATCAAATAGGCGTATTTTTCCATCCCAAAATTTGTTACGATACGCTGGCATAAATTTATATCCAGGTACAAAGAAACAAAAATGTTCTGTTAATTCCATTTCTACGCTAGCATCTGTTTCTATAAACAGAAATGCTTCGTTCTTTTTTGTTATTTTAATCTGATCCATTATAAAAGTTCTTTTAATCTTCTCACTGTATTATTTATATCAGTACAAAGATAGTGGTTTATATACCATTCTATAAATTGCCTTGCATACACAGGTCTATGCCAGGACATATCATGGAGTAAATCCTGTAGCTGTGGTAGTGTTTGTAATTTTTTAGTTGCCCAATGATATTCTGGCCAACCGTATGATATGACTGGAACTTCGTGCATTAAGCATTCTATTCCTGCTGTACTATTATCTACAATAGCACAAGTAGTATGAGGTAAAAAGTCATGGACGCTATTAAATCCTGTACGTACATCTATGCCATTATGTAACCAAGCATCTACTTTATCTTTTATTTTACCGCGTATTTTCATAGCTGGGTGTAGCTTAACTATTAGATTATAATGCATAGGACTTAAGTAATCTACAATCATAGTAAGTTTTTTCCAATGATCTCCAAATCCAAATCCATTTACTGTTTCATCATGTGGTTGCTGGCCTATAATAAGTATATGTTCTTTAAATATTTTAGCTGGTCGCCATTTAAGTAAAATAGAATCATCCCATTTATTCGGCTTAGTGTTTCTAAGATCTATAATACTTTGCCAATCCATTTGTTCTATATCATCATTCAAGATTGGTTTTTTATAAGCTAACTCTGATGCATTAGCATATCCTAATTTATCTAAGGCGAAGTGTTTGGAAGTAGGAGCTGTAGGTTTTACTATAATAATATTTTCATCGGAAGGACCGTTATTTTCTATATGATTATAAAAGTGGATATCGGCTTTGTCTGGGTTTTCTGTATGGCCCAATTCATTCATGGCACTACGAATTACATCGTACCATCTTCCTATGTTCTCGAATTTATGATCGTGAAATTTAAATTCCACTCGTAAACTTACGCCATTCAATCATATTTTTAATTGTTTGATGTCTCCACTTAACAGTATCTAGTATTTCTTTTAATGCTAATACCATTTCTTCAGTGTATATCATTTTTGTTTGATGGGCTTGTATGACAGGATCAGCATCGTAATACTTATCCATATCAGATTTAAGTACTGTTAATCCATTTAGGGGATCGTAATCCCATCCAAGACGATCTAAACTCTCTTGGTCTAGTTTTCCATTGTAATGATTAAACTTATCTCTTAATATAACTTTTAATTCCAGATCTAATTTCTTGGATTTAAGTCTATTAACAGTATATAGTTCTAAGTATTTGGAGTGTAGTTTTGCTGTAGATCTAGAAGATTCATCCAGGTTCATCTCATCGATTACACTGTCTTTCTTCCACATCTCTAATATTGATTCAAGGTTGTTCATAATGCCTATTATATCATAGTTTACCTGAAAAGTAAACCCTTATTTTACCTAGTATCCACTGCCCCCGCCGGATCCTGAGTTAGGGGGAGTTTGAGTTACGCCTCCTATGGTTGCAAATTCAAACGAGGTATATTTAAGGACTAAGTCCGCCTGTAAATATTCTATGTCTGTACCCTGGGCGTTAAACTCTACTGAGCTTAATTGTACTGGGAATACATCATAGAATTTTATTTCCTGATTGACGTTGTTATGTGAACTATAGATTAATAACGTTGCGTCATTTTTATAGTTCTTATCGGCATCTTTCTTTTGAATTAGATTATGCATCCAATTAAATGTTTCTGTATAGTTTTCCATGTTCTCGGTTATATTAAACCTAATGGATAAATCATCAAAGTTCATTCTATCTCCACTCATAGCTAAGTTAACCCCTCTATAAGGAAGAGTAGTATCACCGGAAGTAATTCCTGGTAATGTAACCGCTGTGCAGAAGTATTCCAAATTTGGAAATTCGGTAGTGTCAATTTTAAACCCAAAACCTACTGGGCTAAGAAAGTTCTTATTAGTTGTTAATGCCATGGTATTATTTATATGATTTAAAAAGCTAGTATACAAAAAAAGGGGCGCCGAAGCACCCCTTTAGTCGAATTAGAATTAACTAATGATTTACACCATTATGTCGTCAATTCTGAAGATTCTGAAGTATTGGTTAGTTCTATCGGCTCCGATAGTTCCATCAATAGCTACAAAAGGATTAGCAATCATGCCGTACCTTGTTTTGAATCCCATTCTAGGTTGGAAGTCATTCTCACCAACTGCTTTAACCATAGTTAAAGGAACGTATGGACAATAGAATAGTCCTGCGTCGTATGGGTTTTGACCTCTATATCCTACACATGCGAAATCAACAGTTGCATATGGATCTATATAGACCTTCATTCTGCCATTTAAAACACCAGCAAATGTATTACCAGTATCGTCAACGTTTAAGTTTGCACTTAAAGCAGGAGTGTAGTCTAAAAGTCCAGCAGCTGCTAAAGCTGATGCTACGTCTGAAGAACATAGAACAAAGTTACCTTTGCCACGTCTTGTTTCTTTAGCAATTACGTTAGCTTCTCTTTCTAGTTGCATGATAAGACCTTTAAATCTCTCAACCATCCATCTGCCATCTGAGTCAGTGTTGACATCAAATACTCCAGATACTGCAGTTGAAGATTGTAAAGCACCGATTTTAGCAGTTTTTAGAACTGATCTAACAACTTCTCTATTGATTTCTGATAAGATTTCAGTAGATAGGATATTAGCTAGTTCGCCTTCTGCGTCCAAACCGTGGATTGCTTTAAGATCTTGTGCAAGTTCCATTGTGTACTCAGCTTTTAAAGCTCTTGATTTAGCAGTAACAGTAGCTTTCTCGATTGTGAAAGCCATTTCACCGAATGAACCATCTCCTGATTCACCAACACCCAATCTCTCTGCAGCTGCAGTCGTTAGACCAGAACCGAAAGTAGAAACGACGTCAGCAGTATCAGCGATAGACCCATCAGTGTCTGCATCTACTACACCAGCTAGACCGGTTGGGTCTGCTTGATGAGTACCAGTACCAGAAAAGTCTGTATCAGCTTCATTAAAGAATGCTTCTGTTCCAGCTTGTGTTGCGTACTTGGATTTCATTGCGAAGATAAGTCCTGTTGGACCAGTCATTGGCTGAACGCCAGCGATATCATAAGCGATGAGGTTAGGCATGGCACGTCTTACTAAAGAAATAAGAACAGGATCAAAAGTACCAATATTATTCGGAGCACTACCGCTAATGTTATTAGCTGCTGCTGCTTCTGAAATATAGTTACCTTGTACCTGGGCTTGTTCTTCACGTAAAGCGATTTCTTGGTTTTCAAGAAGCCTTGCTGTGACAGCTTTTTTATATCTGTCTTGGATTTCAGGAGCGCCTTCGTGGTTTAGAACCGGGCCCCATTTTTCCATTAATTGTGAATCTGCGTTAAACATTTTATGTTTTCCCCTATTAGATTATTTATTAAATTTAGTTATAGCCTGAGTGTATCTAGACATGGAATCGGAAACTTCAACAATTTCTGCTGTATCTTCCCCTGCCATACTATTTACTTCGTCAACTGATTCAGTTACTTCGCCTTTGAAAAATGATCCTTTGATAGTAGCTACTTTCTGTTCGAAAGTTTCTTTGTTATCAAATTCTACATCTTCCACCAACTTAGCAAATTTCTCAGCATCGGTTTCTGCAAGCCCTGAAGATGCTTCTCTTACTATAGCAGCTTTCTCATGTGACTGATTAGCTCCGTGTAGTGCGATGTTATCTTCTGTGGTTTTGTTTAGAGATTCCTCTAGTTCAGCTACTTGGTCAGATAGTTCATCTAACAAGTTTTCTTTACCTTCTGGTATCTCAATATAGTGTTCTTTGAACACTGACTGAAGTGAAGTCATAAAGTCTTCAGCAATCTCAGTCCTAAGACCTTGGCTGACTGATACTTCGTTTTCTTTCATCCAATTTTCAACAACGTAGTTTAAGTATGAATCTACTTTCTCTACCATTGAACCTTGAATCTCAGAAACTTCTTCTTCTAAGTTTTGCACGTATTCAGATTCTAAGCGCTCTACTGTTTCAGCTAATTTACTTGTTAGTACTGCTTCTACAATTGTGCTTGCTTTTTCTTTGAACCCATCGCTCAATGTAGCTTCTTCTGCGATAATAGTATCTAGATCATCAGAAAAATCAAGAGCTTCTACTTTCGCTTTAGCTTTTAATTCATTCTTCTTTTTCGGCAAAGATGCTTTCAATGCTTTATCAGCATCTCCAACTTCTTGGTCGTTATCTTCGTCTACTTCGTCTTCAGAAATCGCTGCCATTTTTGCAAATAGTTTTTGTGCGTCTTCTTTTTTTGCTGATTTTAACATATCAACTGCGGCTTGTATTACACCAGCTTTAGTCTTAGGAGTAGCTACAGATTTCGGAGCATCTTCTTCAAGATCATCTTCTTTCTTTTTAGCTTCTTCTAATTCTTCTTCTGTTGATTCAACAACTTCCTCGTTAGCATCTTCAACAACATCTTCGATTACTTGATTTTCATCGTTTAGTTGCTCTTCGCTTACTTCAGAAGCTTGCTCATCAATTGACAGTTCTTCAGCGTTATTTACGTCTTCTGACATGTCGTTATCCTCCTCGGATTATTTATTTACAAGTTTCGAGAGGAAATTCTTAAAGGCTCGTATCTCAACATCCGAAGAGTTGATATTCTTTGCAGTCTTTATTTCAGTCTCAATTAATTCAATGTCTTGCGCAACCAATATGCCGTTATCCCATATCCAGTCCTTACCTTCCATAATTCCGTTGACAAATGCCTCCGGAGCTGAAGGGTCTTGGACTATATCTACTGTTGATAACATAAAGTCACCACTCACATAACTAGCACCATTTTTTTGCACAAGGCTTCCCATACCACGACTTGATACACCAAGCTTAACTCCACCTTCAAGTAAACCGCTAACGATATTACCCATAGGTGTATTAAGTATTGATGCCTTACCCACAACATTATTTCCTTCCCATCGAAGGTCAGTAATTTTGTGAGAAACTTTATCCAGGTTGATAGTCGGTCCTTCTGGGTGATTTAACTCACCAACCGCTCTACCAGTTGCCACCTGCTCTTTAACATATTTGTTAACAGCTGACTCTAGAATCTTTTTTTCATATACACGGCCATTTCGATTTTTCTTATCGGCCTGCATAAACACGCCTTCTATGACGTGGCTTTTATTGCCTTTTTTATCTTCGGCAATGTAATTTTTTATATTACTATCTGTATACTCTGAAATTAACTTCATGAGTTATCTCCGTATTACTCTTGCTCTGTAGGTTCTTCGACTGAAACTTTTCTGTCGATCATACTACTGGCAAGCTCTATTTTTTTGGCATCCAAAGCATCTTTTAGCTTTGTGCTCATTACAGTGTCAAACGATTTGTTTGCGTTCACATTGTCACCGTCATTCACTTGTTTAATTATATCTGTAACTTCCATTATTTAATCCTGTGTTATATATTTATACGTATAAAGTTCTTGATATTATCCAAATCTCGGATCTTCCGGATCTGGCATATCAAGCTCTCCTGCTTTCTCTTCATCATCAATTTGTTGTTGCATAGTTTCAATATCATCATCGTTGAATCGTAGAATATTCTTCTGAACCCACTCTTTTGATATGAAAGTACCCATAAACTCGTCTAAGCTTCCGAGCATTTCAAATCTTTCTTTATACATCTCTGACTCTTTTAATTCACTAAAGTAATTGTCTTCAATAAAATCAAATGCAATGGATTCTTTCCATTGCGCCCAATCTTGTTCAGTCAATATACCTTTTAGAAGTAATTGAGTTTTAAGAAGCTGTAAAAACAGATCTGAAAACCTTTTTCTTAATCGATCAATAAACTTTTTAAACTTAACCTCGTCTCTGGTGATCTCTGAAGATCTGCCTAACGAGAATTGAGCCTCTTGTTCTAATCGATTCATAGGAACGTTTAATGCTTTATATAACCTTTTTTGAAAGTATATAATATCATCTATTTGTCCTAAATTTTCGCCGCCTGGTAGCGTGGTGATTTCTGTTCCTCTTCCACCTTCTCTACGTGGTAAGAAGAAATCTTCAAGCATACTCATATGCTTTTTATCATCTTTGATATCACCAGTCTTTGCGTCATACACCAATTTGTTTCTATATTGATTCATAATACCTTTTAGGTACTCTTCGGCTTTACCCTTAGGTAAGTTACCAACATCAATATAAAATATCCTACGTTCTGGGGCACGTGATATTCTGTATATAACTAAAGAATCTTCCATCATCCTTAATTGATTTACTGGCTTAATAGCCTTATGTAAATAGGATAAGATTCTTTTTCTAGAACTATCTAACATTCCAGAAGTTGCATAAGCAATAGCATCTGGTTGTATTTTTAATCCTTGATTATATTTTCCAAGAGCATTGTCCTGGAATATAAAAAACTCTGTTTGTTTCTTGATGAGTTTAGCTCCTGTTTTAGGATCTTCCTCTTCTTCTATCTCTTTAACTTTTCTTAATTTGGTAGGATCGATATATCGAAGCTCTTTAATACCATTTTTAAGATTGTCATCTACAATGATGTGATAAGGTAATCTACCATCAATGTACCATTTTCTAAAAATATCATGACCAAAACTATTGAAGTTAAGTAACTCTAGTATATGATCAAATTCTGCTTTTAGTAATTTTTTAATTTTGTCTGAAGTGTCTACTTTATCTAAAATGATATCTACTGGAACATCGTTATGATCTCCAACAATAGCTTCATTTACTATATCTTCAATTGCTGCATCTGCCTCTGGTTGGGAAGACACATCACGATACTTCATGATAAGTTCTACTTCGTTCTTTGCATTGCCGCCATCTTGATCAATGTATGCACCAAAGTGTCCACCGCTGGTAATAACACCTGCGCCATCTTCTTCTGTATCTGGTACAAAGGAAACTTTAGGAACTTCTTTGTCCTTTCCTTTTCTATTTATCTCGAATCCGAAAAATTCTGCCATACTATATATCTCTCATATAATCAGAGAGGGAAAAGATTCCCTCTCGTCCTATATATTTATGAACCTAATTAAGATGTGGTTCCAGTTGATTCCCAATACTGTACTTGTAATTCAACAGTAAACTCTTGAATTGTATCTGCAGTTTCATATGAAACGTCGATAGCACCGATGTTGGAAGGCCAAAGCCCTCTAAAATCGTAAGTCTTAGTAACATTACCTTCTTTATCAAGTTGCTCAATAATAGCATCTGCTTGATAGTCAGTAGGATTACTTAGACCAGTGTTAGAATTGTGACCGTTAATACCATTACTCCATGCTTCAAAAGCATTTCGTACTTCAAAACCAGTATCATTGATAATCGTTATGGACCAAGGTTCAAAAGTTCTATCTCCAGCTAACTGAAGTTGTCTTCCTCTGAATGGAACCGTAATCGGTGCTACCACTGATGATGGAAATTGAGCTGTTTTACACATAAATGATGTAAGTTCTACATCGCCATTTGCATAGCCAGGGAAGTTCATTGTAACCTTGAAAAGGTTAGAACGAGCACCACCGCCAACTAGCTTAGATTTAAAATCGTCTACGCCTAATATTGCCATTGTGAATTACCCCTTATGAGCCGGCGATTTCTGAGAAATCGACGCCTGTTCTTGTTGCTATGAAATTTAGTGTAATGAAGTTAATAGATCTTGCTGGCTTGATATAAATATCTGCCACGAATCTGTTACCATCAATAACCGCTCCGGTATTATTTGTAGTGTCACATATGACTGAGAAGTCTGTAACGCCACGTCTACCTTTAACGTCTCTCAAGAACGGCTCTACCATATTACGGAAGTTTGCTCTTGTGAATTCGTCATTAAATTCAAATAATTGTGCCTTAGCAGCTGTTGAAATTGCTTTCTCTAGTGCTATGAACAATCTTCGAACGTTAATCCTATCGAATGCAGAAGGTTTGCTAAGAAGAGTTTTATCTCCAAATAACATCATACCTTGTCCTGGGAAAGAAACCAATGGGTTTACTCTACCTTTGTACAAAGTATCTCTATCTGCTTTTTTAGGATTGTATGCTAGTTTTGTGACGCCGAATAGCTGACCACGATTCACACCTGCTGGTGAGAACCAAGCATCTGCTACGGTATCTGTATTAGCACATAAACCTGCTACGTGTCCTGCTGCCCCGATCCATCTGTAAACGTCGTTATATTTGTCGTATACGTATAGAGCTGAACTATCGCAAGAAGCGTATGATGAAGAAGTAAGTCCATTAGCAAACGCCATAACGTCTGTTGCTGGTGCTGCACTTCCTACTGTGTCCTCTATCGGTGGAGATACAAAAGCCATACAATCTTTTCTTGCTGCTGCAATTGAAATAAGATCTTCTGCGATTGTCTCTGTGCCGTTAGCATCTGGACATGCAAACAATAAGTTAACATCAACTGTTTCTGCGTCTTCGAATAGGTCGTAACCTAATAAGATTTCGCCAGCTGTTGGTGCGTTATCGTCTGATCCACCTGCAAGGGAAGCTTCCATTGCTGATGTGTGTGTTGTAAAACTATTTCCTGCTACACCTGATACAAGTGAGCCTGCTTCTGCTAAGTTAGTGTTGTGATCTGTCCACCAAACATACTTAGAGTTATTATTAATAACCTCTTTGTAATAGTTAGTAGTTCCATCACTCTTCTTAGCATCCGATCCTTGGGAAACGTATGCGAAAGTCTCTAACACGGTACCTGCTGTACCTGTGAAAAGACCGTCTTCGTCAATAACTGCTACGTGTAATTCGTCGTTTGCGCCCGATTTACCAATTGAGACTGCATAATCAGAAGTTCCTGGAGCACTGTCAAATGAACCTGAATAGGTCCATCCTGAAAAGCTAGAAATACCTTGCGATATTACTGATACTTTTAGACTGTTTCCGAGAACGCCTGGGTATTTAGCAACCCAATCTCCCTTTGATAGGGATCCGTTAGCGTAGTTATTATCATAATCATCTTTATTCTTAATCAGTTGTCCGGAACCATCACCAGAAGCATTGTCATGCCCCGATAATACTCGAACTACCTTCAGCGCGTTGCCATACTTTAAGAATGCCGCGGCTGTAAGAAAATATTTAGCTGTACTGTCGTCTGGTGTACCAAAATGTCCAGCGAGTTCTGATTCAGAACCTACTGTTACAATTTCGCTAACCGGACCCCAGTTAAATGATCCAGCGAATCCACCAATATTGGTAGAAACAGCGGGAATCACGCTAGTTGCGTCGATCTCTTTGACCTCAACGCCTGGTGATACTTGAAATGCCATCGCTTTATCCTCTTTTTGAGTTAGTTAATAAGTTATTCATAATAAGATTATATTCAATACGTTTATTTATACTAATTAAATTTCTAGGGTTAGACATCTGTCCTGTCATTCCTTTCTACCCAATCTGATAATATAAACTTCCTGTTTGGATTAACCGATACCTTAAATATACTCAGTAGTTTCCTATTTACAAGCATCTCTGATGCAGAGTCTCTTGTGGTTAATCCAAAAGGAACTGTGTATTGTTTATTATTAAAGGTTATTGTTAGTTCAACCACAGGCCTTTTATCTGTGGTATTTAAATGTTTTGCTAATGATACATCTACTATATCATTTTTAAACTTTTGTCCATTTTTGACCCAGTGTGCTGTGTCACCGTCAATGTCTAGTTTATCTACATGAAGCATCGTAGCATTAGTACCATTACCAGTATCGAACTTGGCTCTTATTGGTGTATCTAATCCATTGATTACTATTCTTTCGACATAGCCTGATTCGGTTCTAAATAAAGGTCTTCTATGAATTTCTGCAGAGAAGTAATCTAATATAATTTCAAATACTTCTTTATCTGATTTTTTACCTACCTTTTTACCATCTGCAGGATCGTATCCCATGAAAGAAGATCGTATGCCAGGTGATCCATTTATCTCTAATATGTATAGTTCATTACCAACTTTACAATGATCTACACCGCAATACATAGCGCCAGAGCTCCGTGCAGCGCGCCTAATGAGTTCTTTTTCTTCTTCCGATAGATTATATGGTACAGTTTTAGCACCTAAATGTACGTTGTTTCTAAATTCTTTATCGTCTTGTTTAATCCTTTCTGCCGCACCTATAATGTTACCATTCACAACCAATGTTCTAATATCGGATTTAATATCTAAAAATTCTTGGATTAAAAGCTGTGCATCATATTTCCATAAGGATTGTGCTACAGATACAAGTGAAGCCATATCATTTACTTTAGATACCCCAACACCTTGTGTACCTGTAAGTGTTTTTATTATAACTGGAAACTTACCACCTATTTTGCTATGTGAAGTTTCTATAGACTTAACAGTATTAATCATTGCCGTTTTAGGCGTACTTATATTATATCTATCTAAGGTAATAGTACTAGATAGTTTATTATCGCACAAAACCATTGATTCTAAATCGTTGATTAAAAAGAATCCATATGTTCCTAATGTAGATACTAAGGCTTGTGATACTAATGTTTGTATTGCCCCAGCTCTTACAAAAATAATGGATTTATCTTTTTGTATAGTTAATTTTTTATCTTCGCCATCGAAGTTATGGAATGTAACCTCACCAATATCAACATCTGAATCTGCTATATAAGCTTCTTCTACATTGATTAAATTATATTTTAAACCTTTCTTCTTAGCTACATCTTCTATAACTTCTGCAAATGTACCTTCCTCATCGCCAAGACCAAGCACAACAAGATGTAATCCCTTTACAGGTTTGCTAGCAAAAGCATTTGAGGTATCTGTTGCTTCCACTATTGGTGGATCTATGTAGTCTTTAAATTTCATTTTTACCAGTTATTAAATTTGGTCTCTGTTTCTAACCAAAGGTTTCCTTCTTCGTCTTTACTATATTTATGATCTTCAGAACCTTGGCCTAAAAACCCAACTGGAAGCATATCATCTTGGATTGCTGCCAACCTTTCCCTATATAACATATCTTTCATATCAATATCAGTTAATGATCTAAATATATCTGTGGTAGTAAACCAAGCAAACAATACTAAGTTCATCATTAAGTCATCATGGTTAGATGAGCTTGCTTGAAACGAAGTTCCTTTTGAAACAAAGGTACTCATTTCTAAAATAGTATTTGCATCTACTATCTCTAATTTCTTTTGTTCTATTAAATCTTTTATGGTAGAACATCCTATTCGTTTTACCCTTCGTGTCATAGTAGCACCAATCGCATTTGCTTTTACCTGTGATTCTACAAATATGTTTTCATACTCTAAATCATAATATAATCCATTACAAACTACTGCACCCTGGTCATTACTTTCTACAATTACATATGCTTCGTTGTAGCTCTTCGCATATTTATACACGATATCCGGTAATAACATTGGTGATATATTGTTATCTCTAAACACTGCGACTTGTTTAAATGGGTTAACTGAGCTATCGATAATAGTAAATGTACTATAATCTTGTCCTCTACCCTTTGCAACATCCACCGTCATTATGTATTCATGACCTTCGATCGCTTGTTCATATATCCAGGTATTCTCTTTAAATGAAATAGGCTCATGGCTTTTCTGTGCTAATAAATGATTAGCCTCGATTAAAGTATTACCTCTTCCATGGAATGTATTACCAAACTCTTGTTCAAATTGTAATTCAGATGTATTGGATATAGTTTCTTTCTGCCATTTCTTATTTCGTCCTGGTACATCCCACCAATCTATTCTAAAAGGCTTATATTCGTTTGTCTCTTGTACCGCTCCTTCCCAAAGTTTATGGTATACATTACCTATCCCATTTGCTGTAGAACAAATTATAATTTGGGTATCTTTACCTGCTGATACCACCGGATAGGTAGATGTATAAAACCTAGCATCATCATCGATGAAAGCAAACTCATCTAAGAACAATAAGTTAATAGATAAACCCCTTATAGAACTACCAGAGGTTGCTGCTGCTATTATTTTAGAATTGTTACTGAATTCTAATGAACCTTTATTTAATGCCTTAGTTCCTGGCTGTAAAAAGAAAGGTAAGTTCTCGAGCGCGAGGGTGATACGCGCGAGCATCTCACGTGCGACCGCGCCCTTGTTCGCGAGTACCGCGATAGTTTTATCTGGATGAAATACTGCATACCATAAGATATAAACCACACTAGATATACTTTTACCACTTTGTCTGCATGCTAACACTATACTAAATCTATTCTGATTGAAGTGTTTAAACATCTTTTTTTGATACGGATATAGATCAAATGGTACTAATCCTTCATCCAAAGATATAATCTTTACATACTTCTTAGCAAAATGCACAGGATCTTTCATACACTTTAGGTATTCTTTAATCTCTTCCTTAGTAAATTCAGTTTCAACCCCATCCCGCTTAACGTTAGGATTACCTAGATAACCGAATTCGTTATTTTTAATCCTCTGCATCAATAAAATCTTTTTCTTTGGATTGGTCTAGTATCATTTTTTGTAGATCAGCAGTACTTCCTACGAATAGGTTATTATTAGTAATTGCTTCTCTCTTTAATTGTTCTTGTTCTTCTTTATTTAAATCTTTCTTACGTTTCTGAAGATCCATTAGCTTTTCGGTAGTATCAGCTACATCTTTTATAGCTCTAGATAATACTTCGAACGCACGTGGGTGCTCGCTCTCGCGGGCGAGCTCGGCGAGTATATCCAAGCTATGCATTCCTGTAGAAATTAAATCTTTGTAGGTTGTTCTAGAGAATTCGTAATCGTCCTTTATATCTCTCTTATCTTGAAAGACTTGTACTGATGTTTTCTTTTCAGCTGGTAGATTTTTCTCTAGTGACTTTTGTAGTTTATCTCTTTTATCCATGATATATCCATTACGATGTAAGTACTATTATATCTCCACCCATTTTAATATGGTTTGGACAATAGTAATATAAATTTTCAGGTGCATTTTCTGCAACTGCAAAGGTTGTTATATGAGTTGCAATTGTAAGATTAACTCCACTTGCAATTGTTTGCGCACTTGATAGTGTTAAAGCTGTTCCACTTATTGCTGCCACTGTAACAATTCCAGAAATACCTGTACCTGTGACTGCATCATCAACTTTAATGCCTTCAACTGCTGAAGATAAAGTCACGCTTGTGCTTGAATTAACCGCTCCGGCTACTGTACCTGTTTTATTAATTGCAGAAGTTACTACTCCTGTTGTGTAAGCTACCCCACCTGCGCTGTGTGTTCCGCCTGACGTTGCTGATATTTTAAATGGATGTGCTGGTGGATGAGTAAAGATATAGGTGTTTCCTCTATATAAAGTTAATCTTGGTTGCTGTTGATCGAATAAATAATATTTATTAGCGGTAAAAGTTAAAGCAACATTATTACCAATGTTCTGAGCCGCGGTTAACGTTATACTTGTAGGAGAATTAATACTTGAAACCTGGGGTGAACCACTTATTCCTGTTCCGCTTATAACATGACCAACTTGAAGCCCCGTAGTATTAATTAACTGAACCTCAGCAGTATTACTAACTGCAGCTGCGGTGGTTCCAACTACCCCTACTGGTTCGATTGAAACAGTATATTGGAATGTTCCCCCACCAACTACGAATTGATTTTCATCATAAGCAACCGTAACAACTTTTGTTGCTGCTGTATCTGAAGGTCTAACTGTATAGTTTAGGCCTTCGTAGAACTCGCCTGTTGATTTATTTTCAAAATCTAGATTAACTTCCCTAATTAATGCCTGATCTACAGTTGGACCATAAAACTTCATTTTCATAACAAAGTCTAAAGTATATGTTAATACTCTTCTTTCTTCAAAGCTACCTTCGTATTCATCATTAATAGCTACTGAAGTTAAAACAACCGGAACATCTTGTTTAAGATCAAAACCAGATACAGGTTTAATTGTTAATGTATATTCAGGTTGAAAGTACGGTAGTATTTGTTCAACAATTTGTAAACCATCATCTTGGTTCTTTGCGAGTATACTTAATTGCATACCAATATTGTATGCTGTATAGTTCTGGATTGTTTTCTTTTTAGTTACATCTGAGCCATGGGTTTCTACGATCTTATTTCTTTTTTGCCCCTTCTGTATTACGTCTAATTCTAGAGAAGTAATCTCAAAAGACATACGGGGTAACTTAATCGCCATTGGAGCGTCGAATCCTGTTTCTTGATCTAATCTAGCTAGGAATTTTTGTTTCGGCCCATAGGCTAATGGTATTCGAACCTGGTTTACAATAGAACCATCTGATTTTCTTCTAACAACAGAAATGTCATTGAATAGTGTACCAAACACTGCTACTGATTTTCTCATTGTTGCGTGATAAAAATGGGTACCGAACATTAATATG
>Ga0114998_10000876_pt1 | contig 22888 bp, 14 predicted proteins | sample ArcticOcean_MG_C_5_FD_87044 | JGI IMG/M metagenome (GOLD analysis project Ga0114998, IMG submission 87044) | Marine microbial communities from western Arctic Ocean - ArcticOcean_MG_CB4_138 | ecosystem: Environmental > Aquatic > Marine > Oceanic | place: Arctic Ocean: Canada Basin | collected... | reverse complement strand
TTGCTGTCGGGGCAGTACAATATCGACAATATTCACTGCAACGTGCGCGCCTATTACAGCAATACGGTCCCGGTTGACGCTTATCGAGGTGCAGGGCGGCCGGAAGCCACCTATCTGGTGGAACGGATGATGGAGACAGCCGCGCGCGAAATGGGGATGGATCCGGCAGAATTGCGCCGCCGTAATTTCATTCTGAGCTTTCCGCATGCGACCCCGGTGTTAATGGAATATGACGCCGGCGATTTCCCGACTATTTTGAAAATGGCGCAAAGCACAGCTGATGTTGCGGGCTTTCCGGCGCGCAGAGCCGAGGCGGCGTCGCGTGGTAAATTACGCGGCATCGGCTATTCTACCTTTATCGAGGCTTGCGGTATTGCACCGTCGAAAGCGGTGGGATCACTCGGGTGCGGTGTTGGATTGTGGGAGTCTGCAGAAGTGCGGGTGAACCCGGCGGGATCGATCGAAATTCTCACGGGCAGCCACAGCCATGGTCAGGGCCATGAAACAACCTTTGCACAGATTGTTTCAGACCGTTTTGGTCTGCCGATTGAAAACGTCTCGATTGTGCATGGTGACACCGATAAGGTGCAGTTTGGTATGGGAACCTATGGATCGCGCTCGGGTCCGGTTGGGATGACGGCTGTGGTCAAGGCGATGGATAAGGTGGAGGCCAAGGTCAAGAAGATCGCAGCTCATGCCTTGGAAGCCTCAGAAGATGATATCGTCATCGAAGGCGGTGAGGTTAAAGTCACCGGCACCGATAAGTCGATGGCTTGGCACGAAGTCGGGCTGGCGGCCTATATTGCGCATAATCTGCCCGAGGGCATGGAGCCTGGTCTGAAAGAGACAGCGTTCTTTGACCCGGTCAATTTCTCGTTCCCGTCTGGAGCGTTCATCTGTGAGGTCGAAGTTGATCCCGATACGGGTCATACAGAAATCGTGCAATTCACCTCTGCTGATGATTTCGGGACCATCATCAATCCGATGGTGGTCGAGGGGCAAGTCCATGGTGGGGTGGCCCAAGGTATCGGTCAGGCGATGCTAGAGCAGGTGATCTATGATGAGGCCGGCCAACTGTTGACCGGATCCTACATGGATTACACCATGCCGCGGGCTGCGGATCTGCCGTTCTACGACGTCAGTCACCATTCAACCCCAAGCCCGAATAATCCGCTCGGGATCAAGGGCTGTGGTGAGGCGGGGGCCATTGGCGCGCCGCCGGCGGTTATCAATGCGATCACCGACGCCATTGGCAGCAATGATATTGAAATGCCGGCCACGCCCCAGACGGTTTGGCGGGCGATACAAGCTAACTCATCGCCGTTGGCGGCAGAATAGGGAGGACGATCAAATGTATCCAACAAAATATCACAAACCTGCCTCGATCGCAGAAGCCGTTGCGGCGCTGTCCAGCGGCGAGGACGCCATGCTTTTAGCTGGCGGCCAAACCCTGATCGGCACGATGAAAAATCACCTTGCTGCACCGAGTGATCTGGTGGACATCCGCCAGATTGACGGCATGTCAGGGGTAAGCTCTGAAGGCGATACCCTGCGGATCGGCGCGACCACCACCCATGCTGAGGTGGCGACAAATGCCGATGTCAAACGGCTTTGTCCGGCGCTTGCGGCGCTGGCAAGCGGGATCGGGGATCCGGCAGTGCGCCACATGGGCACCATCGGCGGCGCAATCGCCAACAATGATCCGGCGGCAGACTATCCCGCCGGACTTTTGGCGTTGGGGGCAACGATTGTGACCAACACGCGCGAGCTTGCGGCGGATGATTTTTTCCAAGGCATGTTCACCACTGCACTGGAAGACGGTGAGATTATTATTGCGGTTAAAGTTGCGGCGCCGACCAAAGCGGCCTATATCAAATTTCCGCAACCGGCCTCGCTGTATGCGATGGTTGGTGTGTTTGTTGCCGATGGCGCAGCAGGCACGCGGGTGGCTGTGACCGGGGCTGGTGAGGATGGTGTGTTCCGTCATACCGGCATGGAGACAGCTTTGAGCGCTGACTGGGCCTCGGGGGCGCTCGATGCGGTTCAGGTCGGATCTGACGGCTTGCTGTCCGATCTGCACTGTGCGGCCGATTATCGTGCCAGCCTGATCAAAACCATCGCCAAACGTGCTGTCGCGGCCGCTTGAACTTTAAGAGATTGCGCTCTTTTTTGACACCGCTCCGGATAAAGCCGGGGCGGTACTTTAGTGATAAGGCTCTGGCGTGATTACCATGAAGGTGCCATCGTCAAAAAGCGCTCTTGTTCATATTGATCCACAAAGGCTCATCCCCTGCGGCGGCGGCGGCGCGGTGCCCCATCGGTGCCGTCTCGCCCGCCAGCGTTGAACGAGACATCTGGCAGCGTGACAATTTTTGCCAGTTCGGGAAAAGGGTCAGTTTTATGCGGGATCGCATTTGCCGCTATAAAGTGGTCTTGAAATTTGGGCTCGATTGCAGTCTCAACCTTGGTAATCTGGCGCACGGTTTGTTCGATCTCGGCACGGGCGGCGATGTTGCACAGCGCAATCCGTGCGCCTGTACCCGCCGCATTGCCGGCCGATGTGACCTTGGCCAGTGGCACGTCGGGGATCATCCCCAGAACCATCGCGTGTTTGGCCGAGATATGTGCCCCGAACGCACCGGCCAAAACCACCCGGTCCACCCTGTCGACGGCCATTTCATCCATCAGAAGCCGCGCCCCAGCATAGAGCGCGGATTTTGCCAATTGAATCGCACGAATATCTCCTTGCGTAACGGTGATCCGCGGCCCGCCCTCTGCGCTGGCATCATGGATCAGATAGGCATGGGTCCGCCCCTCGGGCACCGCGCGGGGTGTGCCAGTTGCCTCGGCCGAGCCGATCAGTCCTGAGGCATCCAGTAAGCCTGCCATGCGCATCTCGGCCACGGCCTCGATAATGCCTGACCCACAGATGCCAGTAATACCGGAGGTTGCGGTTTCCGCGTCAAACCCGTCTTCATCTGACCACAAATTGCTGCCAATCACCCGAAATCGCGGCTCTTTGCTCACTGGATTGATCTCAATTTTTTCAATCGCGCCGGGTGCGGCCCGTTGACCTGAGCTGATCTGGGCGCCTTCAAAAGCCGGTCCGGTGGGCGAAGAACACGCCAGCACCCGGCTGGTGTTGCCCAGCAGAATTTCGGCGTTTGTGCCGACATCGACCACGAGCACCAGATCTTTTGATTTGCCCGGCTCTTCTGAGAGCGCGACTGCCGCCGCATCGGCCCCGACATGGCCGGCAATGCAAGGCAGGATATAACATTCGGCGCGGCGGTTCATTGCGCTCAGTTGCAGCTCATGGGCCGGTATTCGCAGAGAATCTGAGGTTGCCAGTGCAAAGGGGGCCTGACCCAATTCGACCGGGTCAATCCCCAGGAGCAGGTGGTGCATAACCGGGTTGCAGACAAAGACAACTTCCACGATCAGCGCTGGATCGATTGCGGCGTCGGCGGAGATCTGCTGCGTTAATTCAGTGATTGCATCGCGCACCGCACTGGTCATTTCCGCGTCGCCCCCAGGGTTCATCATCACATAGCTGACCCGGCTCATCAGGTCTTCGCCAAAGCGAATCTGTGGGTTCATGATCCCGGAGGAAGCAACCGCCTCGCCCGTTTCGAGATGGGTTAGATGCATCGCGATCGTGGTTGAACCCAAATCAATCGCCAGGCCGTAAATGCCGCCTTCATGCAGACCGGGCCAGATGTCGATCAGCTTGTGAGAGGCGCTGATATGGTCTTTGTGCAGAGCCACCGTGACCTGCCATTGGCCTTTGCGCAGCACCGGTTGCAGTTTGCAAATGGCCGTGAGGTCGGCGGTGATGTGATCGATTTCCCACTGGGTTTTCAAAGCCTGCTGCAAGCGCTCAAAGTCGCCGGTGGGTTCGTGCATATCGGGTTGCTCGACCTCGACAAAATAAAGTTTGGTGGCGGGGTCCATGGTAATGTCGCGCATGGTGATGGCTTTGCGGATCACCTGTTTGTGGACCTGGCTTTCGGGTGGAACATCGATGACGATATTGCCCTGCACGGTGGCCTGACAGCCCAGCCTGCGGCCGGTTTTCAACCCGCGTTTGTCGTCATACCGTTGTTCGACGGCATTCCATTGCGACAGCGCATTGCTGGCAACGCTCACACCGTGTTTGGGAAACTCGCCGTAGGCTGGGGTCACCTGACATTTTGAACAGATACCGCGTCCGCCGCAGACAGAATCCAAATCAACGCCAAGTTGACGTGCTGCGGTCAGCACAGGTGTGCCAATGGGGAAATGTCCGCGCTTGCCTGAGGGGGTGAACACCACCAAGGGAATATCGCTCATATTTACAGGCCCTAACGTTGCTAATTGCGCCCTAATATAGGCTAATCCCGGGGCCATGAAAGGCAACGAGCGGCAAATATTGGTTGGTGGGCGTCATTTTTGGACAAGAAAACTAATCGTTTCTATATGACGCTGCGGCGCTGGGATGTAAATAATGCGGGTTAGGTCATTCAGGCAGGTGCACCTCTTTACATTGTGGGCTGTTTTTCTAGGGCGCTCGGCAGGCTCCGTCATAATGGGTCTGCTCATCTGTTATGGATACACGGGCTCCAGCACAGTGGAACCGATCTGACGAGGCATATAAACCGGCACAGTTCCCCAACAGGACCTGTTACAACGGATAAAGTCTCTTTGCGGTTGGTAACCGGCTGTTTTGGGTTTCAGGTCGGGTCGCCACTTACCCGGGCCTGAAAGATAAATCCCAGAAAATTCAGCAAGATCTGAGCCGCGAGTATTTGCGTTGATCCACTGGGATCATAATCTGGGGCCACCTCGACCAGATCAATGCCGATGATCGGATGTGATTTGGCCACATGCTGTAGCAGCTCCAACACATCGTAATATAAAAAGCCTCCATGGCTGGGCGTGCCAGTGCCTGCGGCAATTGAGGGGCAGAATGCGTCGATATCAATCGTGACATAGACCGGCACGCCTTGTGGAATGCGGGCGGCCAAGGCCTCGGCGCCCAGAGCTCTGCTTTGGCGCACTGACATGATATCTGACCCCATGGCCCGTGCGGCATCATAGCCTTCTTTGGCAGTGGAACTGACGTTGCGAATACCGACTTGCGTCAGCCCGGTCACATAGGATTTTTCTGCCGCGCGACGCATTGGATTGCCATGGCCAAAGCGCACGCCGTGGCGTTCATCGACAAAATCCAGATGCGCATCAATTTGTAGAATGTGGAAATCACCCTGAGCGTCAAATGCATTGATGCAAGGGATATTTACCGAATGATCGCCACCGATCGTCACCGGCAGCGCCCCTGCGGCCAGAATGGCGCGCACGCCAGTTTCGATGTTGGCGTGACTTCTGACGGTGTCAGTATGGATAATGTCGGCATCGCCTATATCGACGATCCGCACATCCCCCGGCAGATAGATCGCATCATCCTCGTGGTCATAGGCCCCAGCATGGCCAAAGCTGAACAGGGTTGAGGCCTCTCGCACAGCGCGCGGTCCAAAGCGCGCCCCGGGCCGCCACTGGGTGCCGGCGTCGAAGGGTGCACCCAAAATGGCGACATCAGCATTGATCTGCGACCAATCGCTGACATAAGGCCGCTTGCCAAACGTTGAAATTCCGACGAACGGCAAATCAAGCCGCCCATTCTCATAGCCATGTGTGCTCATCTGGTACCCTTGCAATGCTGCGCCAACATTGGCGTGGATTTGCTCGCACGGCAAGCATAAATAGGGGTTTCAACCGCCGCCGTTCCATGCAATAGAAAAGCGCCAAACGCACATCCCATGGAGAGTTTAGATGGAGATACGTGAGGCCCTTACCTTTGACGATGTTTTGTTGGTTCCAGGAGCCTCTAATGTGCTGCCTTCAACCGCGGACACCACCACCCGTGTGACGCGCTCGATTGCGCTTAATATCCCGCTGCTCAGTTCGGCGATGGATACCGTCACTGAAGGCAGGATGGCTATCTCTATGGCGCAGGCCGGCGGTATGGGGGTGATTCACCGCAACCTTGGCATCGATGAGCAGGCGCGTGAAGTGCGCCGCGTCAAACGGTTTGAGAGCGGCATCGTGTTTAACCCGATTACGCTGCGCGCCGACCAGACCTTGGCAGACGCCAAAGCCCTACAGGATCGTTATCGTATCACGGGCTTTCCTGTGGTTGATGACAAAGGGTTGGTACTAGGGATTGTCACCAACCGCGATATGCGCTTTGCCACCGATGACAACACGCCGGTGCGGATGATGATGACTGCAAATAACCTTGCGGTTCTGATCGAGCCGGCAGACCGAGATCAGGCCAAAAGCTTGATGGAAGAGCGTCGGATCGAAAAGCTTTTGGTCACGGATAAATCTGGAAAACTCACCGGGTTGTTGACCCTGCGCGATACCGAGAACGCCGTGTTGAACCCGACCGCCTGCAAAGATGATCTGGGCCGTTTACGAGTGGCTGCGGCCTCGACAGTGGGTGACGCGGGCTTTGAACGCACACAGGCACTGATTGATGCCGGCGTTGATATGGTGGTCATTGATACGGCTCATGGCCATTCCGAAGGCGTGGCACGGGCGGTTGAACGGGCCAAAACCATTTCAAATCAGGTGCAGATTGTTGCTGGAAACGTGGCCACGGGTGAGGCGACGCGGGCGTTAATCGGCGCGGGTGCCGATGCGGTTAAAGTGGGGATTGGGCCGGGATCTATCTGTACCACTCGGATGGTGGCAGGCGTTGGTGTGCCGCAGCTCACCGCGGTAATGGATTGCGTGGCGGCTGCCGGAGACGTGCCGATTATCGCCGATGGCGGCATCAAGTTTTCTGGTGATTTTGCCAAGGCGATTGCGGCAGGGGCCTCTTGTGCCATGGTGGGCAGTATGATCGCAGGCACCGATGAGGCGCCAGGTGAGATTATTCTGTATCAGGGCCGTTCGTTTAAATCGTTTCGCGGTATGGGCAGTCTTGGCGCCATGGCGCGCGGCTCGGCGGACCGGTATTTTCAAAAAGATGCCGCCAGTGACAAACTGGTGCCCGAGGGTATCGAAGGGCAGGTGCCTTACAAGGGTTCGGCGGGTGCGGTGATCCATCAGTTGGTGGGGGGGTTGCGGGCGGCAATGGGCTATACCGGCAATGGCACGATAGACGCGATGCGTAAACACTGTCACTTTGTGAAAATCACCAATGCGGGGCTGAAGGAAAGCCATGTGCATGATGTGCAAATCACCCGCGAAAGCCCAAACTACAGAAATAGTTGATATTTCAACATCTTAAAGATCGATATTCCTAATACACTGAAGGTTCAATATGACCCCTGCTGCGCGTGTTCAGACGACAATTGAGCTTTTGGATCAAATGCTTGAGGGCAATGCTCCAGAAAAAGTACTGACAGGATGGGCCCGCAAGAGCCGGTTTGCCGGTTCGAAAGACCGCGCGGCAATCCGGTCGTTTTTCTTTGATGCCTTGCGCTGTAAACGCTCGTATGCGGCATATGGTGGGGCGCTGACTGGACGGGGTTTGATGCTGGGCCTGCTGAAAGACCAGCAGATTGATCCACAAACTCTGTTTACGGGTCAGGGGTATGGCCCCTCAGAGCTGAGCCCGGACGAAGGTGTTGGCGCTGCGTCACTGAGCCGAGCCGAACAACTCGACCTGCCAGATTGGTTGCTGCCGGTGTTTGATGCCAGTCTTGGGGCGGATGCTGACGCCACTGCAATGGCGCTGCGCCACCGGGCCCCGATCATGTTGCGGGCCAATTTGCTCAAAGGCAGCCGCGATGCAGCTCTCAAGGCGCTGGCCTTTGAACAGATCATTGCGCAGGCCCATCCTTTGGCCAGTACCGCGATTGAGGTGACCGAGGGGGGGCGCAAGGTTGCAGGAAGCGCGACATTTCAGGCCGGTTTGGTCGAACTCCAAGATGTCGCCAGTCAAGCGGTGGTCGAGACGCTTGTCTTGGGTAAAGGCCAGCGTATCTTGGATTACTGTGCGGGTGGTGGTGGTAAGGCGCTGGCGCTTGCAGCGCTCGCTGATAGCGCGGTTGACGCTTGGGATTCCGATGCTGCCCGGATGAAAGATATTGAAAAACGGGCCGAGCGCGCTGGTGCCGATATTGCTTGTTTGAGTGATGCGCCGAGAGGCCAGTACGATGTTGTTTTGTGTGATGTGCCGTGTTCTGGCAGTGGGGCATGGCGACGCGCCCCACAGGGCAAATGGCTTTTGACCGCTGACGGCTTGACCCAATTAGGGGACGTTCAGAGCGATATTTTACAGCAGGCGGCCCGTCTGGTGACGCCTGGTGGGATTCTGGTCTATACAACCTGTTCTGTCTTGGCGCAGGAAAATATGGGTCAATTGGTAAAATTCATCGCAGCTACACCCGAGTGGGATTGTGATTTTTCTAGGCAGTTTTTACCCTCTGAGGGCGGCGACGGTTTTTTTGTTGGACACCTTAGGCGTGTATAGATTGACTTTCGATAACCTTTAAGGTACAAACTTAACATTTAATCAACACTTTACTCTACTTATAATACGCGACTGACAAAATTATCCGGCCAGTCATGGTTAACGGATAGCACTGATTTAGGTTGTTACTGATATAGTGTCTTGGTTTTTCATCTCTGCACGATGTGGTATTATGGTATGTGCCACATCTATAAGCCTTATGCTGATCGCTGCTTTTGGCTTAGTGGGCTTGCATTTGCCTGAGTTTACTGTGCTTTTATATGTGGCTGCGGTAGTTTCACTGGTATGTGTGGTTGGGCTGCAACTGTATTTACTGCACAAGCTAAAGTCGCCAGCCCAAGCGGACACAGTTCTTAAAGATGTTCTGCAAGCAGACCCGCTGTCAGCTATTGTGACAGACGGGTCGGGACGTGTGACGTGGTCGAATACTGCCGCACAGTCCTTTTTCAAGCGTAAAACAGAAAGCGATATCAGTGTTGCACTTTTGTTTGAAAATGTTGTGCTTGATGCCGATGCCTGTGTAGCCCGCCTGCTCCGGCGCGCATCAGAGGCAAAAAATGTCTGTTCTGATGTAATTGAAGGGCCTGATAAGGACCGTCTGACTGTGCAACGCTGTGGTCTGAACAGTTTTTTGTGGCGGTTACTGGATCGTGACAGAATTAAGGACATGATCCGTGTCATCGAAAAAATTACAGCACCAGCAATTATCGTTGAGCAATCAGGATTTCGTCTTTTATCTGTCAACTCTTCTGCGCAGAAACTGATACCGCAATCTATACAATATTTACCAGAAATTTTTGAGACACGGCAAATAAAGTTTGGAATGGTCTCAACGCTGTTGACCCAGGACGGACCACGGGAAATGTTTGCGATCCATGTGGCGAGTGATGATACCGCCATGGCTGTGATATTTGCCGCGTGTCCACAACACTCTGTTGACGATCCGATTAATGATCAGGGCTTTCATAAAATACCTGTGCCATTGCTGAAGTTGGCGATCAATGGCGATCTTTTGATGGCGAATGAGGCGGCTCGGCGCCTGTTGGACATCACATCAGTTCAAAACATCAATCTTCGCGACCTGATGAACGGCTTGGGTCAGTCTTTGACCGAATGGCTCAACCGCTCTGCTTTGGGGGTGCATCAGCCGAATTCTGAGTTTTTACGCCTTACGCGCGGCGAAACGGAAACCTTTTTGCAGGTGACGCTAAGTCGTATAATGGAAAAAGGCGGTCCGCAGTTGTTTGCTGTTCTGACAGATGCCACCGCACTTAAAACGTTGGAGGGTCAGTTTGTTCAGAGCCAGAAAATGCAGGCAATTGGTCAACTTGCAGGGAGCGTTGCCCATGATTTTAATAACCTTCTTACGGCTATTTCGGGGTACTGTGATCTGCTACTTTTACGTCATGATCCCACGGATCAGGATTATCCAGATCTTATTGAAATCCATGAGAACGCCAATCGGGCGGCATCTTTGATAGACCAGCTGCTGGCATTTTCGCGCAAACAGACGTTGCGACCGCAAAATCTTAACCTTCAGGATGTGATGTCCGATCTGACCCACCTTCTCAATCGACTTTTGGGTGAAAAAGTTGCTTTGCGTCTGCGTCAAGGGGCGCTGAAATGCCATGTAAGAGCGGATAAGCGACAAGTGGAGCAGGTTATTATGAACCTGGTGGTCAACGCACGAGATGCGATGCCTGCGGGTGGAGATGTGACAATTGAAACCTCCGTGTTGCGCCTTACAAAAGCACTCGAACGCGACCGGGCGGTCGTTTCACCAGGAGAATATATTTCTGTCAAAGTTATAGATCAGGGCATGGGGATCAAGCCGAACGTGTTGCCAAAAATTTTTGAACCTTTTTATACGACAAAACCGATGGGCGAAGGGACCGGTTTGGGTCTTTCAATGGTGTACGGCATTATGAAACAAAGTGGGGGTTATATCTTTGTCGATAGCGTTCTTGGGCAGAGTAGCTGTTTCACGCTTTTGTTTCCCGCCCATCAAGGGGTTGTGGATGATAGTTATACGCTGGCAGATCCAGTCACCAAAGAGACACTGCCAGCGCGCGCCAAGGGGGTCGTATTATTGGTTGAGGATGAGGCGCCGGTCCGCGCCTTTGCGGTACGAGCTCTGCAGTTGCGGGGATATACCGTGTTGGAAGCTGATGGCGGTGAGCGTGCATTGGAAATACTACAAGACCCAGACCAGTTGGTAGATATTTTTGTCACTGACGTTATTATGCCAGGGCTGGATGGACCCGCATGGGTGCGCCGCGCCTTAAAAAGCCGGCCGGGAACCAAGGTGATATTTATGTCTGGTTATGCCTGCAATTTTCTTGATGATGAGGCTTGTGAAACCTTTCAATCCGTCTTTCTGCCCAAGCCATTTTCACTTACGGACTTGTCGCAGGCTGTTCAGCAGCAGTTGAGCGAAGCAGCTCAATTACCCCAAACTGTGCCATAAGTTAAAATCGGCTTGGTATTTTTCTAGTACATCACCTTCGACACAGGGGGATAAATTCAACTTCGTTTGGCTAGACGCATTGTGTCGTGGAATTTGTATTTTGGTCCCAAGACGGTGTTCCAGAAATTCACGCAAGCGCGATTGGTTCTCATATCGGAACAAATACGTCACGGGCGGTGTTCCAGCCCTTGGCGTGATAAAGCGTGCCTGACTGCCAATATGCGCATAGGCGGGCGGGCTGGATTGCAGATATCCCCTGACAAATGTGTCAAAACTGATGTCTTGGGTTGACGTGGGTTTGCCTTTTAAAAACGGTCTCTGGCGGTACCGATACCAACTGCCCATCCATGAAATTGGTTCCCGGATCACTGCCATTGTGTCCAATTGGGTGTTGCAAACGATGTCGTACATCGGACGAATAAAACGATTATAGCACATAAGATGCGCATGTTTAAGCTCGGGGGGATCTTGAATTGACAGGCTGGCGATGGGTCCCAACGCCTGTGCATAAGCCGAGGTGCCTGTTTTGGGAACGGCAAGAAACGCCAGTTTTTGTTTCCAAAAAATCAACATGAAGAATGTCTTTCGTTGTTTGATATGCAAAGACGATAATTAAATCACTTCTTAACAAGTTACAGGGAAAATGGCTTAAGGAAAATTTAACTTGAAGTGTTCCCGTTTTGGTCCTATCAAGTGATTAGAACAATATGTGAACAAACGCAGTGATTGCCGCCCGCTTCAGGGTGTGGAATAAGGAACCAATTGTAATGGCAACGGCAGATCTTCTTTCCATGACCGATAAAAAAGACACGAATAAGCAAAAGGCTCTCGATAGTGCGCTTTCACAGATCGAGCGGCAGTTTGGCAAGGGCTCAATTATGAAATTGGGCGGTGACAATGTTATCAAAGACATTGAGGCAATTTCAACCGGATCTATCGGTCTGGATATTGCACTGGGCATCGGCGGGCTGCCAAAAGGCCGCATCATCGAGGTCTACGGGCCTGAGAGCTCGGGCAAAACAACTTTGACGCTGCATTGTGTGGCTGAGGCGCAAAAAGCCGGTGGTGTCTGTGCCTTTGTTGACGCAGAGCACGCATTAGACCCGCAGTATGCCCGCAAGCTTGGGGTTGATCTGGATGAATTGCTCATCAGCCAACCCGACACTGGTGAACAGGCGCTAGAGATTACCGATACTTTGGTGCGGTCTGGGGCAGTGAGTATGATTGTGGTCGATTCGGTTGCTGCGCTGACGCCAAAAAGCGAGCTGGAAGGCGATATGGGCGATTCAAGCGTCGGCGTTCAAGCCCGGTTGATGAGCCAAGCGATGCGCAAGCTGACCGGCTCGATCTCGCGCAGTAATTGCATGGTAATTTTCATCAACCAAATCCGGATGAAAATTGGTGTGATGTTCGGAAGCCCGGAAACCACCACCGGTGGTAACGCGCTGAAATTCTATAGTTCGGTACGCCTTGATATCCGCCGCATCGGAGCGATCAAAGACCGGGACGAAATTGTGGGTAATGCAACGCGTGTCAAAGTGGTCAAAAATAAGGTGGCGTCGCCGTTCAAACAGGTCGAGTTTGATATCATGTACGGCGAAGGTATCTCGAAAACCGGTGAGATTCTTGATCTTGGCGTGAAAGCGGGCGTGGTTGAGAAATCGGGCGCGTGGTATAGCTATGGCGATGAGCGGATTGGTCAAGGTCGCGAAAACGCCAAAGTGTTCTTGCGCGAAAATGCTCAAACGGCTTACGAAATTGAAGATAAAATCCGCGCGGCACATGGGTTAGATTTTGATGCCCTCCCGCCGGTGGCTGACGAGGATGTCGTCGAAAAGTAGCTGTGAGCCCACCTGTAGAAGTTGATAAAGAGGTCTCGGACTACTTGTCTGGGGCCTCTTTGCTTTAGATACTTTTGGTTGAAATTTACCCAGTCCAGCCGCAAGCTATCGCCTTTGGCCCTCATTCCCATAGAATCGGCCGACTTAAATTGGATAAAAGTCACTTGCGCTGGACAGAGTTTTGCTCGCCCGTTACACCGGTCCAAGACCCAACCCTAGCCGCAAGAAAGCCTGTATCATGCCGAGCCTTAACGATATCCGGTCAACCTTTCTCGATTACTTTCAGAAAAACGGACATCAGGTGGTCGACAGTTCACCCCTCGTGCCACGTAATGATCCGACCTTGATGTTTACGGCCGCCGGTATGGTCCAGTTCAAAAATGTTTTTACCGGACTTGAACACCGCGATTATAGCCGTGCGACCACCAGCCAAAAATGCGTGCGCGCCGGTGGCAAACATAACGACCTTGATAATGTGGGCTATACCGCGCGTCACCATACCTTTTTTGAAATGCTCGGCAATTTTAGCTTTGGGGATTACTTTAAAGAAGACGCTATTCCTTTTGCTTGGGATTTAATCACCAAAGAGTTTGGCATTGATCGCGACAAGCTGCTGGTCACGGTTTATCACACCGACGAAGAGGCGGTGAATATCTGGAAAAAACATGCGGGCCTGTCTGATGACCGCATCATCAGGATCGCCACGGATGATAATTTCTGGTCGATGGGTGCCACTGGACCCTGTGGACCCTGTACAGAGATTTTCTACGATCATGGTGATCACATTTGGGGTGGCCCACCCGGCAGCCCTGATGAAGACGGCGATCGGTTTATCGAGATTTGGAACCTCGTATTCATGCAATACGAGCGCTTTGAAGACGGGCGTCAGGAAGATCTGCCCAAACCCTCGATCGATACTGGTATGGGCCTTGAGCGTATCGGCGCGTTGTTGCAAGGCAGCCACGATAATTACGATACTGATTTGTTCAAAGCGTTGATTGAGGCCTCGGCGCAGGCGACGGGTGTTGATCCTTACGGCGATCAGAATGTACATCACAGGGTGATTGCAGATCACCTGCGCTCCACATCATTTATGATGGCCGACGGGGTAATGCCTTCCAACGAGGGACGTGGTTATGTCTTGCGACGCATCATGCGCCGCGCCATGCGCCACGCCCATCTGCTGGGTGCCAAAGACCCGGTGATGCACCGGCTGGTGCCAGAACTTGTTACCCAGATGGGACAGGCTTTTCCCGAACTTGGCCAAGCACAGGCCTTGATCGAAGACAGCCTGCTCAACGAAGAAACCCGCTTTCGGCAGACGCTGGATCGGGGCTTAAAGCTCTTGGATACAGCAATGAACGATATTCCAGACGGCGCAGATTTGCCGGGTGAGACAGCGTTCAAGCTCTATGACACCTTTGGGTTTCCACTTGATTTGACCCAAGATGCGCTGCGCGAAAAGGGCCGTGCTGTGGATACCGCCGGGTTTGACAGTGCAATGGCGGCTCAAAAAACCAAAGCTCGCGCGGCTTGGCGCGGGTCTGGTGAGGCGGCCGATGTGGCGATTTGGTTCGAGATCGCCGATGAACACGGCGCAACCGAGTTTCTTGGCTATGATACCGAGCAGGCCGAGGGCCAAATTTTGGCACTGGTTAGGGACGGTAAGCCCACTGACACAGCTTCGGTCGGAGAGGTGGTGCAGATTGTGCTGAACCAAACGCCTTTCTATGGCGAATCCGGTGGTCAGGTTGGTGACAGTGGCCTGTTGAAAACTGACAGTGGCAGTGCACGAATTACTGACACTAAAAAATCAGCCGGAATTTTTATTCACATTGCAGAGGTGGTAGAAGGTTCATTGTCGCCTGCAACAGGGGCGTTACTTGAGGTGGAAGGCCCTCGGCGCAGCGCTGTCAGGGCCAATCACTCGGCGACACATTTGTTACATGAGGCGCTGCGCGGCGCTTTGGGAGATCATGTGGCACAGCGTGGGTCGCTGAATGCCGAAGATCGGCTGCGGTTTGATTTCAGCCATTCGAAATCCTTAACTGCGCAGGAGCTCGCGCAGGTGGAGATCGAGGTGAATGACTTCATCCGTCAAAACACTCTTGTTGAGACCCGGATCATGTCGCCGGATGCGGCGCGGGGTTTGGGCGCGCAGGCCTTGTTTGGCGAGAAATATGGCGATGAAGTGCGGGTGGTATCTATGGGTCGTCAGCCCGGCTCTGACAAAGGCACCGATGGGTCGACGTATTCCCTTGAGCTGTGCGGCGGCACCCATGTGCGTCAAACCGGCGATATAGGTGTTTTTGTCTTGTTGGGCGACAGCGCCAGCAGCGCTGGCGTGCGTCGGATTGAGGCGCTGACCGGTGCTGCGGGGCTTGCACATCTGACATCCCAGAGCCAACAACTGGCGGCAGCAGCGCAAGTTTTAAAAACCAGCACAGGCGAAGTGTCGGGTCGGATTAAGTCGCTTTTGGATGAGCGCAAGACGCTCAGTAACGAGATCGCCCAATTGCGCCGAGAGTTGGCAATGGGTGGCGGTGGGGGTGCGGCTGCCAACGACATGGCCCCGCAAGACATAAATGGCGTTTCGTTCTTGGCCCAAATTTTAACCGGTGTGTCTGGTAAGGATTTACCGGCGCTGATCGACGAACATAAGTCGCGCATGGGATCAGGCGCAGTGCTGGTGATCGCCGATACGGGCGGCAAGGCAGCTGTTGCGGCCGGTGTCACACAGGATTTGATCGCTGTGGTGTCTGCGGTTGATCTGGTGCGGGCTGCGGTTTCAGAACTGGGCGGTAAGGGCGGCGGTGGTCGTCCGGATATGGCGCAGGGTGGCGGTCCAGATGCGAGTAAGGCAGAAGCAGCAGTTGCTGCGGCTGTCGCCTGTTTGGGGGGCTGAGGTGCCGGCATTGTGGATCAGTCATGTGTCAGTGAAAGACGAAGAATCTTTCGGGAAATACGCTGTATTGGCCGGTCCGGCAATTGCCAAACACGGTGGCCAGTTTCTGGCCCGCGGTGGCCGTTGTGTCCAGTTGGAAGGCCCCGGAAAGCCGCGTAATGTTGTGGTGAAGTTCGAAAGCCTCGCGGCGGCAGAAGCCTGTTATCACTCGCCTGAATATCAAGCGGCTTTGATCTTTGCGCAAGATGCCTCAGAGCGCGACTTACTGTTGGTCGAAACGACAGACTAGGCGCTGCTGCTGTTTATATTGTAGTGAAAATACGACGATAGGGCGTGAGACCTCTGTATTGCTGATTTTTAATATCATTTATGAATTTTTAGGTTGCTGCTTAGATCGACCTGTAATGAGCACGGACGCTGCCGTTATAGGCGTTTATGGCAGTTGTATGTATCTTAAACAGTTTGACGGTTGGGCGTTGTCTGGCAGGGCGTTGTCTGGCAGGGAGTTGTCTGGCAGGGAGTTATAAATCGTGTTTTTGAGAGTTTAAGTATTGGTAAGGTTGCGCCGTTGATGTGTGCACAAATGAAGGTGGTAACGTTAGGAATAATTGTCTGGCTAGAGCTGCGTGGTTGCTTTTTTTGAGTGCTGTCTTTTTGTCGGGTTGCTTGGACCCTCCTGCCGCAGTGGGCGGATCAACAAACAGTGAGGTCCGCAGCTTAAAGGTTGGTATGTCACCATTAAAGGCGGCGGGGATTATCGGTACGTACCAAGTTGAGAAAATCGCACGTCTTCCCGGTCGGATACAGGCTTGCCGTTCTTATATTTACGATGAAAAACAACTGCGCGTGCAGTTCGTCCATATGCTTTTCCGCAATGAAAAGCTTGTTTCAGCCACAGATGGCCACGCGAAAACTTGTAAAATCAAGAATTAAGCCCCTGCCTGCAAGGGGAGCGATTTTGCAGGCAGGTCTTTTTCTTACGCTTTCTTGGACATCCGTTTACGCTCGTGATGGTCGAGATAACGCTTGCGCATGCGAATAGAGTGTGGAGTCACCTCCACCAATTCATCATTGTCGATATAGGCGATGGCCTCTTCTAGGGACAGGGTGATGGGTGTGGTCAGACGCACCGCCTCGTCTGTGCCTGAGGCGCGGACGTTGGTCAGTTTCTTGCCCTTCAGCGGGTTGACCTCAAGATCATTTTCACGGCTGTGTTCGCCAATAATCATACCTTGATAGATTTTTTCCTGCGCCCCGATGAACATTCTGCCACGACCTTCAAGGTTCCAGAGTGCATATGCCACTGATACCCCATCTTCCATCGAGATAAGAACGCCGGCTCGCCGCCCTGGGATTGGGCCTTTATGGGGCGCCCACTCGTGGAACACCCGGTTCAACACGCCAGTGCCGCGGGTATCTGTCAGGAACTCGCCGTGATAGCCGATCAAGCCGCGCGATGGCACATGGGCAATGATCCGCGTTTTGCCGACTCCTGCCTGCTTCATTTCGGCCAACTCGCCTTTGCGCACGCCCGTCATTTTTTCGATCACAGCGCCCGAGTATTCATCGTCGACATCAATTGTGACCTCTTCGATCGGTTCAAGCCGCTCGCCGTTTTCCCCCTCCCGCATCAGGACTTGCGGTCTTGAGACAGACAATTCAAAACCCTCTCGGCGCATGTTTTCGATCAAAACACCCATTTGTAACTCGCCCCGGCCGGCGACCTCAAAGGCCTCGCCACTTGGTGTATCAGTAATTTTGATCGCTACGTTTGATTCGGCTTCTTTCATCAATCTGTCGCGGATCACCCGCGATTGGACCTTTTTGCCGTCGCGTCCAGCCAGAGGGCTGTCGTTGATGCCAAAGGTAACGGTGATGGTGGGGGGATCAATTGGTTGGGCCTCAAGGGGCTCGTCGACAGCAAGCGCGCAGATTGTGTCGGACACTGTGGCTTTGGTCATCCCTGCAAGTGATACGATATCACCTGCCTGCGCCTCGTCGATATCCTGCGGGGCCAAGCCGCGAAAAGCCTGAACGCGAGTGACGCGGAATTGTTCGATTTTCTGGCCAATTCGGCTCAATGCCTGAACCGTTGCGCCCACTTTCAGTGTCCCGGTTTCGACGCGACCAGTCAAAACCCGACCGACAAAGGGGTCACTGCTCAAGGTAGTGGCCAGCATCGTGAACGGTTCATCCTGATGTTTGATCTGGCGTGGCGCTGGTACGTGGTTGACCACCAGATTGAAGAGGGCCGACAGGTCTTTGCGTGGACCGTCCAATTCAGCATCTGCCCAACCGGATCGACCAGACGCATACATGTGCGGAAATTCTAGCTGGTCGTCATTGGCCCCCAAACTGGCAAACAGATCAAAACATTCGTCCAAGGCGCGGTCTGGTTCTGCATCTGGTTTGTCGACCTTGTTGAGAACCACAATCGGCCGCAGACCTAGCGCCAGCGCTTTTGAGGTGACAAATTTTGTTTGCGGCATTGGACCTTCTGCGGCGTCAACCAGCAGAACCACACCATCGACCATGCTAAGGATACGCTCGACCTCGCCGCCAAAATCGGCGTGACCGGGGGTGTCTACGATGTTGATCCGCGTGTCTTTCCATTCGACTGAGGTGGCTTTGGCCAGAATGGTAATACCGCGTTCACGTTCCAGATCATTGCTGTCCATTGCGCGTTCTGCAACCGCCTGATTGGCGCGAAATGCACCGGATTGTTTCAACAGCTCGTCTACGAGAGTTGTTTTGCCGTGATCGACGTGCGCGATAATCGCGATGTTGCGGAGATCCATGTGGAAAGTGCCTTTTATCTCTGAGATGTGGGCGAACTATCGCCCTGCGAGGCAAAAGACCAGAGCCTATCGGTTCGCATCGGGTGAAAAGATGTCAAACAGGCCGATTGGCGGTGCTTTGCCGCCCAGTGAGGCAGATTAAGGGGGGATCTTTCAAGCGACAGGTCTCTGACCGGACACGTAAAGTGGGGTCGAACTTTTTCGACCCGCCCGTTCGTTGCTTGAGCCTCGTGCTGGCTCAGGCGGGCAGATGAATGGCAAAGCGATCTCGAATTGCCTGATCAACCGCAGGCTCAAAACGCGCGGCAGAGCGGGTGGCGAGAATTTCCTCTTTGCGGGCGGTTGCGCGGCTTAGAAGGTCAGGGCGGTCCTGTTCCAGCCATTCCTTTGGCGAGCTGCGATCGGCCAGTGTGGGATAGATGTATTCGGTCTGCATCAGCGACAGGGTCTGCTCTGAGCCAAGATAATGTCCGGGACCCTCGAGACATGTGGCGCGGATCACTTCGAGGCTCACGTTGTCCTCGGTGACCTCGATTCCGCGCACACAGCGCAGGGCCTGCCCCAGTAGATCATCGCCAAGGATCAACGATTCCAGGCAGAACCCCAAAAGTGAGGCGTGCATGCCTGCGGCCTCATAGACCATGTTTAACCCTGCCAGTCCGGCCATGACATTCGACGTGGCCTGTTCCCAGCCGGCTTGCATATCGGGCAGTTTGGCATCAGCGATGCCCGCAGCAGCGCCCCCGGGCAGATCGTAATAGCGGTGCATCTGGGCGCAGCCCGCCGTCAGCAAAGCCTGTTCGCCACTGCCGCCTGACATCGCACCGGTGCGCAGGTCGCTGACAAAAGGCCATGTGCCAAAAACTGCGGGGTGACCGGGCTTTATCGCGTTGACGTAAACAAGCCCGGCCAGACATTCGGCAGTGGCCTGCACGATTGCCCCGGCGATAGGCGCGGGAGCTGTGGCGCCGGCTTGACCCGCCGACAGCAATAAAACCGGCATGCCCCCAGCGATACAGGCCTCCATGACCAGACAGCTTTCGGTGGCAAATTTCATCGGTGGCACGACAAAACAGTTTGAGTTTGACACAAACGGCCGTGCGCGCCACGCCTTTTCACCGCCCGCAATTAAATGCAGTATTTCAAGGCCGTGGGGCACAAATTCGGGCTCGTTAAAAGACACCCCGACGTGTTTGGTGGTGCCCGAGCAGCAGGCATAGATCGTGTTCATATCCATTTGAAGATTATCGGCGATATCGCGTGCCACCATCGGGCGTTGCAAAAAATGCAGATTGTCCAGCACATCGGCGATACGCGCGGCGTCGTGCACGTCTTGCAGAGTGCTGTCGCGATACTGCCGACCGTCTGCCTCGACCAGATGCACCGCCGCACCGGCCGTGCCGTAATGCACACGGGTGCCTGAAAGCTCCATATCGTGGCGCGGGTCGCGGCCCAGCAAGGTAACACTTCGATTTGCCCGCGCGATGGTGTCTTCGACCAATGCGCGCGGAAAGCGGATGCGCCCGTCATCGCCCAGCTTGGCGCCAGCGGCTGTCAGATAGTCGACGCCCGTTTGGGGGGCTTGCGATAGACCAATGGTTTCCAATGCGTCAAGCACGGCTTGGTGAATGCGGTCCATGCCAAATTTATTGAGGGGTGAAAATGTGCCACCCTCCATGCCGGCACGCACCGGCTTGAGATGGTCGGGCAGGGGGGCAGAGCGGGCCGAGCGTCGTGCGGCGCGGCCGCCGCTGCGTCGAGATGTTTGTGTTGTCATGGTGCAAGTCCTGTTGGCCAGAGGGCAGGGTGTCTGAGGGGCGATCATTGATTGCTATCCGCCTGAGGGTCGCCCTCGGGCGGCGCGGCCACGCCCTGCCCCTATAGTGATCACAACGAGTGAAATTTTCCAAAATTCGTTGGGCATTTTCAAGATTGCTCCGGACTTCTTGCCTGTATGAAAACAGAAATTACCCTGATGTCTGTCTCAATAACGACTAATGTCGTTTTTGGGCATTCTGCTGGATGTAGCGGTCACCATATCGGTCCCTAGGTGGGTGCTTGACAGTATTGCCAGTGTCGTCTGTGCCGATCTGCGGGCCGGTCGTTTCAACAACTGGCGGGTTGAAACGAGATTGTTTTTCGTGGCAAAATGTATAACTCTCGTCTCATAATGGCATGTGAACGCCATCGAATTTCGCGTATTTGCAGGAGCATCACCTTGTCACCCCATTCCTTGATCCCCAACAAACCGTCCCAAGTCACCTCTGTGCAAGGGGGACTTTGTGCCCTGACTGCCACAGAGGCGGTTGCGCGGTTGCGCGCGGGCGAGGTTACCGCGGCAGAGCTGGTTGAGGCATCGATTGCCCGTATCGAAGACGTCGACTCGAAGGTGAACGCCCTGCCCATCAAGTGCTTTGAACGGGCGCTTGATATGGCCCGTAGCCTGCGCCTGGCAGATCATCTCGACAACCACAAGTCACTGTGTGGCCTGCCGATTGCGGTCAAGGATTACAATAATGTTGGCGGGGTTCGCACAACCTATGGGTCGCCAATTTTTGCCCAGAGTGTTGCGGCCCAGTCTGATGCGACCGTGCGACAATTGGAAAGCAATGGGGCGATTCCTGTGGCCAAATCAAATGTCCCGGAATGGGCCGGTGGCAATACATTCAACCCGGTGTTTGGGGCCACCCGCAACCCGTGGGATCTGCGGATGAGCGTGGGCGGGTCTTCGGGTGGATCAGCGGCGGCATTGGCCAGCGGGTCGGTATGGCTGGCCACAGGCAATGATCTGGGGGGCAGTCTGCGCACACCGGCGGCGTTCAACGGGGTTGTCGGGCTGCGCCCGGGTCCGGGCCGGGTGCCGCGCGGCACCCGCCTGCCGGCGATGGATACGCTGTGGGTCGAGGGGCCAATGGCGCGCTGTGTGGATGATCTTGCGCTTATGTTGGGTGCAGGCGACGGATATCAAGCCGATGATCCTTTGTCTTTTGATCAAAGTCACATCAGTTTTGTCGAACAATTAAGCGAGGGCGACACGCCGGCTCGGGTTGCCTTTAGCCCCGACCTTGGCATTGTCCCGATGGAGCCAGAGATAGCGCAAACCTGTGGTGCGGCAATGGGGCATTTCACGGGTATGGGTACGGAAGTCACCGCAGACGTGCCAGATTTCACCGGTGTTCTAGGGGCTTTTCAAAGCTTGCGGGCGGTTTTGTTTGCAACCTTGATGGCACCCATTCTCGAACAGAACCGCGCCCAGATTGCCCCTGAGATTATTGGCAATATCGAGCGTGGCTTGAAAATCGATCCGGCGCAGATTTTTGCGGCTGAGCGGGTGCGGATTGCTTTGTATCAAAAAATGCTGACATTTTTTGAGAGCCATGATTTCCTGATTTGTCCTGCGGCCTCAATCCCACCGTTTCCAGTGGAACAGCGCTTTGTCACCGAGATCGATGGAAAGCCTTGCGCCACATATATTGATTGGTTTGCAATAACTTTCGCGCTGACGATGACCGCTTGTCCGGTGGTGAGCGTGCCTTGTGGGTTTACCGCGACGGGCCTGCCGGTCGGAGTGCAGATCGTCGGTAAACCCCGTGGTGAGGCGGCGCTGTTGCGCGCCGCGCGGCAGTTTGAGCAAAGCCTCGGCCTCGCAGCGATGTTGCCGATTAACCCCCACAGTGGCCGCGGAGTGATCTCAGGGCGCTGACCCCAAGCGTGTTTTGGCTTTGGCAGGGGCAATGTGCCGCTAAGCTGGAAATCGAGGTGGTAAATTGGGTAAAAACTGTGGCGTTTACCTCGTTTTCAAAGCGGCTTTCGACCAATCGCGAATTTTGGGTAAAACCGCGCTTGACGAGGCTGGCAGTGCCGCCTATTACACCGCCTACGCCTTTAGGATTGGGCGGTCAGTTGGCGGTTGTAGCTCAGTTGGTTAGAGTGCCGGCCTGTCACGCCGGAGGTCGCGGGTTCGAGCCCCGTCAACCGCGCCACTGCTGGTTTTGATCCTAAGCGCACTGCGCGGTTGTAGCTCAGCTGGTTAGAGTGCCGGCCTGTCACGCCGGAGGTCGCGGGTTCGAGCCCCGTCAACCGCGCCACTTTTTCACATTATATTAAGTGCTCCTCACTACACGCCGTGTAAAAGGCATGGTGGTTTCGTGTTTTGTATAAGATTATTAAAGGCGTCTGCGTAACAGCGTTTTTGGACCCTCACGATTTGACCAGAGGTGTTTTGTTGACCAGAGGTGTTTTGCGGTCCGCTGCGATTTCAGTGGGTGGATTTGCATTTTCGGTTTGCGCTCTGCGATTGTTGAGGTTTTTCTGTTGAAAGTGATCGTGTTTGCGGCCTTGAGCAAGGTCTGCGAGAGGGCGACCATGACCATCTGCGCGTGGGTTTTGACGGCCCCGAAGTATCGCACCCGA
>Ga0114998_10000871_pt1 | contig 22954 bp, 24 predicted proteins | sample ArcticOcean_MG_C_5_FD_87044 | JGI IMG/M metagenome (GOLD analysis project Ga0114998, IMG submission 87044) | Marine microbial communities from western Arctic Ocean - ArcticOcean_MG_CB4_138 | ecosystem: Environmental > Aquatic > Marine > Oceanic | place: Arctic Ocean: Canada Basin | collected... | reverse complement strand
TGTTCAAACGAGGCCACTGATGCGGCACCTGACAGCTATCGTTGTCTTTCAGGATTGAACCACATCGGGGTGGTCGTTGACGATCTGGACCTAGTCGAAGCCCAAGTGCGAAAAGCCGAGTTTACCCCGTATTCCCATGCAGATTACGCCCCTGGACGGCGATTTTATTTCAAAGATCACGACGAGATCGAATACGAAGTTGCGCAGTATTGAAAAAAACCCCGTGCTAGGGATGTGCCAGACCTTGCGCTTGTGCGAAAACTAGGGTGGACTTGGCCCAAATAAAAGGAGCCCACCCTATGTCATTCACCCTTGCGACATGGAATATCAATTCAGTCCGCCTGCGCGAACCGCTGGTTGTGCAATTTCTACAGCAAGAGGCCCCAGACATCTTATGTTTGCAGGAATGTAAGAGCCCGGTCGAGTTGATCCCGACCGAACAGTTTGCGGCGCTTGGCTATCCGTATTTGGTGGCGCGGGGGCAAAAGGGCTATAACGGGGTTGCAATCTTGTCAAAACTGCCAATCGAGGACGCAGGCGCGCAGAATTTTGCTGGTTTGGACCATGCTCGCCATGTGGCAGCGCGTTTGGAAAATGGCGTTACCGTGCATAATTTCTATGTGCCTGCGGGTGGCGATGTGCCCGATCGTAACAAGAACGAAAAGTTTGGCCAGAAATTGGATTATCTGACAGACATGCGTGATTGGTTTCTGGCCGCGCCGCCGCAAAAATCTATTCTAGTTGGGGATTTGAACATTGCGCCGCGCGAAGATGATGTCTGGAGCCATAAAAAACTGTTGAAAGTGGTCAGTCATACGCCCGTTGAAGTTGCACAATTGGCCGAAACACAAGCGGCGGGCAACTGGGTTGATATCACCCGGCAGGATATTCCCGAGGGCCAGCTTTATTCTTGGTGGTCCTATCGTGCACGGGACTGGGATGGTGCAGACAAAGGCCGGCGGCTTGACCATGTGTGGGCGACGTCTGATATAAGTGCGACAGCGCATGCAAGCCGGATTGTAAGACCGGCGCGTGGCTGGGAAAAACCGAGCGACCACGCGCCTGTTTTGGCCAGTTTTGATCTGTGATGCTGCACTGCCCAAGCGAGATGCGCAGGTGTATTCAAGCCACAGTGCCGCTGTTTGTGTAACCGGTCACCTGCTTTATTACAGTTGGCTATGTGTCTCAAATTGATCTGAGCCCTTGAAAAACCTCTCTGAATGATCCATCTAGGCCGTAATTTAGCACCCAACATATGGACCACCGGAAAATGATTGAACTGGGCACTGGCACGACGCCTGCGGACAACGCAGCAAGCGACCTTATCCAAGACGTGACGGAAGCGACCTTTATGAAAGAGGTGATCGAAGCTTCACAAACAGTCGCTGTGATTGTTGATTTTTGGGCGCCGTGGTGTGGGCCATGTAAAACACTGGGACCACAATTGGAAGCTGCTGCCACTGCCGCCAAAGGTGCGGTGAAAATGGCCAAGGTCAATGTTGATGAAAATCAGGGCATTGCCAGTCAGTTACAGATAAAATCGCTGCCAACGGTGTATGCGTTTTGGCAAGGCCAACCGCTTGATGGCTTTCAAGGTGCTGTGCCGCAATCCGAAATTGATGCTTTCATCGCACGGGTGATCGAGGCCAGTGGCGGTCAGGCCGCCGACAATGGGCTGGAGGATGCGGTACAAGCGGCCGAAGAAATGATGTCTGACGGCAAGTTTGAAGACGCAGCACAGATATTTGCAGCAATTCTTGAGGAAGATGCCAATCATGTGGTGTCTTACGCTGGTCTGGTGCGGTCTCATATCGCCCTTGAGGATTTGGATCAGGCCGAGGCCATCTTAAATGGGGCGCCAAGCGAAATTTCGGCAACACCTGAGCTTGAGGCGGTTTTTGCCCAGCTGGCATTGGCGCGGCAGGCAGCTGACGCCGGTCCGGTTGCCGAGTTGCAGGCGGCTGTGGCCGAGACCCCAGACGATTTGCAAGCCCGGTTTGATCTGGCGCAGGCCCTACACGCAACTGGCGACGCTCAGGCGGCCGTTGATGAATTGCTCGAGCTGTTTCGGCGTGACCGCGACTGGAATGAAGGTGCTGCCAAGGCGCAGCTTTTCACTATTTTTGATGCTTTGAAACCCGAGGATGCCGTGGTGTTAAATGGGCGGCGTCGCCTAAGCTCGTTAATATTTGCTTAAAGCGGATTGCCTGAACCGCTTTTTGAACTAAATGCAAGATTATGAAATCATCAATAGACCTTCCCGACTCACTGCCTGTTTTTCCATTATCGAACGTGCTTCTTCTGCCGCGTTCGCGTTTGCCGTTGCATGTCTTCGAGCCGCGCTACCTCGCGATGCTGGATGATGCGCTCAAAACGCCCCAACGGTTGATTGGAATGGTCCAGCCAAATGAGGTGCCAGGCCGCTCCGGCCACAGGCTGCATGCGATCGGTTGTGCCGGTAGGGTGACGCAATTTTCAGAAACCGAAGATGGCCGGTATATGGTGACGCTTACTGGGAAATCGAGGTTTCGTGTTCAAAACGAGATTGAAGGCTTTACGCCGTATCGGCGCTGTGGCGTAACTTGGGACGGTTTTGATCTCGATTTGGGCCAAACCGAGCAGGATGTGCAGTTTAACAGAAAGAAATTTATGGCGCTGCTGACACGGTATTTCGAATCCCTCGATTTGGCGACAGATTGGGATACGATGAAAGAAGCGGATGACGAATTGTTGATTAATTCGCTCTCGATGATGCTGGATTTCGCCCCCGAAGATAAGCAGGCGTTGCTTGAGGCGCCGTCGTTGTCCACGCGGCGTGAGACTTTGGTCACTCTGATCGAGTACAGCATGCGTGGCGGTGATAGTCAGGGTTTGTTGCAGTGAGTGAGCCGCAGTTTGACCGCCGCATGTTAGAGGCGCTGATTTGCCCAAAAACCCACGCACGGCTCAGTTACGATGCCGCGGCGCAGGAATTGATTAGCAAATCAGCAAATCTAGCCTTTCCGATCCGCAACGGTATTCCGGTCATGTTAATTGATGAGGCCCGCGCTCTTGAGTAAGTTTGACTTATCCACGCATTAGCTCAGGCAGCTCCCCCGTTAGCCCTGCCGCCTCACGCAAAATACCACGGCGCACACCGGGGAGTGCGTTTACCATACCCATACCCAGGTTACGCCCTAACCTTAAAATAGGGTTATCGTTTGAAAACAAGCGGTTAAAACCATCCGTTGCTACGGCTAACGCTGTGGCGTCAAAGCGCCGCCATTGCTGATATCGGGCTAAAACCGGTTGCGATGCGAAATCTTCACCACGTTGTTTGGCTTCGCATAGAACCTGTATAAGGGCCGCCACATCGCGCAGCCCCGCGTTCAAACCCTGACCTGCAATCGGATGAACGCCATGGGCCGCATCTCCGATCAGCGCCACATTCGGCGCGATATAACTTTTGGCAATCATCATTTCCAGCGGGTAACTGAAGCGCCCGCCCACCAGCGTAATATCCCCTAGGAAATCACCAAATCTAGGCCGCAGAACATCAAGAAAAGCCGCATCGTCAAGCGCGTTGATCAACGTGGCGCTGTCGGTTTGCTCGCTCCAGACAACCGCGCTGCGCTTTGCCGAGAGTGGCAAAACAGCCAAGGGGCCAGTGGGCATAAAAAACTGATGTGCCACGCCGCCATGCGGTCGGCCGTGTTGCACCGCGCAGACCAGCGCAGTTTGACCGTATTGCCAGCCAGTATAAGTGATGCCGGCGCGGGCTGCGGTGCCGCTTTGGCGCCCATCGGCGCCTACCAGCAGGCGTGCTGTGATCTTCTGGTCATTGGCCAACGACAGGGTCATGCCTTTGGAGCTGGTGGTTTGCGCAATGACCCGGGTTGCGATGCGATACTCTATGGATGGCGTGGCCAGCATCGCGGCCTGCAGTGCGTGGCGCAGGTGCCTGTCTTCGACCATATAGCCCATCGGCCCCTCTTCGAGTTCGGCGTGGTCAAAATCGATAAAAAAAGGCGATGCCCCTGCGCCGAGGCGCCCGTCACTGACGCGGATGTGTAACATCGGCTCGGCACGTTCGGCAATGCCCTCCCAGACACCGACCGCTGCCATAAGCCGTTTCGATGCCAGTGCCAATGCATAGGCGCGGCCGTCAAACTTGGTATTTTTGCGCGGATTATGCGGCGCGGCGTCTAGCACGATCACCCGTAATCCGGCCTGTGCTGCAGCCAGTGCCAAAGTCGGTCCGTTCAAGCCGCCCCCAACAATGGCGATATCGCAATCATGTTCCATGCCCTGAATATGGAGACGAATTCGGGATTGTCCATGCGTTGCGCTGACGCTACCGTCTTTTTCATGTAATGGAGGCGGATTATGAAAAACTGGCTGGAGATGACGGCGGCGGAATTGGGACGTGGCATTGAGGACGGGTCGATTGATCCGGTGACGTTGACAGAGACATATTTGGCCGCGATCCAAGCGCATCCGTTAAAAGACCGAATTTATGCACGCGTGACGGCAGACCGCGCGCGCGCTGAGGCGGCTGCGGCTGCCGCGCGCGCGCGTGCCGGTCTGCGTTTGTCGCCGCTTGATGGGGTGCCGATCAGTTGGAAGGATTTGTTTGACACGGCAGGCTGCGCCACTGAGGCAGGCACGGCCCTGCTCAAAGACCGCATCCCTGAGGCTGACGCCGAAGTGTTGCGCAACGCCACCGCAGCGGGATTGGTGTGTCTGGGCAAAACCCATTTATCAGAGCTGGCGTTTTCAGGTTTGGGGGTTAATCCGATCACTGCGACGCCGCCTTGTGTCAACGATGCCGAGGCGGCCCCTGGTGGATCGTCCTCTGGCGCTGCCGCTTCGGTGGCTTTTGGGCTGGCGGCGGCTGCCATCGGGTCGGACACTGGCGGATCGGTGCGCGTGCCCTCGGCGTGGAATGATCTGGTGGGTCTCAAGACCACGGCAGGCCGGCTGTCAAACGACGGCGTTGTGCCGTTAGCGGCGCGGTTCGATACCGCAGGTCCGATGACCCGCTCGGTCGAAGATGCGGCGCTGTTATTGGCGGCACTTGAGGGGGGCAAACCTGCCGATCTGCAGGCCAGCGATCTGTCAAATGCGCGGTTTGGTTTGCTTGAGACAATCGCTCTGGACGATTTGGATGATGTGATACGCGGGGCATTTGATGCCTCTGTTGGGAAATTGCGCGCAGCGGGGGCCGAGATCATACCGCTTGATGTGCCTATATTATCAGACGCGATGGCGCAGTCGGCTATCTTGTTTTCGTCAGAGGCCTATGGCACGTGGAAAGACACAATCGAAGCCAACCCTGATCTGATGTATAGCGAAATTCTGCTACGGTTCCGTTCGGGGGCTGCGCATAGTGCCGCAGATTATGTAGCGGCTTGGCAAATGCTGGAGTGCGCGCGGCGGGCTTGGTCTGAGGCGACGGCTGGCTTTGATGCGGTTTTGGCACCGACCACCGCCAATTTACCGCCAAAGCTGGCGCGGCTGCAAACGGAAGACGAATATTATAAAACGGCTAATTTGCTCACGCTGCGCAACACGCGCATTGGCAATTTAATGGGGGTGTCGGCCCTGACACTGCCCACTGGCACGCCAAGTTGTGGGATGATGTTGATCGGCAAGGCCAATGGCGAGCCGCATCTTTTGCGTCTTGGCGCTGCCGCCGAGACCGTACTGGGCTAACGTGGCACCGGGTTGAGCGCTTTGTTATAGGGCGTCCAATTGGTGATTTCGGGATAATACATTTTACGCCACTGCTGTACCCTTGGGTTCATACTGCGCCGCCAAAGCGACGGGATCATCGCAAAGATTGTCATGATATGATAGCCGTATGGCAACTGTGGCGCGCTGGTCTCATCGTGATTTTGCAGCAGTGGAAAGCGGCGTTCCGGTTTGATGTGGTGGTCCGAGTGGCGCTGTAGATTGATCAATAGCCAGTTTGAGGCCATATGCGCCGCATTCCAGCTGTGATGGGCCCCAACGGTTTCATATTTGCCGTTGCCCAAGTGTTTACGGGTCAGGCCATAATGCTCAATGTAATTGATCAGTTCCAATTGCCAGACCGCGATAAAGGCCTGCCATAGAAACAGCCCCAGCCCAGCCCAGCCCCCCAGCACAAGCGCCAGTAAAATCATTGCCACCTGAAGTGCCCAATAGCGGAAAAACGGGTTGCTCAGATCCGTCCACGGCAAATTTTTTCGGGAGAGCATGGCTTTTTCTGCCGCAAAACTAGAGCGCAGAGATTGCGGGATTACCCGTATGAAAAATCGGAAAAAGCTTTCATTGTAGCGCGCGGTGACTGCGTCGCGCGGGGTGCCGATGTAGCTGTGGTGCACCAGCAGATGTTCAGATTTAAAATGTGAATACAGCACCATCGCCAGCAGAATATCCGAAAGCCGCCGCTCTGTTCTGCTCTTTTTATGCATCAGTTCGTGGCTGTAATTGATGCCAATGGTGCCAGTAATAACACCAAGGCCAAAAAACAGGCAGATTTTCTCGAGAGTGCCAAGATGATCAGATGAGGTGGCAATCCAGATAATTCCAAATAGGGTGATCATTTGTAAAGGCACCCAAATGATGGTCAGCCGCCGGTACCACACCAGCCGGTGGTCTGGCGTGCTGGTATCGGCGTTTCGCACGTTAAGCCCGAGAATGGCGTCGCCCAGTGAAAATAAAAACCACCCGATCAGCGGTAATAACACAACCGTCCAACCGCCTGCCAGACTGCTGTACCAAGCGATTGGAAACAAGGCGAGCGACGTTGCATAGGGCAACATCGCCGTAAATTTTTCGATTTGGTGCGCAGAGCTCATGAAACCATCCGGTGGATTTTTGTCTTCAATACAATAAATTCATCCCCAATACTACATAGCTCTGGCATCGCAGGCAACGGCAAGTTCCATTAGGGAGATTGCGTTAAATCAAATGCTTTGCGCATCACGGTGGGCAGATCGGAGCGCCGGAAATCCTTGGCTGGTAAAAAACTGCCGCAGGCGGTTTGGCAGCCGTTCGGTACCAGTGCTGTTTTGACTAAAAGTCGCAGGTGAAAATGGGTGAAAGTATGGCGAGCTTCGGTGGCGATGGTTGTCCATTCTGCCACGAACGGGGCGCGTTCTATCGGGGCATCGCTCCAGTCTGATCTCCAATCTGACCCGGGCCATCCCAGCATGCCACCCAGCAGACCCTTGTCGGGCCGTCTTTCCAGAAGATAGGCGCCATCGGCGCGTCTTGCGATATAGGCAATGCCGTATCTTATCGGTTTTGGTTTTTTGGGTGTTTTTTTGGGGAGCTGGGCTTGCGTGCCATTTCTGCGGGCAACGCAGGGTGAGTGCCAGGGGCAAACACCGCAGGCGGGTGACCGCGGGGTGCATAAGGTCGCCCCAAGATCCATCACTGCCTGTGCATAATCGCCCGGCCGTTTGTTTGGGGTCAGACCCGTGGCCTGTCGGGTCAACTCTGGTTTGGCTGAGGGCAAGGGCGTGTGGATATCATACAAACGCGCCATCACCCGTTCTACATTACCGTCAACCACAGTTTCGGGCTGATCAAAGGCAATTGAGGCAATCGCTGATGCGGTATAAGGTCCAATACCCGGCAGCGACAGCAGAGCCTCTCGGCTGGTGGGAAAGACCCCGTGGTGATCGGTGACCACCGCGCGGGCACATTTCAACAGGTTGCGCGCGCGGGCGTAGTAACCCAGACCGGCCCAGGCAGCCATTACGTCGCCATCTTTGGCCGCCGCAAGCGCGGTAACAGTGGGCCAGAGACTGATGAAGCGCAGAAAATATGCCTTAACGGCGGCGACAGTGGTTTGTTGCAACATCACCTCTGACAGCCAAATTTTGTAGGGGTCTGGCTGTTGGCCATCCCGCCGTTGCGCCGGCCCGACGCGCCAGGGCATTTCGCGAGCATGACGGTCATACCACGATAGCAGCGTCTCGGAGTTTGATGGCTCACGCAATCTTGATCGTTCCCATTTGGTTAATTGACTGGCACCCGGCGTTATGCACGTTACAATACCATACATCGGTTGAAAGAAAACACATGTCCAAGCGCCGCACCAGTACCAAAGGTTTTGCCCGAACCGGCAAACTGCTGCAAAAAAGCATCAGATCGGTGAGCGAGACGCGTGGCTTTGCGCAGACCCGGCTTTTGACCCATTGGGCCGAGATTGCCGGCGCACATATTGCGGCAATCTCCCGACCGGTCGAGGTCAAATATGGCCGTCAGGGGTTTGGTGCGACACTGAGCTTGCTGACCACGGGGGCGCAGGCGCCCATGTTGGAGATGCAGAAAGAAAAGCTGCGAGAAAAGATAAACGCGGTCTACGGCTATAGTGCGATCTCGAAAATACGGATCACGCAGACCGCACCCACCGGGTTTTGTGAGGGTCAGGTCAGTTTTGAGCCGGCCAAATCCTCTGCGCCCAAGCCGGTAAATGATCCGGTGATTGCACGTGCCGCCAGTGAGGCCGCGTGTACGGTTCAGGATGATGGCTTGCGCCATGCGCTTGAAACTTTGGGCAAAAACGTTCTATCCAAAGAAAAAACAATTGTCCAAACCTGAAAGGTATCCCTTATGTCGCGTTTGCTCTCACTTGTCATTGCCTTGCTGGCACCGTTTATTGTTGGTGGCTGGCTGATCACTCAAGGGGGCCTTAGTGCCGCGGCCGAAACAAAAACGGCCTCTGAGGGTGTGATTCCCGACATGATGGTGGGCAATGCGGATGCCAGCGTGACTGTGATTGAATATGCATCGTTTACCTGCCCGCATTGTGCATCGTTTCATGCCGGTCCCTATAAAAAGCTGAAAAAAGACTACATCGACACCGGCAAAATTAAATTTGTATTTCGCGAGGTATATTTTGACAAAGTGGGTGTCTGGTCGTCGCTGATTGCCCGCTGTGGGGGACAGGAGCGGTTTTTTGGGATCGCAGACCTTATTTTCAAAGGCCAGAAGGAATGGGCCCGTGCCGGCAGTGATGTAGCGGTGGCCAACGAGCTGCGTAAGATCGGCCGATTGGCCGGTTTGGATGATGATACATTGGAGAGCTGCCTGACCGACAGTGACAAAATCACAGCTCTGGTGGGTTGGTTCAAAGAAAACACCTCCCGCGACGATATTTCTTCGACCCCGACTTTGCTAATCAATGGAGAAAAATACGCCAATATGTCCTATGAAGATCTGGTGGAAATCATCGACGCGCAGTTGGCAAAATAGTGTCGTCGCTGTCAGGCTTAAAGGTTATAGAATTGGCACGCATTCTGGCCGGACCTTGGGCTGGGCAGACATTAGCCGATCTTGGGGCTGAGGTGGTCAAGGTCGAATCGCCGCAAGGCGATGACACCCGCCAGTGGGGCCCCCCCTTTATCGAGCATGACGGTGAGACATCGGCGGCTTATTTTCACGGCTGCAACCGTGGCAAGGCCAGTGTGACCATTGATTTTCGTACGTCTGAAGGCCAGACAGAGTTGCGGGCTTTGCTGGCAGATGCCGATATTGTGATCGAGAATTTCAAACTGGGCGGCCTGGCAAAATACGGTCTGGATTACGATAGTTTGAAAATCCTCAATCCAAGGCTGATCTATTGCTCGATCACCGGCTTCGGCCAGACCGGTCCCTATGCACACCGCGCCGGGTATGATTATATCATTCAAGGCATGTCGGGCTTGATGTCGATCACCGGAGAGCCGGATGGCGCGCCACAGCGTGCAGGTGTTGCGATCACTGATATTTTTACCGGTGTGTATGCCACAACAGCCATTCTGGCGGCGGTGCATCAGCGCCAAACCACAGGTTTGGGCCAGCATATCGATATGGCGCTGCTGGATGTGGCGGTTTCGGTCACCGCCAATCAGGCGATGAATTATCTGACCACCGGCACGCCTCCGGCACGCACGGGAAATTATCATCCCAACCTGACGCCCTATCAGGTGTTTGACTGCAGCGACGGGCATATTATCATCGCCACGGGCAATGACGGGCAATACCAGCGTCTTTGTGCGCTGCTGGGTCTGGCTGATATGGCCGCGGCCCCTGAGTTTCTAAAAAATACCAACCGTGTGGCCAACCGTGAGGATATGATTGCGCGGCTCATGGCCGCCACGCGTCTGCGCAGCAAATCCGATCTGCTGGCAGCCTGCGAGGCCGAGAATGTGCCGGCTGGCCCGATCAATGATCTGCGTGAGGTGTTTGACGATCCGCAAGTGCAGGCCCGCGGCATGCAGATCGCGCTTGATGGCATTCCCGGAGTGCGCTCCCCGATCCGGATGTCGGATGCGGATTTGTCGCTTCACCGGCCCTCGCCAAAGCTGGGTCAGGATAATTAACGTCTGGAATTATGGGTCTTTTTGACTGGGTAATTCGGTGTCTAGAAACCGCTCGAAGGCGTCCAGATTAACCGGTTCAAACTGGCCAAAACCCTGCATCCAGACGCTGGCATCGCGCAGCGCGTCCGGCTCGAGCTTGCACCATTTGACCCGCCCGCGTTTTTCCTGCGAGATAAGCCCCGCACGGCTGAGCAACCCCAGATGTTTCGACACGGCCGCAAGTGACATCTCAAAGGGTTCTGCGACATCGGTGACGGCCATATCATCTTCAAGCAACATCGCAAGGATTCTGCGGCGCGTTGGGTCCGCAAGCGCGGCAAAGATGATATCGAGCGGATCAGCCATAAGTGCATAAAGACAAAAACCGCCTGATCGTCAACCAATCGGTTGAATATCCCAAAGTGGTGTCTCGCTTTCACCGGGTGGTAAATGTCGATTTCTTTATCGGAGCGATATAAATTACTTTCGATATTTATCAGTAGGTTACAAATAATTTATTCGTATCTGGCACTAGCTTGACTTACCTTTTTTGCAGGCATAGACAAAGGCCTGAAATTGATCGAGGTTTTGACCGGTGACCGATCCTGACGAAAAGCAGCGTATGGCGCAGCTGGAAGACAAGATCGCAAGCGCGAAAGCGGTACAGCGGCCCCAAAGCCAGATCGAAGATCACCATTCCCAAGCGCATGCGGGCTGGCGGATGGTGACAGAATTAGTGGCTGGTCTGTTGATCGGCTTTTGCATCGGATACGGGCTGGACAGTCTGTTCGGGTCACTCCCGATTTTTCTGGTGTTGTTTGTATTGCTGGGGTTTGCTGGCGGAGTGAAGACAATGCTTCGCAGCGCGCAAGACATCCAGCGGGCGCAGTCGGGTCAATCCGACAAGGACGAGGGGACGTAGACATGGCAAGCGAAGCCCAAGGCGAAGAGACCGGCCTGGTATTTCACCCGATGGAGCAGTTTGTCGTAAAGCCGCTGTTTGGTGGTGATACGGTGATGTGGTACACGCCGACCAATGTGACATTGTGGATGGCACTTACCGTATTGGCGGTGTTTGCGCTCTTGGTGCTTGGAACGTCGCGCCGCGCGATGATCCCGTCCCGGATGCAGTCCGTGGGAGAGCTGGCTTACGGCTTTATCTACCGAATGATCGAGGATGTCGCTGGCAAGGATGGCGTCAAGTATTTCCCCTACATCATGACTTTGTTCATGTTTATCGTGTTTTCGAACTTTCTTGGCCTGCTGCCGATGGCATTTACCACAACATCCCATATCGCTGTGACCGGTGTATTGGCCATGGCGGTGTTTCTAACCGTGACAATCCTTGGATTTGTTAAGCACGGGTTAGGCTTTTTAGGTGTGTTCTGGATCAGTTCGGCGCCTTTGGTGCTGCGACCCGTTCTGGCATTGATCGAAGTTATCTCTTACTTTGTGCGCCCGCTCAGCCACTCTATTCGACTGGCCGGCAACATGATGGCCGGTCACGCGGTGATCAAGGTGTTTGCAGCCTTTGCTGCGGTTTTGGCCATTTCGCCCTTCGCCATAGTCGCCATCACAGCAATCTATGCGCTTGAAGTTTTGGTGGCGTTCATTCAGGCCTACGTCTTTGCCATCTTAACCTGCGTGTATCTCAAAGATGCACTGCATCCGCATCACTAAATCAACTGTTATAATCCACTAAAAACCAATCGTAAGGAGATTCGACATGGAAGGCGACATAGTACAAATGGGCGCATATATCGGCGCAGGCTTGGCATGTACCGGAATGGGCGGCGCCGCCGTCGGTGTGGGCCATGTGGTCGGCAACTTTCTGTCCGGCGCATTGCGCAACCCGTCTGCAGCTGCAGGCCAGACAGCCACAATGTTTATCGGTATCGCATTCGCAGAAGCTCTGGGGATTTTCTCATTCCTCGTGGCGCTGCTGCTGATGTTTGCCGTCTAAACCTAACGGAACCTTATCCTTACGGTTGGGCGGGGCAATCATGCACCGCCCAATGTAATAGATAATTCCTTCAGGAGGACGGAATGGCAACTCAAACAAACGACGCCGCAGGCCAAGCAGCAGATGCCGCGCCGGGGATGCCCCAGCTCGATTTCTCGACCTTCGGAAACCAGATCTTCTGGCTGGTGGTTACTTTGGTGGCCATTTATCTTATTCTTGATCGCATTGCGCTGCCGCGCATCGCCGAGGTGCTGGCCGAACGTCAGGACAGGATCACCGGCGATATTGCCGCGGCAGAAGACCTCAAAGCGCAGGCCCTCGCAGCGGAAGAGGCTTACAACAAAGCTCTGGCCGAGGCGCGAACCGAAGCGCAAACCATTGTGGCAAAAGCCAAGGCCGACATGCAGGTCGAACTGGAAGCCGCTATTGCCAAGGCAGATGTTGAAATTGCCGCCAAAACGGCAGTGTCTGAAAAGGCCATCGCCGAAATTCGGGCCGGTGCGCTGGACAGTGTCAGCCTCGTGGCCACAGAAACCGCAACAGCGGTGGTTGCGGCCATTGGTGGGAGCGCGGATGCGGATGCAATCTCCGCCGCGGTAACAGAACAGATGAAAGGGTGAAGCCAATGTATAGATTAACGTTGATCGCCGCCTTTGTGATGGCCAGCCCCGCGCTGGCAGCGGAGGGTCCTTTCGTCTCGCTGCGCAATACAAACTTTATTGTGTTGTTGTCGTTTCTTTTGTTCATCGGGGTTTTGTTAAAGTACAAAGTGCCCTCGATTCTGATGGGTCTTTTGGACAAACGCGCTGATGAGATCACTGCGACATTGAACGATGCACGCTCATTGCGCGAAGAGGCGCAGACACTGCTGGCGTCGTATGAACGCAAGCAGCGCGAAGTTCAAGAGCAGGCTGACCGGATTATTGCACAGGCGAAAGTCGATGCGGAACTAGCGGCTGCTCAGGCTAATGAAGATTTGAAATTGTCGGTCGAGCGCCGTGTGCTTGCTGCGCAAGACCAGATCGCTTCGGCCGAAGCCTCAGCCGTGAAAGAGATCAAAAGTCAGGCGATCACAGTCGCCATGGCTGTGGCAACTGATGTCTTGGCCAAACAGATGACAGCAGCGTCTGGCAACAAGTTGATTGACGACGCCATCAAAGAGATCGATGCTAGGCTGCATTGAGCATCTGAGCTCAATGATATGAAAACCCGGTGAAACATCCGGGTTTTTTGATTTTTCGATTTAGTATCTACAAAGCAAGTGCAGTTTAAGCGCTTACTGCCAGTCTATGCTGGGCAGTTTAGTTTTAATTATTGTCGGCTTTTTTCATGCTCAAACCGGCGCTGTGCATAGTCGGCATTGGCATTGGCGCGGTTTTGATCTTCCAGACACCCGCGTACATAATTGAGATGCGCCTCAACCGCTGCTTGCGCGCCGGCAGGGTCCCTGTTTTGCAAAGCATCGTTGATGGCGCGGTGTTGGGCGAGCAGTTCATCGCGGGTGGTGCGCTGTTTGAACATCACACGGCGATTGTAAAACACGCCCTCCTGAAGCAGTTGATACATTGACCGCATCATATGCAGCATAATCACGTTATGGCTGGCTTCGATGATGGACAAGTGAAATTCGGCATCAAGGCGGGCTTCATCTGCAGCATGGCGTTTGCTATGCGCCATTTCCATTTTTTGAAACAGCGTTTGGATCACTTGCAGATCCATATCAGAGGCAAGACGAGCGGCCCGGCTGGCGGCCAGACCTTCCATATCGCGTCGGAACGACAGGTAATCAAACACCGCTTCATCGTGATCGGCAAACAGTTTAATCAAAACCTCAGAAAATGCGCTGCCTAGAACGTCTGCCACAAATATTCCGGCATTTGCTTTCGTAACCAAAAGACCCTTTGCCTGCAGATTGGCAATAGCTTCGCGCAACGAGGGCCGTGACACCGTCAGCCGTTCGGATAATTCACGCTCGGAAGGCAGACGTTCCCCGGGCCTTAGAATGCCGCGCAGGATCAACTGCTCGATCTGACGGCTGACCGCTTGGGAAAGTTTTTCTGTTCGAACTTGCTTGAACGGCATTTGTAACCCTTTCGTGTGCCGTATATCTGGCGCAGTCTTACGCAACAATAGGTGTCAATACATTTGACGGGTGTCAGCCTACACGGATTTGTCGATTTAAAGACTTTATTAACCTAACTTACCCTACGTTTACGAATGATCCGTCAGCTCATTTTACTGTTTATTATCATCGTAAATCCTGCCTGTGTTTTTTATGGCAATGACTTTACTTATCTTCCGGTGTTTCGGGCGCAAGAAGGTGGTAGTGAATTCGATGTGCGTGTGGGGGCAAATGTGGCTCAGACAATACGTAGAAATTTCGAATGGAATCCTTCTTTTGAAACAGTTGCGCGCCGGTCTGCGGCATTGACTGCGCGGCTTAGCGGTTGCAAGGTTGGCTGGGTAATCGGCGACCCATCGGTGCAGGTTCTCGGCTTGTCGTGCGGCGGCGCACCACCTGCCAAAAAGCCAAATCTGTGGCGTAGGGCCGCGTTCTCTTGTGACCGTTATGAATACCGTCATGGACAGGATGAACTGATCTGTAACGGTTAGCCCAGAGCCTTCTCCATAAATATTGAGACTTTATTTTCAGTATAATCGCCGAACGGACCACAAATTGTGAACCCCAGACGGCGATACAGCCCCACGGCAGATTTCAACGAATCTCCGGTTTCCAGTCGCAACACTGGCAGGCGCGCCTGCCGAGCCTCAAGTTCGATCCGTCTGAGAATTTTCTCACCTACGCCCTGACCACGGGCAAAAGGTTGGGTGAACATTGACTTTATCTCGCCATAACCTGTTCTTACAGCGAGGGCCCCACAGCCGAGGGTTACGTTATATTCACGCGCCACAAAGAACTGTATCTGAGGTGCGCATAGCTCGTCACTTGAAAGGGCAAAACTGTCCTCGGGGCAAAACAGCTGTTCCATCAACGCATGGCTTTTTGACAATAAAGCCGCTACCTCTGTGTCTTTTGGATTTCCTGGTTCGATAATAACTGTCATTGCACCCCCTAATTTTTACCACAGGATTATCTTCTATCCAAAATGACCCCAACGCTGCTGACTCCACTATATTTCGTTGATATACTCAAGTACATCGCCACATTTTGTGGTTGATCGTTGACTCATTCGCAGATTTGCCGGAACATCTGAGCGAGAATAAGAATCATGGGCATCCGACGTGCGGTTTTCAAAACTCAGACTGAGCGGCTTTAAAAGCTTTGTCGACCCCACAGACCTGATTATCGAGAATGGGTTGACGGGTGTTGTCGGTCCAAACGGGTGTGGGAAGTCCAACTTGCTTGAAGCGCTGCGCTGGGTGATGGGTGAAAACCGCCCGACTGCGATGCGCGGTGGTGGCATGGAAGATGTGATCTTTGCTGGGGCGGCGACCCGGCCCGCCCGCAATTTTGCCGAGGTCAGCTTGCATCTGGACAATTCCGAGCGGTTGGCTCCCAGCGGGTTTAACCAATCAGACAGTCTGGATATCGTACGTCGGATCACCCGTGATGCAGGCTCGGCCTATAAGGCCAACGGCAATGAGGCGCGGGCCCGCGATGTCCAGATGTTGTTTGCCGATGCCTCGACTGGCGCCCATAGCCCAGCCCTGGTCCGTCAGGGACAAATTTCCGAATTGATCAACGCCAAACCCAAAAGCCGGCGCCGTATTCTTGAAGAAGCCGCAGGCATCTCGGGCCTTTACCAGCGACGGCATGAGGCCGAGTTAAAACTAAAGGGGGCCGAGGGTAACCTCGAACGGGTTGATGACGTGCTAGAACAACTGGCTGGCCAGTTATCACAGCTTGACCGGCAGGCCAAACAGGCAGCCCGTTACCGTACTATCGGTGAAGACTTACGAAAATTTGAGGGCATGTTGCTTTATCGACGTTGGAAAGAGGCCGATGAAGCGCGACAGTTGGCACAAGGTGATTTGCGACAAAAAATCACTGAGGCCGGACGTGCCGAAGCGCAGGCGCGCACCGTATCCGCGCAGCGCCAGAAATTAGAAGAGGGGTTGCCACCACTGCGCGAGGAAGAGGCGATTGCGGCGGCGGTCCTGCAGCGTCTGCAGGTTCAGCGTGATACGCTGAAAGATCAAGAAGAACAGGCACGCCAGACAATTGCAACGCTGGCTCGGCGCATAGAACAATTGACCATGGATATCGAGCGCGAGGCTGGGTTGAACCGCGATGCTGGTGACACCATTGATCGCCTCGAATGGGAGGCGGGTGAACTGGCTAAGGCGGGAGAGGGTCATCAGGAAAAACTTGACCGATCCATGATTGTGGCCCGTGAGGCGGCGGGTTTGCTGAAAGACAAAGAAACCGCACTGTCGCAGCTTACTGAAGATGTTGCACGTCTGGCGGCGCGTCACCAATCGGTGCAGCGGTTTTTACAAGACAGTCAGGCTTTGCTGCATAAGTCTGAAACTGAACTGGTCCGGGCACAGGCCAATGTAGTGTCCTCACAAGAGGTGCTGCAAGCTGCGACACAAACGTTTAAATTGGCCGGCGACCAACAGCTTGACGTAGAGGCAATGGCGGCGCGGGCTGATGCGGATTTATTGTCGGCCGAAGTGGCGCGAACCGAGGCCCAAAACCACGAAACATCCGCGCGTTCTGCCCGTTCCGAGGCCGAAGGGGCGACAAACGCGCTGCGTGCTGAGCTGTTGGCGCTGCGTAGGCTGGTCGACAGAGATGCCGGTGACGGTGCACATATCCTTGATCAATTGCGGGTCAATAGAGGCTTTGAAAAAGCTTTGGGGGCTGCGTTGGCTGACGATTTGCGCGCGCCGGTTCTGGACGGACAGGAGGGCTCGGGCTGGCAGTCTTTACCACTGTACCCTCAAACCCAGAAGCTGCCCGCTGAGGTGCAACCCTTAGGTCAGCATGTTTCGGCGCCAGAGGTTCTGGTGCGTCGCCTCGATCAAATAGGTCTGGTTACCGCAGGCCAGGGGGCGGCGTTGCAGTGTGATTTGAAACCTGGCCAACGTTTGGTCAGCTGCGATGGCGATCTGTGGCGGTGGGATGGATTCATTGCGCTGGCAGCGGATATGCCGTCTGCCGCAGCCCTGCGGCTGGAACAGCGCAACCGGTTGGAGGAATTGACCGAACAGACGGCGCAGGCCCACGAGATAATGCAAGTGGCGCAAAGCGAGCATAGCACCCGCAGTGCTGATCTGGCTGATCTGACGCGGGCAGATACGGCAGCCCGCGAAGCCAGGCGCGACGCGGATCGGCGACTGGCCGAGATCAATCGCTCTCTGAGCCGCGCTGAAGCCGAGCAGAACCTGGCGACTGGAAAACTAGAGGACCTAAGCTTTGTGGTGCGCCGATATCAGGATGAGGTCTCAGCCGCTGGCAAACAATATGCTGACGCAGAGGTGTCTTTGGCCGAACTTGCCGATCTCGACGGGTTGCGTGCACAGGTTGAGGGTTTGAAAACAATTGTCGAGACAGCGCGCAGCCAGATGATCGCCGACCGCTCGGCGCAGGATGCACTGCGCCGCGAGGGCGAGGCGCGCGCCCGTCGCAATCAAGAAGTCACCAAAGAGATTGGCGTTTGGAAACACCGGCTGGTGACTGCAGAAACCCGCAGTTCCGAGCTGGCCGAACGCAAGTCATCTTCTGAGGGTGAGATGCAAGCCGCCAGCACGACACCTGATATGATTGCCACCAAACGCGAAGAACTGCACGCGGCAATCTCCGAGACTGATGTGCGGCGCAGGGCCGCCGCTGATCACCTTGCTGAGGCGGAAAATTTGGTGCGGCAGGCGGTTGCGACTGAACGCGACGCTGAACGTACGGCGTCTGACGCACGTGAAATGCGCGCCGGTGCCGAGGCGCGTGCCGATGCCGCACAGGAGACGGTCACCTTTGCGGCTGATCGCATTTCTGAGGCGCAAGAGCACACACCAGAAGAATTGCTCGGTGCACTTGCGGTGGATCCGGGAAACATCCCGGCATCCGACCTGCTCGAGGCTGATGTCAGCCGCCTTAAACGCCAGCGCGATGCTTTGGGGGCCGTCAATTTGCGGGCGGAAGAAGATGCCAAACAGGTTGCCGAAGAACATGCCGCCCTTTTGTCAGAAAAAACTGATCTTGAGGCTGCGATCAAAACATTACGAGCGGGTATTGCCAGTTTGAACCGCGAGGGCCGCGAACGCCTGTTGACGGCCTTTGAGCTGGTGAACAGTAATTTTGGCTTGTTGTTCACGCATTTGTTTGGCGGTGGCGAGGCCAGTCTGGTGATGGTGGAAAGTGATGATCCGCTGGATGCTGGCCTAGAGATTATGTGCCAGCCGCCGGGCAAAAAGCTCTCGACGCTGAGCCTATTGTCGGGGGGGGAACAGACGTTGACAGCGATGGCACTGATCTTTGCTGTATTTTTGGCCAACCCAGCGCCGATCTGCGTGCTGGACGAAGTTGATGCCCCGCTCGATGACGCCAATGTCACAAGGTTTTGCGATCTGCTTGATGAAATGTGCCGGCGCACAGACACCCGGTTTTTAATCATCACCCACCATGCGGTCACGATGGCGCGCATGGACCGGTTGTTTGGGGTGACCATGCAGGAACAGGGGGTCAGCCAACTGGTGTCGGTTGATCTTAAACGTGCAGCTGCAATGGTCGCCTGATTACAATTGGTTTAGTAGTGCAGGCGTTGGCCAAGCGTCTGCGGGCAGGCCGAGACGCTGCTGTACGTCTTGAATTGCCAGGCGCGTTTTTGCCCCCAAGATGCCATCAATATCCCCAACATCATATCCATAGCTTTCCAAAAGTGTTTGCAATTGTTTCATCTCGGAACCGGTCAAGCCGACATCGGGAACGCCGGCGTCAAAGATTTGCGCTCCCTCGAGGCGGGTGGCGAAATACGCCGCCGTGGTGACATAAATAAAGCTTTGGTTCCATTCAAAATAGACATCAAAATTTGGATAGGCCAAAAAGGCCGGCCCGTTGCGCCCCTGCGGCAAGATCACGTTTGCGAGCAGGTTGCGGTTCGCAAAGGCACCGCTGCGCGGCACCACCCCAAGTGTTGCCCATTCCGACACAGGCTTTGCCTTGCCGAGGCCCGTCAGCGACCAGTCAAGATCACCCGGCACATAGATTTCTTGCAGCCATGGTTGGTTAGCCTGCCACCCCAATGCCCGCAGCATATTTGCGCCAGAGAGCAAGGCGTCAGGAGCCGAGGTCTTGAGGCTTACCTCGCCGTCACCGTCGCCATCAACGCCATTGTGCAGGATATCGTCAGGCAGCATTTGTACCATACCAATCTCGCCAGCCCACGCACCCGTTGTGGTCGCCGGATCAAAGTCACCCTGTTGAAAAAGTTCGAGCGCGGAAAATACCTGTGGTCGGCACAGTTGAGGCCGGCGGCAATCATGCGCCAGTGTCAACAACGCGTTCAGTGTGTTGAAATTTCCCTGATATCCGCCGTAATCGGTCTCAAACGCCCAAAATGCCAGTAACACTCCGCGGGACACGCCGTATTGAGCCTCCATCTGGTCAAATATATGGCTGTATTTGGCGGCTTTTGCGCGGCCTGTGTCGATGCGGTTTTGGCTGATCAAACGCCGTGAGAAATCCACAAATGGCATTTGAAACACGCCCTGTGCGCGGTCGGCTTTAATGACTTTAGGATCTTGGGAAGCCCCTGAAAAAAACTGGTCCACAGCACTGCGGCTGTACCCCAAACCCCGAGCTTCGGTTTTTATGTCGCCTATAAAGCTGGCAAATGACCCACCGCAGGCGGCCTGAACTTGTGCGGTCTGTGTGAGTAACACGATAAACAGTGAGGAGATAAGGAAACGCATGCAAGCTCCGAAAACTGGTGATTTTGAGGCATCCTATCACGCCAACCTAAACTGACAAGGCATGCAGGACAATGAACACCTGAAGCAGGGCCAGCATTGCGGCCCAGCTTTTCCACAGCGCGGTACAGGTCTGGTGGATATCGCCGACACCCAGAGCAGTTCGGCCCGGTGCGTTAACCCAAGGAAAAGTTTCTAGCTTGCCGTCATAAGATCTGGGCCCCGACAGGGCCACGTCCAGTGACAGCGCCATTGCGGCCTCGGGCCAACCGGCATTGGGCGAGCGGTGCAGTTTGGCGTCGCGCCTGATCTGCCGCCAGCCACCGTATTGGCCATGCATCAGCGCAATAAGCGCTGCGGTGAGCCGTGCAGGCACCAGATTGAGCAGATCGTCAAATCTGGCCGACGCCCAGCCAAAATCACGATAGGCGTCGTTGCGATAGCCGATCATACTGTCTGCGGTGTTGGTAATTTTGTAGATTAATAGTCCCGGAAGACCGCCAATCAGAAACCAAAATGCTGGGGCCACGACCCCGTCAGAAAGGTTTTCTGCCGCTGACTCGATTGTGGCGCGAGCGATCTGGGCGACGTCCATTTCCTTGGTGTCTCGCCCGACAATCCGCGCCACCTGTTTGCGGCCCTCGGCCTCAGATATGTGTAAGCCTTTGGCAACGGCTGTTATATGATCAAGCAAACCCCGGTGGGCGAGCAGTATCACCGCCAGCGCAATTTCGATCACCGGGCCTGCCAGCGCCAGTATCCAACCGGTACAGCTGGCAATAGCGATCAGCGCCAGCAGTGCAAAAATGCCCTTGCGTTTGCGGTCGGACCCCTTGTTATGGGTTTTATCGAGCCATGAGATGATTTTCCCCATAATCACCACGGGGTGGGGCGCGCGGCCCCAAAGCCAATTCGGGTCGCCGATCACGGCATCCAAGATCAGCGCAATTACCAAAAGCTCTGCGGTGTTCATCGCCGAACCTTACTTTGGCTGTTGCAATATCCACAGGCTCCAGCAGGGATTGCCTTTTTGCTGCAAAATATGGTGGCTTGTTGTCGGTAGGGCACGAAAATTTGCTTTCTGTCTTGGGGGTGACATGTCTCTTTTGAAACTTATTTTGCCACAAGGCACAAGGCCTTGATCTTCAACAGTTGGGGACAGTCCTTTGGGAAATTTGTCAAGCCGCTGCAACTGGGCTTTGGTTGCGTATCAGCACGGTCGGCCCCCGGTATTGGACGCGCAAGAATCAGTGGCGCGCGAGATTGGAAACGTTGCGGTTTCATGGTGTCTGAAGTGCGCGGAAATGAGTATAAGGTGATTTTTTTCAAAGCGTTACCCTAGTCTAAAATGCCAAAATATAAGAGTCTTTTTATGGATAAAATTATATAAACATATTTATATCAGTACGTTATTATTTTATTGGAGCTGGCTGTATTCAGCCGTGATGTCACTGATTTTCCTAAATCTGCAAATTTCATAGAAATGTTATTAATCTTTTCTTGCACTTGCGCAGAAATTGGACAGACTAATCTTTGGAGGATTTTGTATGAGTACTTTTCTGCCCTATGATGTTCAGGCGGGCCTTGATGCGGCACGTATAAAGGCGCTGCGCAAAAGCAGTCGGTTAAAGATTAAAACTGACCAAGAGAGTTTTCACGTGCTCCGTCTTTGGGATAATGGGTTTTCGCTTGAGGCTGGCACTGCGCCGGGTCTGCGCGGCTTGGTGGATATATATGATGGCGAACACCATCTGTATGAATGCCTTATAATCGCCTCTGACGAAGAAAACGGTGAGCTGCGGTTTGAATTCAAACGCAACACTGTGGTGACGGATCAGGCACCGGTTGATTTCTATCGGTCTGAAAACGCACCGGTCGCCTTGCTGGAAGTACGGTAAATCAGGCAGTCCACTTATTGCAAATCTCTGAATGCTGCCTTCAGGCGCGTGCAGGCCTCTTGGATGCGGCTGCGTGGGGTTGCGAGATTAAACCGCAAATATGATGCTCCGCCCGCACCGAATGTGATCCCGTGATTGACCGCGATACGTGCATCCTTTTCGACCCTTTGGGTGAATTCGTGACGCGCCATTCCAGTGCCTGAAAAATCGACCCAGGCCAGATATGTGGCGTCAAGTGGCATTGAGTTCACGCCTTTGATCTCGGCAATGGTGGCATCAAACAGCGTTTTGTTGCCCTCTAGATATAGCATTAGATTATCGACCCAGTCGGCGCCTTCTGGCGAATAGGCAGCTTCAGCCATCAACAGACCAAAACGGTTTGGCGACATTCCCAGTGCGGTCATACGTTGCTTGAATTTTGCGTGCAGCTCCGGGTCGGGAATAATCACATTGCCGATGTGCGCGCCGGCAATATTAAAGGTTTTTGTAGTTGCTGTCATCATAATCAGCCGGTCGGTGATGTCGGCATCAATCGTGGTCATAGGGATGTGGGTTTGGCCAGGAAACGTCAAATCATGATGAATCTCATCAGAGACGAGGATCAGATCATGTCGTTTGGCAAACGCAGCCACACCACGCAATTCATCCCGGTTCCAAACGCGGCCGCCGGGGTTATGCGGTGAACAGAGCACCAGCATTTTTTCATTGCCGGTCAGCTGCGCGTCCCAAGTTTCGAAATCCATTTCATAGCGGCCGGCATTATTGGCCAGAGCGCATTCAACGACCTCGCGCCCGCTGGCTTTGAGCACCCGGAAAAACGAGTGATACACCGGGGTCATCAGAATGACGCCATCTCCGGGTTGCGTGTAACAATCGACGCACATTGCCATACCGTTGACCAG
>Ga0114998_10000866_pt1 | contig 22984 bp, 17 predicted proteins | sample ArcticOcean_MG_C_5_FD_87044 | JGI IMG/M metagenome (GOLD analysis project Ga0114998, IMG submission 87044) | Marine microbial communities from western Arctic Ocean - ArcticOcean_MG_CB4_138 | ecosystem: Environmental > Aquatic > Marine > Oceanic | place: Arctic Ocean: Canada Basin | collected... | reverse complement strand
GGCAGTGCTTCCGCAGAATCGTTTGACCGCACGAGCTGGGCAAACGTTGTGGCCGGAATTAACGAAAACAGTAGCCTGGCGGGATTCAGCTCTAGAGACCTGCAGGCAATCCTTGCTGGTGCAGATACCCCCGTCGGCAGCATCCAGCTTCGCTCAAACGCCAGGGAATACTTTTCTCGAGGCGTCCAGCTAGGTCTGGATTGGCAGTTCTCCAGCGGCGATGTAGCTCATGAAATTGAGGTCGGTATCCGGCATCACGAAGACGAAGAAGACCGATTGCAGCGCAACAGCAACTATCATCAGGAAGACGGGGGCCTGGTCCTTGATGACCCGGGTTTGCTGGGCAACGCAGGAAACAGAGTACAGGAAGCCAAAGCCCTTGCTATTTATATTCAGGACACCATTAAACTTGGCAACTGGGTATTAACCCCCGGTTTGCGCTATGAAGATATCGAACAAAAACGTACTCGATGGGAAACCCGGGATGGGCGCACAACAGTACCATCGTCGCGAGAGGTTTCGAATATTCGAGACACACGAAGCAACAACACCCAAGTTTGGCTGCCAGGGTTTGGCGTACTCTTTAACCTTTCAGCATCCACTACTCTGGTGGCTGGGATCCATAAGGGCTTCACAGCGCCAAGCAATTCACCAGACGTTGACGAAGAAGAGGCGATTAACTACGAATTGGGCTTTAGATATAGCGGTGGGCGAATTTCTGCTGAGGCCATCTACTTCCTAAGTGATTACGACAATCTGCTCGGTGAATGCACAGCTTCATCCGGTTCAAATTGCACCATTGGCGACGCCTTTAATGGCGATGCAGCAACCGTTCAAGGCATCGAATTCTTGTTCACAACCGATCTTAGCAGGGCAGGCAACTACAATATGCCCCTCACATTTAATTACACCTATATCAACAGTGAGTTTGACTCTGACGTTGCCGACACCGATTTTTTTGGCAATGTCTCAAAAGGTGATCCCATTCCTTACATCCCGGAACACCAATTTAATTTGAGTGTTGGCTTCCTCAAGGACCAATGGTCCAGCTACGTCAATGTTAACTTCGTCGATGAAGTTTGTGTCAGGGCATCTTGTAATGCCTTCGAGAAAACTGACAATGCCTTGACCGTTGATCTAAGCGCCCACTACGCTCTTTCAGAAAATGTAGACCTTTATGGTAAAGTTGAAAATATCACCAGCGAAGAAGACATTCTAGGCCGACAACCTTATGGCGCGCGTCCAAATAAAGATCGAACTGCTACACTTGGTGTTCGCATCGACTTCTAAAAGGTAACTATGACGATCAACGTAGTGGGTGCCGGTTTCGGCAGGACAGGTACGCTCTCTCTGAAAATGGCCCTGGAACAACTGGGTTTCGAAAAGTGTTACCACATGATGGAGGTGGGCAACCACCCGGACCATCTTCAGCTGTGGACTGATGCCCACAAGGGCGTCAGCATCGACTGGAATTATCTGTTCGACGGTTACCAGTCAAGCGTTGACTGGCCTTCTTGCAACCTTTGGCGAGAGCAGGCGGCACACTTCCCTGACGCAAAAATTCTTCTCTCCCTTAGAGACCCCGACAGTTGGTACGACAGCGTCATGAACACCATTTACCCCAGCTCCAGCGCGCTGGTAGATTCCGAAGACGAAAACCTACGAACCTTTGGAAATTGGGCCATGGATACCATCTGGAAGCCAATCTTCGATAATAAAATGGAAGACAGAGCTCACGTAATCGACGTTTTTAATCGGCACAACCAATCAGTCATTGACGAAGTGCCAGCCGACAGACTGCTCGTGTTCGAGGCTAAAAATGGCTGGAAGCCACTGTGCGACTTCCTTGAAGTGCCAATACCCGAAACCGGCTATCCGCGCGTTAACACGACAGAGGATTTCCAAAACCGCCACAGGTAGTTGAATTTTACGACCTAAGCTGCTGTTTTTTCTTTCTGCGGCACCCCGCCGGAGAGAGCTCCGTCAAGCCCACCCGCTGGATTAGAAAACCTCAACGCCGAGTCAGCAATTGGCGATTTGCGCACCATTTTCTTGTCCACGGCAAAGTCCTGCGTGTTTCGCCAGGGTCCTTCACCCTGCCGCGGGAACAGATGCATTGAACGTGTCATATAGCCGCCCTGAAAGTCATCAATCCAGGGACGCACCTGCATATCAGCATCTTCGGGGCGCAACGTTGGCGTCGCCTGCTTCATCCCAACCTCATCCATGTGATTCAACAGGCGACAAATATACTCAGATGTCAGGTCTGCGCGCAGCGTCCACGAGGCATTGATGTATCCAAAAGTCTGCGCCATATTTGGAATGCCCGAAAACATCATCCCCTTGTAGGAAAAGGTCTCAGGTACCTTCACCGCGTGCCCGTCAACCACAAATTCGACCCCGGAAAGCACAATTAACTTCAGGCCGGTCGCCGTCACAATAATATCGGCAGGCAGTACCTCACCGTTTTTAAGTTTCAGACCGTCCTGAGTAAAAGTATCGATCTGTTCTGTCACAACCTGAACAGCACCCGTCTTGATCGCTTCAAACAGATCTCCGTTAGGTATCAGACATAGTCTCTGGTCCCAGGGGTTATAGCTTGGGGTGAAATGTTTTTCAGTGAGCTCCGCGCCTAGATGAGCTCTGACTCCACCTAGGATTTTTCTCTTAATCACGCTAGGCGCTACGCGGGTTTGCCGATAGATGTAGCCCTGCATCAGGGTATTTTTAAATCGGGTTATTGCATAGGCCCAAGTATCCGGCAAACACCACCGAAGGAAGTTCGCTACTTTGTCATGGTCAGGGCGTGACACAACATAGGTTGGAGAGCGCTGCAACATGGTCACCTGCGCGCCTTTTTCTGCCATAGAGGGCACCAGCGTCATTGCCGTCGCGCCGCTTCCAATCACAACCACTTTTTTACCACTGTAATCCAAATCTTCCGGCCAGAACTGCGGATGAACGATCTTGCCCTGGAAACTTTCTATATTGGTGAAGTCTGGGTCGTGCGGCTGCTCGTAGTTGTAGTAACCGCCGCACATACTGATGAAGCCGCAAGTCAGCGTTTCCGTTTTACCCCCTGACTTCTCTACCGTCAGCTGCCACCTCGCTTCATCGGATGACCATTCGGCCTTCCTAACTTTGGTCCCAAGCTGAATGGAATCCCTGAGTCCAAACTCATCAGTCGTCTGATTAACGTATTTGAGAATCGAAGGGCCATCGGCAATCGATTTCGCGTCTGTCCAGGGTTTAAAACTGAACCCAAGTGTATGCATATCGCTATCCGACCGGACCCCGGGGTAGCGAAACAAGTCCCAGGTACCACCAATCGTTTCACGTGCTTCAATGATGGCGAATGATTTTCCCGGGCAGGTCTTTTGAATATGAACTGCAGCGCTAATACCGGAAATTCCCGCACCTACAATAATTACGTCATAGTGGCTCATTTATGTTCTCAGGGTCGTTTAACAAACTGCATTGTACCTATTGCCATGAGAATCAACAGACCTGCAATATCCGCTAAAAAGAGGGGCTAACGGTGCTTCCCGGTCAAGCCTACTACCGGCTCAACTCGGCAGGCTAGCCTGGCGCGACGTAACGGATCAGCCGTCACCAATTCGCGCCAGATCTTCCGGGCAGGTGATTCTGATACCAAGATCACGGATAAGGCCATCCTGGAGCCCATAGATCCACCCATGAACATCGACCGCCTGGCCGCCTCGCCAGGCTTCATTAATAGCACCCGTGCGACAGAGTGACCTGACCTGGTCAATAACATTAAGCTCGCAAAGCCTCGATTGCGCCGCTTCGGGCGCCAAGGATTCCAACTCAACCCGGTGCTGAGAAGACAAACTACGAATGCCGCTGAGCCAATGGTCAACAATACCCTCGGTGGACCCCGCCAAGGCCGCTGCAACCCCTGCACAACCATAATGCCCGCAAATAATGACATGCCGAACCTTGATCTGCTTAATTGCAAACTCCACTACTGACATGCAATTCAAATCGGTCTGCAGCACAACATTTGCAACATTTCTGTGAACAAACACCTCTCCTGGCATGAGGCCAGTAATCTGGTTCGCTGGTACACGACTGTCAGAACAACCAATCCATAGAAACCTCGGCTTTTGTTGTTTCGTTAAGCGCGCAAAAAACCCTGGATCTTCCTGTTCAATTTTTTCAGCCCAAGCTTTATTGCGCTCGAGCAATTCCTGAATTTCGTCAGCCATACAGCACCTTATTTAATCTGTTGTTGTCATAACACGGCAAAGCGGGGGCAAGATTAACATCAAAGTGCATGATTTTTTTTATTCAAGATGAGACAGTGAGCGCTTATTCAAGGCAGGCAAACCAATGACAGGCACAGTTAATCTACAGGGAAAAGTCGCGGCCATCACTGGGGGTACCCGTGGTATCGGTCGGGGCATCGCAGAGATTCTGCTATCCGCAGGCGCGAGCGTTGCCATTAATGGGAGAAACCCCGAAAAAGGCCAGCAGGCGCTGAAAGAAATGGATGCAGGCGACAGGGCTATCTTTATATCCGGCGACGTTACAAAACAAGAAGACGTAGAAATGTTCATCGGCAAAACGATTGAGCAATTCGGAAAAATTGATATTCTTGTTAACAATGCCGGTGGGTCCGGTGGCTTTGCGCCTGTTTCAAAACTCAGTGACGAAGCGTGGCAGGAAGCCGCCTCGTGGATATTACATTCAGCATTCTGGGCAACCCGGGCTGCGCTTCAGGATATGGAACCTCGCGGTTGGGGTCGCATCATCAACATCTCGTCCGTAGAAGGAAGACAAGCTAACAAAGAAAACGTGTCACATTATATAACGTTTAAGCACGCGCTCAACGGATTCACTAAAGCGGTCGCACTGGAAAATGGCCCTAAAGGTATTACGAGTAATGCCATCAGTCCCGGGGCGATTGAGACCGACCTGATGAAGGAGGCCGGGCCCGCGGCCGCAGAATCAGCTGGTATCACCTATCAACAATTTAAAGAAAATTACGCACAGGATGCTGCGATCAAGAGACTAAACACGGTGGACGAAGTCGCAGGACTGTCACTGTTTTTATGCTCGGACATGGGTGCAGGGATGACAGGTGCCATATTGCCGGTAGATGGAGGAACTGCACTATAGGGCTCAATAAGGGCTCAATGAGGGGGGGGGCGAGGTAGACAAAGAAGAGGAATCTCTGACGCTGACTGCGGCCTGCATAGCTGATGACCCGAATAGCGGCCGACGCGAGGCCTAAAGTGATGCGGTTGTGATGAAGTTCGCATTGAACCTGAACAGGTTGCGCTATTGCAGGTGCCATTTCTAATCGATTGAATGACGCCAAGACGGCACTTGGTCATTCGCACTGCGCAACAACTTTGACGCCATTAGCGCATGAATTTTTTATTCAAGATGAGCCACCGAACACGGCTCAACAGGAGGAAAATCAATGACAGAACCCGTTAATCTAAAAGGAAAGGTCGCGGCGATCACCGGCGGCACCCGTGGTATCGGTCGGGGCATCGCAGAAATCTTGCTATCTGCAGGCGCAAGCGTTGCCATTAATGGCAGAAACCCGGGGAAAGGTCAGCAGGCGCTGAAAGAAATGGATGCAGGTGACAAAGCTATCTTTATAGCCGGCGACGTTACAAAACAAGAAGACGTAGAAATGTTCATCGGCAAGACGATCGAGCAATTCGGAAAAATTGATATCCTTGTTAACAATGCGGGTGGAGCCAAAGGTTTTGCACCAATTTCCGAACTCAGTGACGAGGCATGGCAGGGAACCGCATCGTGGATATTGCATTCTGCATTTTGGGCAACCAGAGCGGCGCTTCAGGATATGGGGCCTCGTCGCTGGGGCCGCATCATTAACATCTCATCGGTCCATGGCACACAGGCCAGCAAAGAAAACGTGCCCCATTATATAACCTTTAAACACGCGTTAAATGGATTCACCAAAGCGGTGGCGCTGGAAAATGGCACCAAAGGTATCACCAGTAATGCCATCAGCCCAGGGGGCATTGAGACCGACTTGATGACGGAATCAGGCCCTGCAGCGGCAGAATCGGCAGGCATCACCTACGAAGAGTATAAAGAAAGTTACGCACAGGATTCTGCGATCAAGAGACTAAACACGGTGGAGGAAGTTGCGGGACTGTCTCTATTTCTCTGCTCGGACATGGGTGCCGGGATCACAGGCGCTATATTGCCGGTCGATGGAGGAACGGTGCTATAGCAATGACCAAGCTAAAGGCCCCTATGAAAGCACTGACGTTTTAGCTGATGTTTACACGATGAAAACAGAACCCAAGGTCTATGGGTTTATAGAACGCCACTAGAAAACGCCACTAGATTTAACCAAAGAAAGCATAAAATTCGCATACATAAAGGACAAAGTGATGAAAATACTGCTCATGCTACTACTACTGCCGTTTTATGCCGCGGCCGACTCACACTGCAAAACTTCCGAATGGGGTCCCGACGACCAGATTGGAGCGGCGAATAGAATCACCGAAATGTCAGTGATTGAAGCTGCCAAACTGGTCAAGACCGGAAAAACCTATTCACTGGGTCTTACTATTGATGCCAATACACCAGCTTTTGCTCCTCGCAGCCTGTCACTGACTGTGGTACAACCGAACCAGCAGGAGGGCGCCCGACCCTTTCACAACATGACCTACAACGACGATATTTTCAGTGGTTGGCTAGGTATAGGCTCACAAATTGACGGCCTCGGTCACCTTGGAGAAAACGGCGTCTACTATAACTGCAACCACGCGAAGGATTTTGCTGCGGTCGGTGGTTTAACAAAGCTTGGTATAGAGAATGTACCCCCAATCGTCACCCGAGGCATCGTGCTGGATATCGCTGCCCACTACGGCGTAGACCACCTAAAAGCAGGTCAGCACTTTTCAGTTAAAGATGTCAAAGCAGTGGAAAAAAACCAGGGAACACCGATCAAGGAAGGTGATGTTGTCTTGTTCCACACCGGCTGGACAGACGCGATGCTTGAATCTGATCCCGTCGCGTGGGCAACGGGTGAGCCTGGACAGTCAGAAGAAGTTGCCGCCTATATGGCCAGTAAGAAGGTGGTGGCTGTCGGCGCCGACACATGGGGCGTCGATGTTATTCCCTCACAAGTGGCGGAAAGGCCCTATCAAGGCCACGTGGTTTACCTGAAGGAAAATGGCATCTACATTTTCGAAGCCATGAATACCGGACCACTGGTCAGGGACGGGGCCTATGAATTCCTGTTCGTGCTTGGACACGCAAAAGTACGTGGCGCCGTACAAATGATTATTAATCCGATCGCAATCAGGTGAGCGCAGCTGACGACGACCTCACCATCCTGTGATGCAACAGGTGACAGAGCACCAGGGAAATCGCCACAAAAAACAGAGTAACGAAGCAGAACTGCATTGCGCTCGTAATTGAATCGGTCACGTCTACAATCATGCTGCTGACAAAGGGTGCGAGAGTAGAGCCCAACCCACTCATCAACTGAAGGTAAACGACATTTTTGTGCGAGGGTTGTTCAACAAAAGACAACCCAAAGGCTACATAGGAATTGAATGTGGCAGATACTGAGAGTCCGTATCCGTATGCCAGTAACAGCACGATAGAAGTCGATGAAACAACGGTCAGGGCAAACACCGAAAACATCGACAAAACAACGAAACAATATAAAAGATACTTCACATCAACCTTCGACGCTGCCCAGGTTCCCAGCAGGCTACCAATAAAAGCTGCGGTAAAAACATTCGTCATAAACTGCCCGCCAACCTCTGGGCCTGCGCCAAAAGCTTGCTGTAGAAACTGGGGAGCCCACACGAAGATTGAAATCTTCGCCATCATAAAGAGCAGAAGGCTAATACCGACCAGGATAATGCCAGCATTCCAGGTACCAACCACGTCTACTTCTTCTTCCGACTCTAGCACCGGTTCGAAGGAGGAAGTTGCCGTAAGCAACACCACTATGCCTATTAATACCGCAACGATCAGGTAAACAGACGTCCATTCGAACTCATTAAGAACAAACCATGTCGCTGCACCTGAGAAGACGATTCCGCCGCCATTGAACATCGCATCCTGCGACACCATAATCATTTGTCGCTGTTTGGCGACCCACTGCTGGGTGATGACGGTGACACCTCCACAGGTCACGATGGCCATCAGTGCGCCAATAACGGTGAGCAAAAAAGGTAGCAAAAAGTATTGAGTACTGAAGTGCAGCCAGATGATCAAACACACGGAGACAACATAGCTGCAGAGGATGACTGGCTTAATTAAAAAATAGTCAAAAATGAAGAACGCAAGGATACCACCAAGGAAGACTCCGCCTGTGAACCAGGTGAATTGGGATGCAATATCGGTTATCGCTACACCGTACTTAAGCGCTGCTGGACCTGTAATTAAACCAACAGTCGTGACAAACCCACCCAGAATGAGCGTTGCGAGCAAAGGAACAAACAGTAACCGGTACTGATTGGCGGTCATCCCTGATGTTCCTTATCAATTGAATCTCTCAGACGTGTTGCCCCCGATGACATTTATTGAAACCACCCTCGTTCATCTCTTTAACGGCATCCAAAGCGCCAGCCGTACTTTCTGTAGCAGCAAAGTGAGCAGCGCTCAGCCTCCTTATCAACCCTTCGAATTTATGGGTGAGCGCCATGGATTTGGCGCTAGAGGCTTTAACGGCCGTTCGCAGCCCAATGTCGTCGGCGCGGACCGGCTAGGTTAAACGCTCAAGATCATATCACCACCGCGCCAACAATGAGAAATCGAGCCCCGACAGATACCTCCTTAATCCGGCGAGATTTCCTGAAGCCGCCTGCCGGCGGTCTCCGGCAAGAACAACCACACCATGACTGGTGCTATGAGCGAAATGACGCAAAGCACAGCGATCGACGTCCAGTTTGAGTCAAAAACTGGGTACAACAGCGAGACCGCGGTTAGGCCAAATATTCCTGCGGCCGTAGCGGCGATTGCTCGGAAACCTGTTGCCGTTGAACGGTATCGAGTAGGGAACAGTTCCGTACCGTAACTTGTTGTTGTGACATCACTGCCCATTAAGAAAAAGATTAGGCCCACCCACAACAGCGGCACAAACACACCGCCCATGGAGTAAAAAGCAAGCGCTGCCAGCGAGAACATGCCTGTAAACAGCATGGTGACCGGCCTGCGTCCGAATCGGTCACTAAGCCAACCCGCAAGGGGATTCCCAACGATTGCCAAGGCCCCGCCCGCGAGGTTAAGCAGCGCGACGTTCGAGGGCTCCCACCCGTGCACATCCTGCAAATACTTTGGCGCAAAAAAAGCGGCTGTGCTGCCCGCAAGGCTAAGTGCAACAATAGCACTGAAAAGACCTATTGTACGTCTGGGCAGGTGGGTGAAGAGATCGGCAATATTTTTCAATACGGGTTCGTGGTCCTGCACCAGTGCTTTAAATTGCTCGGTTTCCGGAAGACTATGGCGCCAATAGCCGATGAACAGTAAGGGAATCAAACCGACGGCATACAGCGACCGCCAACCGTACGGCGCGTATTCCACAAATCCAAACATGACCGCTGCAAAACCTGAGCCGCAAGCAGCCACTGCACCCAGTGCCCCGATACCCCATCCTCTGTGCTTCGGTGAAAACTCCTCAGCAATCACTACTGCTGCAATCAATACTTCAGCTGTCCCAAAGCATCTCGCGAGCATCTGAAAAACAACAAACGTTTCTGCGTTTGGTGCCAAGGCGGTCGCGCCGGTGAATAGGGTGTACCCAACCACAGTGATCAACAGAATCGACCGTCGACCGTATCGATCAGCCGCTATTGCGAGAAAGACCGCTAAAAATGAGCCTGCTCTAACAAAAGCGCCCAGGAAGCCAACGTCCGATTCTGCAATGAGCAGTTCAGCTTGTATCTGGGTCAAGTTTAAAGAAAACAAGTACATATCGTACTGTTCGAAAAACGACACCGCTGATAGCAAGCCAAGTAATTTCCACTGGTGTTGACTTAATTCAGGTGGCCGGCCTAGAAAAGGGGCAAATCGATACCAAAACGGGACGTGACTCATTTGGTAATTCCTCCGTTAGTTGCTAAAAGGTACTGTCAGCACCTAATTGGTTAACTTCCCATCTGCATCTTTCTAGATCAGCAGTCACCAAGGGGTTCAAGCCTGAACAATTTGGCGATCTCGCCTCCTCATGAGATCGCTAAAACCAAAACCCGTCACAGATGCAATTGGTAGATAAAAAACCGCCGGCGTGAGCAGCTCAAAGACTCCTCACGTGATTAAAACAATCACAATCGCGAGAGACACATTTTGCAAACCGACAGCTACTGTAATAGCGCGAACCGGCACTTCCTGCTTGGGCAGTAAACTGCCGAGCAAATAGGCTCACCCCGTCATTGAGACATTTAGCAACAAAGCGGCAGACATCGCCTGAGCAATCCAGATCTAAAAGGCGTCTGTCGGTAGGTCTCTAAGTTAGGGAATTTGCCGCCTAGATACATCCCAAGACAAACCGGCACCACCGGTGTAATGAAAATCCGCCCAGAGATCTCTATGAATGGCAGCGCTATCAAGTTACAGATCCCAAAGGCCGCGATTGGCAACAGTAAGATCTGACCTACTAAACTCGGTAGTCTAGCCGATGGTGTTTTTACAACCTTTATGCAATCACTTACCCGGAGCATGCCCCATCAAAAGATAATGAGCATCAGCCGGACAGTAGCTATGCGCCACTATTTAGCCAATTTGCGCTGCAATCATATTTTTCCTGTCTATTTTTAAGCTGCAAAAATTACCTTAAATTCGACTCTAATCAATTGCCCATAGTATTCGTACGAGGTTCGTCGGCCACAAAATTCCCATGAAAACCAAAGGGAACCCGGGCATTCAATTTGACAATAGCCAACGGTTTCGACGTAAAATTCTGCGCATCAATAATGTGAAGCTCACTTAACTGGGTGTCGCCATTGTAGATAATGGACAGTATGTAACCTGTATCTTCTGCTTTGCCGTTTGAAGAACCAACAAACACAGGCTCTCCACCTGCGCAGTTGTCACCTACGCGATAGGTTTGTGTTGTACCTGCATCGAGATCAAACTTAAGCAAATCTGAGAACCCGTGTGTCCCGCCAGCCTTCAAGGCATAGCCAAAACGATGTTGGTAACATTCAACGTTAGGATTTACCCTGGGGAACTCCATATCGATGTCACTCAGGATTGTTGTTCCCACTGTCCCGGCTGCTGGATCTATAACCCATCGAATCAGGTTTGATCCTTTCTCGAAATCATCGTCACCCTCAGCAGTCATCATTTTTTGATAGCGCACGACATCCATCACGATTTTGTCACCATCATCGTAGCTGTTGAGAGGATGAAAAACATAGCAGGGGTCAATCTCTATCCACTGCACAGTATCGGCATCACTTGCACGATTCATAATGCCTAATCGCGATTGATGAGAATCAAGCCATTGGAAGGGGAATCCTTTTCCCACCAGTGTTAGATCAAAGACAACAGGTAGATCCATGAACACGACACGTGTTTCAGTAACACCAAAGTCATGCATCATGATGGCTTCTGGCAATTCGATATCGATACTTTTGACCAGATCACCGTTCTTGGACACTTCGTGATAACGCAGGAACGGGGCAAACATTTCATAACCGAAGAACAACATTTCTTCGGTGCGTCCGTCAATTTTCGGATGCGCAGTCATGCTACTTGCCAGTTTTCCCTCGTAATCGTAAAGACCTTTTGTATCCAGCTGTTTGTCCATCTCATAGGGCAAACCAACTTCGGGCAAAGCCAAAACACGGCCACCGTGACCGATGACATTCACATTGCCAGAACTCTGGACCATCAACTCTACCTGACTACCTATCGCCGCTGCCAAACCGGTTTTTTCCTCCAGCGTCTTTGTTCTAACCCAACGATTGCGGTAGCTTTTCGCTTGGCCATTGCCAAGCCGAATCGCATGCAACATGGCGTCACCCATAAACCAATGGTGATTTGGACCTGGGTCAACCGGGTTTGGCCCATTACGCAACAGCGTGCCTTGCAGATCTTTAGGAATGGTGCCAATCACCTCCAATTGATCAAAGCTATTTTCTTTTTCGACCGGGCCAAAATTACCTTGTAAAACGGGATTGTCATGGGGCTGAAGCTCTCTGCTGTTTGTAAGACTCTGAAGATCACTTGACATACTTTCCTCTATTTTTATTTTTATTCTTATTCTTATTTTTATTCTTATTCTTATTCTTATGTTTACTAAGACAACATAGAGTTGCACAAAATGTTTACATAGTAAACATAAATTTAAATATGAGTCACCCCAAAGAAAAACTGAAAGAGCGGCTTGTAGTCAGTGCTTGGGCAATTTGCGAGGCAGGGTCTTGGCAGAAGTCTAATATGCTATCGGTAGCACAGAAAGCCCCGGTCTCAACAGCCGCCTTTTATAGGCACTTCTATAGGTACTTTTACAGGCACTTCACAAACAAAAATAATTTTAAAGCTGCGGTGATACGAAGAGATTTTCAACTGATATACGAAGGCATGAAGGATTCAAATAATGACGGTAATTTTGCGGCTTATGGAGCGGATTACATAAGGTTTGGATTGGAATATCCTCATATTTGCGATTTGATGTTTGAAAATACGCCCATAGACGTGTCGCTTTATCCATATTTAGAACCTCAATCAGATGCATCCTTCAATGGATTAGTTAAGGGAGTGGGTGCAAGGAGTGGGTGCAGGGAGTGGGTGCAGGGAGTGGGTGCCGAAACTGGGATATCGATCGATGGCAGAAGCAAAGGGATCAATTCCGGGTTACATAACGGGTTACTACAGTCAGGTGAGGCCACATCAAAACGACGCCAGATTACCCCCAAACAAGGCAGAGGATATCTATTGGAAATCCTCTAAAACAGCGGCCAAGATTACTTCACCACGACACTCGTAAACATATTCATCCATTGAGTGCTCAATGGCTTTAACTTTAAAAGAAATTAAAAGGCTATCCTGTATCCGACGGTTTTCAGGCCAGCATAATGGCGCGGAACCTCTTGTCCCAAACGAATAATCAGGAAGCACAAAACCTCTAAACACTGATAAGATCGCTAAAAATCCAGAGGAAACAACATTTTGATAGACCTAAGACGAGAGGGTGAGGTATTTATTCTCACCATGGACGACGACGAAAATCGCTGGAACACCACCTTTGTCAGAGCCTTCAGTCATGCACTAGATGAAGTCGAAGCGTCAGAAGGAGCGGCCTCTTTAGTCACCACCTCGTCTTCACATAAGTTTTTCTCCAACGGCCTGGACCTTGAATGGCGAATGTCACAGGGCGAGCACCGAGGTGGTGACAGAGATGCATTCGGCGCCGAGTTTATGACCCTGATGGGCAGAATCATTACCCTCCCTGTACCCAGTATCGCCGCTATAAACGGTCATGCATTCGGCGCTGGTTTTATGTGCGCCCTTTGTCACGACATACGCTTTATGAGGGAAGATCGAGGGTTTGCTTGCGCAAACGAGGTCGAGATTGGCATGGTTATTCCCAATCCGGAACTCGCGCTTTTTCGGCACAAGCTTCCTATGAATACTTTTTTTGAAACTGTGCAGCTAGCAAGGCGTTGGACGGGGCCGGAAGCAGTGGCCTCTGGCGTTGCGCAACAGGCACATCCTTTAGAATCATTACTTGAAAAAGCAATCAGTCGCGCTGCCGAACTGGCACGCCTTGGTGCAAACAGAAAAGTTTACAGTCGCATGAAAGAATCAATCTACGGCGAGAATGCCGCGATCAACAATCCCCATGGCCCGGCGCACATGCTTAAGAATGCCGAGCAGTTTCACTAATCTGATAGCCACGAGGCTTAACACCACAAAAATTGAACGCCAGCGACCTCGCAGTACAGATTATTGAGCAACAGGAGGGTGATAGCATTATCACCTTCCTTCAGCTCACGAACCTCAGCGGCGGGTTTATCGATCGGCAATGGCGCTTATATTTTTCACTTGGCCTGTCTCCTGTCAAAACAGAAAAGCGAGTTAGACAAACGATTCTTGACGGCCGGTACGGGTTCGTTGAACCCACAGCACAATGGCAGGCGCTAGAACCCGGCGCGTCAATCGACATCCAGATCGAGACCTGGTTGTTCTCGGGCATGCAACTCATTGCACGGCAGGGTTTTCATGTCACGCAGTTGATTGATGGCAACGAGCACCTTCTCGGCGCGCCCGTGTTACTAGAACCAGACCTGGTACCTTTGACCAAGCCAAGGAACACCTGGGTCCGCAGCACCACTCCGCACCCAGACCATGATTTTCAACCGTTACCAGCAGTAGCCCCAATTGAGATTATCCCTGCCATAAAAAAACCGACTTTATCCTCGGAAGAGATTCACGTTACCAACCTTTATGTTAGTGGCACGTCTCTTCATAGCGAAGCAACCTATCTCAGAAAACTACTACTCCAGATGGGAATTTTTGGACAAGGCATCCCGATTCACCTCTCGATCGAACCTTCCATCGAATCGTCGTACCAACTGGACACTGCCACTGACGGCATCAATATTGTCGGGCAGGACCAACAAGCCGTGTTTTATGGCATACAGACACTTCGCCAATTAATCAGTCTTCAGAACGAGGGTTGTACCTTCCCCCGAGTTCAAGTCGCCGACACACCTGACTTTGAACATCGCGCTTTCTTCGTTGATATTGCACGACACTTCCAGCCCCTGGACCAGCTAAAGAAAACCATAGAGGTCATGTCGACCTACAAGATGAACCGACTCCAATTGGGCATTTCCAACGACGAAGGCTGGCGCCTGGAAATTCAATCAGTACCTGAACTGACCATTGTTGGTGCTCGTCGCTCGTACTATCGACGTAAACCGGATGGCACACTAAGGGCCTTGTATCCCGCATGGGGAGACGATCATCAGGACTATCACGGGTTTATTTCTCGAAACGAGTTTGTCGATTTGCTTCGACATGCGAAGAAACATCACGTCGAAGTCATTCTTGAGTTCAACCTGCCGGGCCACGCCAATGCCATTATTCAAGCCCTTAGCCAGGCAGACCGATGGCAGCTAACCGACCCTGAGGACACCTCTGAATACAGGTCAGCGCAAGGTTATACGGGGAATGTTATTAACGTCGGCATGACCGATAACTACCGGTTGGCAAAGGTCATACTGGAAGCAATAAAAACCATGTACGACGCTGCCGAACTGCCCATGTCCCGGATTCATTTTGGCGGTGACGAAGTACCGGAAGGCGCGTGGCTACATTCCCCCGCGTGTAGAGGATTACCTGTATGGAATCCAGCCTGGGACGTCGAAAACCCGGAACAGGCGACAGAAGCTACACAGGCACTGATGGCTTACCATCATCATCAAATCACCGAGATCGCAGAGCAGGTGTCACCTGGCATCCAGACGGGCTTCTGGCATGAGATGAGTGCTGCGGGTAACGACAATACCAACAGCTACTACAATGCATGGCTAGCCTCAGACGCTAACACTGACACCATCGACTCACTTTTAGCTCGAGGCCAAAACCTGGTCATCTCCAATGCCAGCTTTTTATATTTGGATATGCCATATGCCATGCATCCCGATGAACCCGGACTGCCGTGGGCTGGCTACATCAATACAAAATCGATCTACAATTTCGACCCATTCGATTCCTGGGCGCTGACAGCAGGTCAGTCAAGTCAGGTCCTTGGCATTCAGGCCCAACTATGGAGCGAGACAGTATTCACAACAGATCTGATGGACTACTACACATATCCCAGACTACTCGCTGTCGCCGAGCGCGCGTGGAATAAACGACCGGCGCCGGACCGTTGGGCGCCATTCCGGCAAGCTTTGATAACAAGAGAACTTCCATACCTTTCCAAAATGGGCGTTAAATACCGGCCAGCCCAACTGGAGGAATAAGAATGACTACATTTTATAACTGAGGGACCGCTTCGGAGCATAAACCTAAGGTCTAAGAGAAGGCGCGGAGCCCTTTCGATTCCAGCCAAACATTCACTTCCGTTTGGCTCTGCTGATCAAGCAAACATGTAATGTTGTTGATAATCATTCCCCGAGAAGTTTCAGGATAGAGCCGAGATAGGTAGCTCACTTCCTCGCCGTAGATATTCGCATGAAAAGCTTTCGCACCTGCCTTCTGCGCGGCTCCATTGGCAAGCACGTAGGGCTGGTAAGTATCGACCATCTCCCCAAGCACAAATTCACCAAACGCGGTGGTTTCCGGAAACGCAGGCAAACCACCTGACCCATCCCATTGATCTAATCCGCCTTCGGAATAACTGACTACTCGCGGATAGTTTGCCGTGACTCTTTTTGGCACCGGATCCATATAGGTATGAGCGCGAAGCCCTCCGAGCACAATACAATCAACGGCCGTAGGCCGTTCACCCATAAGATAACGCGTCTCACCTAGCTGCTTTTCTGCCGCCTCAAGGATCCTCACGTACTCTGCTTCCGCTGCTTTCCTTTGAACATCTGAGTCAGTGCCCGTAGCCCTGCAGGCTCTCGGCCCCCAACTCAGCATCCTCTTGGCGATGGCCGGATTCCCATCAGCCATAATTTTCGACGCAAATTCAGCGCTCTCCGAATAGTGCCATCGATAGTGCACCATGGTCCTCGCTATCCACTCATCGAAGTACTCTTCAACAATCTGCACGAGCACTCCCTCTGGGCCAACCGGGTACATCTGACGTTTTGGATAGCGAGCATCAAGCATGTGCATGACAGGCGTTGTATCCCCAATCATCCAGTTTTCAGGTGTCTGGAGCACGGGTATCTGGTGGGTACCGGATCGAGCCTCTATTGTCGCTGGATCGCTTTGGTTCTTGTTACGCATGTCGAACGCTAGGCCGTAAAAACGACAGGCCGCCTCCAGCTTGCGAGTAAAATAGCTAAGTTCTCCACCATAGATAGTGTAACGATTGGACATGGTCAGTTCCGACTAGCCTGCTTTTTTGATCTTGAGATTCAGCTTAAGCGTTCCAAGCATAATGCCGGGCTGATGCAGGAACTTATTATCGCTGCTGTATTCAATGCCATCCAAGCGATCGAGGAGCCTGCTCCAAGCCACCTGTTGTTCTATTCTTGAGATTCCCGCACCAGGACACACTCTAGGCCCGGCTGAAAATGTCAGGTGCCTGGTGACCGCTTTTCTGTCCAACCGCAGTTCAAACGGACATTCAAACTCGTCCGGATCTACGTTTGCAGCCGCCCACCGAAGGTGCAGTACCGATCCTTTCGGCACCGTTACGCCTTGGAACACTTCATCTTGGCTGGTCTGCCGGGTCGATAGTCCCTGGGTCGGCGAGCGCATGCGCATACCTTCCTCCGTGAACTGCCTAACCAATTTACGATCATTCTTCAGGCGATCAAACAGACCTTCATGCTCGCAAATCAACTGCGCCTGTTCCTCAATCGCATATTGAGTCGTCTCCAGGCCACCAATAATCATGGCGTAGACAATGCCATTAACTTCAAGGTCCGTGAGCTTTCTGCCCAGCGCAGAGTAAGTGACCTGTGTGAGGAACGTAATCATGTCCTCCTGAGGGTTCTCCCGCTTTTCTTTCACTTTTTCCTGCACGTATTCCTTAAAACCATCCAGCAATACAAACTGTTCGCGAGTCTCTTCATCGGTCAGTTTGTTCTGATGACCGCGTCCGTAGACAAAAGCTTTCACCTGGGCTTCACCCCACAGCCCCAGTTGCGGTATATCTTCCAACGGAAATCCCAACACGCTCGCCATCACACGCTGAGGTAGTGGCCTTGCAAATTCCTTAATGAAATCAATCTCTTCCTTATCGACCCAGCTATCGATCAGATCATCCACATGCTTTGTAATCATAGCTTCATGGCGGCTTGATCCGGGACCAACCCACGGGTCCGTCAGCTCTTGTTTATGGAGACGCCAAAGGTCCATGTTAGGTCGTAGCGTTACCATGGATGCCTGCATGGCATTCAGGTTCGGCACTTCTTCAACATTGACCCCGGACGCAGCCATTTCTCTAATGGCATTAGACTGAATAGGAGGAAACCGATCCGGGTCCCTAACGACAGTGTTGATGTCTTCATGCTTACTTAGGATGAAAGCGTCCGTGCCAGCGGTTAAACCCTCACCTGCCAGCTTGTGAACCGGCGATTCATCGTGAAGTATCGGGTAGGCGTCATACCAGTGTTCCTGCGCACCCGGCGCAAACAAGTCAACATCTTCAAGGCTCACAGGGCACTTCATTTCCGTCAGGAAATGATTCGGTGTTTTGTTACTCATTTTCGATCAATCCTACTTACTTTATTCAACTTATTTTTAACATTACAGCTTGAGTCAATGGGTGACAAGTTTCTGCAAGAACCCGAATTAGACCGCCTTTAACTTAGCTAATGGCTTCTTTTAGCTAACGGCTTCTCTTAGCTAATGGCTTTCCACACAGCTCCTCCGAGCGACCCAAGGACCAGAATCCAGCAGGGTAGAACAGTCAGCATCATGCCGGTACCGCGCGTTGCAGGATCTTTAACGTAGCTAACGGCATAAATCGCCCGGCCTGCAACAAAAACCAGACCAATCGCCACGGCGCCAAGAACATGGACATACTCAGCAAAAAACCAGATCCCCGGTATAAACAAAATCAGCTGTTCAATCGTGTTGTAGTGCACTCGGAAATGCCGCTCAAACTCCTCATTTCCCGTAACCGCTGGTGCTTCAAGCCCTGTTCGCCCCCTGGCAAAACCAACTCTAGCGCCCAGCACGATGTACTCCACCAATGCCAACATAATGACAATCACTACCAGTTCCATAATACTCTCCTGCTTCATTTTTTTAATTTGACGCCCTCATGGCGCCAACCCACCGGCTCGAATCCCACTCAGGGTATCGGCGTCTTCGTCTTGTTTACCGCAAGCTTCCGCAGATTGTCGGAATGATCCTCTCGGTTGATCTTGTAAACGCTGAGCACAGCCAAGGCAAATAGGTAAAAGAAAAGCAGCGTTGGTACGTAGAGGTAAGCCAGGTCAAATAGCGTTTCCTCGGGCACCTGGCCGGGTTTCGCTTTTGTGGGAAACTGGATAATCGCTAATATCTGCCCAGCAACGACAACCCCAAGCCCATTGACAGCCTTTTGTGCAAAGCTGTTAGCTGCAAAGAAAATGCCCTCGGACCTCCGACCTGTTTTCACCTCACTGTCCTCAACGACGTCCGCGATCATCGCCGCGATCAATGACGAGGACATAATAATCAGCGTGACCTCAATGGTATTAAAAACCACCAGGGTCCAGAACAGCGTGTCGGTTCCGTTTTCCGGGAACAGGCCAAGAACTCGAAGAATGAACGGCATCGGAGCCATTGCGAAAGCAAGACCCAGCACAGTCATACCGCCTTTTTTCTTACCTAACCAGCGAGACACCCTGGGTGCAAGCATCAGCGCGATAAAAGCAGAAAAGAAATACGGAATGTTCATGTACCCGATCTCGGTCGTGGTCAGTTCCCAGAAGTGCCGAGAAAAATAGATCGATAACGACGTCGACACACCTGCTGCAACCGCCTGTAAAAGGGCGGAAACAAACAGCGCGAAGAAAGACCGATTGGATAGCGTCTCCTTAATTTCTTTTTTTGTCTTTACGAAACTAAACGGCTCACGATTTGGCGGCTGTCGAAGATGCGGAATATGCTTGTGAGTACCGATCGCAGACACATAAATAGAAATAAAAATTACAATAGAAGCAGCCAGCCCGTAATTGCTCCAGCCCTGAACGTATTCCAACCCGCCTTTGTCTTCAGGCAGAAACACGAGGTAATTCATCACTGCCATCGTTAACCCGCCCCACCAGCCAAAAAAATACCGAAAACTCATCATTTCCGTTCGCTGGTCGTAGTCGTCAGTCAGTTCTGCCACCAGTGCAGTCGATGGAATCTCATAAAAAGTGATCAAAGTCCGGATCAGGACCGCCATGCAGACAAAGTAGAGGAACAATCCCGTTTCATCCCAGGCAGGAGGAGACCATAGAAAATAATAAGCCAGCGCAACAGGAACACCTGCCGCATACATATAGGGATGACGTCGCCCGAGCTTCGAATGCGTGTTATCGGAGATGTACCCTACCAGCGGGTCAGATACGGCATCGAACACTAGCGCAATAAGGATACCCAAAGAGACAAGGTCTGCCCTTAGCCCGACAACCTGACTATAGTAAAAGAGCAGCAGGTAATTGAAGCCATTGCTTTTAGCACCGTTGGCAACGGCACCAAAGCCATAGTAGAGCTTGGTTGATAAATCGACCTTTCGGGTCCCCGGTGTACTTCCCTGAGTCGGTTGCAAGAGAAACGCCACTGAATGAGCAAGGCAGGATCATACTGAGTCAGGCCACAGAGGTCGAGCGACCATTCTTTAGTATTTCCATGGCGTCACACTGCTGATAGCATCGACGCTTTTACTCTAAACTTCAGATCGAAATTCATCTCAACAAAGGAACGACATTGTGGCGGTTTCCGGACAATCAATCAGGCGCAAGGAAGACATTAGGTTCATCACCGGTAAAGGTCGGTATACAGATGATGTCAACCTTCCGGACCAATGCCACGCGATCTTCGCTCGCTCACCTGTCGCTCATGCCAATATTACGAGCATAGACACTAGCGTCGCCGCCGAAATGCCTGGCGTTCGCCTGGTTTTGACAGGTGCCGACTATGCTGAGTCTGGACTCGGGACTTTAGTTTGCGGCTGGATGATCCACTCAAAAGACGGCAGTGAAATGAAACCAGGTGTACATCCACCCCTGGCGCAAGGGAAAGTAAGACACGTAGGCGACCCTGTCGCGGTTGTGATCGCTGATTCTCGAGAAATGGCACGTGACGCAGCCGAAATGATCGAGGTTGAATACGAGGATCTGGCCGCAGTGGTGTCATTAAAAAGTGCCGCAGGTCATGAATCATCTGTCCACAACGACGTCCCAGGTAACGTAGCCTTTGACTGGGAACTGGGCAACAAAGACGCGACCAAGGCCGCCCTTGACGGCGCCAGCCACAAGATTGAACTGGACCTTTACAATAATCGTCTTGCGCCAAATGCCATGGAAACCCGTGCGCTTAATGCCTTTTATGACAAAAGGGACGATCGCTATACGCTCTACATCGCTTCCCAGAACCCACACGGCCTACGAATGACCCTGTCGGCTGTCATTGGTCTTGCACCCGAACACAAACTTCGGGTCATATCAGAAGACGTTGGCGGCGGTTTCGGTTCAAAGGCATTCAACTACCCTGAAGAAGTTATCTGCACCTGGGCGAGCAAACTTGTCGGACGCCCGATCAAATGGACCGCCGATCGCAGCGAAGCGTTTCTAACGGATGCAAATGGGCGCGACCAGCAGGTACATGCTGAAATGTCTCTTGATGCAGAGCACAAGATTACAGGACTGCATGTCTCAATCACGGCAAATATGGGTGCTTACCTTTCTACCTTTGGCTCACTCATCCCGACCTACATGTGCGGTCCACTGCTATCGGGTCAATACACCATCCCGGCAATCTACACCGAAGTTACAGCTGTCTATACCAACACCACGCCGGTCGACGCCTACCGCGGCGCGGGCAGGCCTGAAGCTGCCTTTGTCATCGAGCGATTGGTTGACCTGGCGGCCCGAAAACTCGGCGTCGACCCAGCAGCGCTTCGTCGTAAAAACTTCATCCGTACGTTTCCTTACCAAACACCGGTACTTTCAATATACGACGTAGGGGACTTCGATCTGGGATTGGACAAGGCCCTGGAAATGATTGACTACGAAGGTTTTGACGCACGTAAGGCCGAGTCTGCATCACGGGATAAGTTACGTGGGATAGGTCTTGCCACATGGATAGAAGCGGCGGGTATAGGTCCGTCGAAAAAGCTCGGAGAACTCGGCTCCGGTGCGGGGTTATGGGAATCCGCGCAGGTTAGAGTTAATCCAACGGGTTCAGTCGAGATATTGACCGGATCACACTCCCATGGACAGGGTCATGAAACGACATTCGCACAACTGGTCGCCGATAAATTTGGTATCAGCATGGATCAGATTGAAATTATTCACGGCGATACTGATAAAGTGCAGTTTGGGATGGGTACTTTTGGGTCCAGGAGCGGCCCCGTTGGCATGTCAGCACTTGCCATCGGCTGCGACAAAATTGTGGCGAAAGGGAAAAAGATTGCCGCCTACGCTATGAATGTGGCTCCAGAATCCGTTGAATTCGAAGAAGGTGAATTCTACAGCCCCGGCAGCAATACCCGAATGGCATTTGCTGAAATCGCGCTCGCCTCCTACGTCGCGCAGTCTTTCCCAACCGATGAACTAGAACCTGGACTAAAGGCTGATGCATTTTTTGATCCACCTGATTTCACCTTTCCCGCCGGTTGCCACATATGCGAAGTGGAGATAGATCCCGAAACCGGCACCACAGACATCCTGAATTTTGTCGCGGTGGACGATTTTGGCACCGTGATCAACCCAATGATTGTCCATGGTCAGATGCACGGAGGGATCGCGCAGGGCATCGGCCAGGCACTGCTGGAACACGCTGTTTACGATGAGGAAGGGCAACTCCTGACTGGATCCTTCATGGACTATTGCATGCCCCGCGCTGACGACCTGCCGTCCTTCAACACAGAGTTCATCAACACTCAAACACCTAACAACCCACTGGGAATTAAGGGCTGCGGCGAGGCTGGCGCCATCGGCGCGCCCCCAGCGGTAATAAATGCTATTGTGAATGCGTTGGATATCGACCATATCGATATGCCAGCTACCCCCTTAAAAATTTGGTCAGTAATTAACCAATGAGCGTAAAAATAGTAGAACACGCCTCCATTATTGATGGCACAGGAAGAGCCCCTTACCCTGCCACTATCACCATTACCGGTGACCGAATTACCGCCGTCGATGAACAAGCAGTAGACACCAAGGTTGCTGGCACTCGC
>Ga0114998_10000864_pt1 | contig 23009 bp, 23 predicted proteins | sample ArcticOcean_MG_C_5_FD_87044 | JGI IMG/M metagenome (GOLD analysis project Ga0114998, IMG submission 87044) | Marine microbial communities from western Arctic Ocean - ArcticOcean_MG_CB4_138 | ecosystem: Environmental > Aquatic > Marine > Oceanic | place: Arctic Ocean: Canada Basin | collected... | reverse complement strand
GGACGAAGGAGGAGCTCAAACATGCTCTCATGGCCTCGATTAAACCGGCTATTGCGGCCTTGAAAGCGGAGACAAAGCAAGCGAAGGATGCTCTTGAGAAGGGGAACGAAGCCTTCAACGCGAAGTTGTTGCATGTAAAGGAAGAGAAGGAGAAGCTCGAGATGGCTCTTGCGGTCTCGGAGGCAGCCTCGGAGGCGAAGTTGGCGCGGACAAAGAGAGAAAAAGAAGCAGAGGTGGAGAAGCTTGAGATGGCTCTCACGGTCTCGGTGGCAGCCTCGGAGGAGGAGTTGGCGCGGACAAAGCGAGAAAAAGAAGCAGAGGTGGAGAAGCTCGAGATGGCTCTTGCGGTCTCGGAGGCAGCCTCGGAGGCGGAGTTGGCGTGGACAAATTTTCAAAAAGGAGCAGAGGTGGAGAAGCTTGAGATGGCTCTCGCGGCCTCGGAGGCGGAGTCGGCGCGGACAAAACAAGATACGCGTGATGCTGAGAGGGCCGCGGCGGCCTTCCAGGCGACGGCCTTCAAGGCTGCGTTGGTTTCGGGATACGCCATGCAGCAGGCGACATCGGCGGGTGAGGTTGCCGATGCGGAGGCGGGTCGGGGTAGGGCAAAAAACGATACGCTCGCTGCGGCTGTCGCGGCGCTGACCGCGGCGTTGGTGCGGACAAGGAACGAGAAGAAGGATCTCCGGGAACACAACGCCGCGTCGCAGGCGGAGTTGGCGCGGGTAAAGGAAACGAAGAAGGGGCTAAAACGTGACATAGATGCCTTGAGAACGGAGTTGGCACACACGAAACAAGAGAACGAGGCGCTTAAGACAGAGTTGGCACGAACGAAAGAAGAGAACGAGGTGCTTAAACAGGCTGTGGCCGCGCTGGTGAACGCTCCCGAGAAACGCACTCCGACCGTTTCGAGCGCCGCGGCGAAAACCGCGCTCGCCTTGGCGGAAGTGAGGTTTTTGTTGTGCTTGTCGGGATGAACGACAAAGCACACGCGGATGCGGAGCTGTGGACACAGTGCTTGCATGGAACAGAAGTATCGTGCTCTTTTCAAGGAAAACAGTGAAAGGGCGAGAGACAAAGGCGAGTTGCGTTGGGCGTACCCCTCCGACCTTTCTCAATAAAAAAACGTTCACAAAAAACTACAACGCCCGCTACGATTTCTCCAGCACCCACCGCATGCCTTCATCCACCCCCTCCCCTGTTTTCGCGCAGCACGCCCCCACGTGCCACGCCCGGTGGGTTGGTGACGCTTCGTCTTCCACCAAGTTCATCGCCGTCGCTATTTCCGCCGCCGACCGCGCTCGCGGCAAGTCGCTTTTGTTGGCGAAAATAATTAATGGTACGTTTTTCAAGCTTTCGTGTTTCAACACTTCATTCAGCGCGTTTTTCGCAGACTCAATACCTGACTCATCCCCCGCGCTGTCCACCACAAACACCACCGCGTTCGCGTCGTGGTAGTAACACTCCTGCAGCTGTTTGTACTTCTGTTGGCCGGACATGTCAATCACGGTGAGTTTCGTTCTGTGATTGTTAACGAAAAGTGTCAGTCCCGTGTTGGGCGATGTACGGGTGTACTGTATGGGCAAACAGTGCACTTGTGATGTATTCGTAAGAGCCGCGAGTACGCCAGTAAGAGTTACCAGTAGTGCACTCGACCAGGGGCAGTAAACAGTCAGGTAGGGGCAGTAAACAGTGTGCCTGGATTTGGGAAAGCCCCAATACGTACTTGAACAACGTGAAGCGCTCGACGGAAAACCCCACCGTCGGCGCGGTTTCGTCCGCGCGTTTTTTCGGCTGCAACCGATTCACCAAAGTCGTTTTCCCCGAGTTCGCCAGGCCCAGCACCAACACGAAACGCTGTGGGACGATACGTACGATGTAATTAGTGAGTCGGATGAGTCATGGGTGTATGGTGTGTAGGTACAGTACAAATAGTAGGCACGGTCGGCCCATTACGAATAGTTTACGAAAAACTTTAACAATCTTTCACAGAAGAAAAAGGGCGCATCCATTCTTCCATCCACACGTGGGTCCATCTCCCTCCAGTAGTCTGCTCCCCGTTGCCGTTCGCACCACCTACCTTCTTCCTCGCGAAACCAAGCGCCACCATCAGCCGTTTCCACAGCCCCATCACGACGTGTCCGGCAGTAGGACCCACACGCGACGCGTGCGCGCCGCGCGCTCAACAGTGGCACCCAAACGCGACGGGCTCGTGAATCAGGCGACACTGGAAATTATTTCTGCAGTTTCCCGCTTGCAAAAAGGCGGCGATGCGCTCGGTCGCGCATCACTTCGCGCTTCCGCCCGCGGACGCGTGTCTCTGTTCACCGCTCGCGATGGGCGGCGATCATAGGGGCGGCAAGCGTCACCGACACGGCGGGGTACGTTTTTCTATGACTGACCAACACGGCACCAAACCGACACGGCGGGAGATCGCGAGATCGCGAGGACCGCCGATCGGCGGGTGAAAAGTGGTCACCGCCTGTTTTTTGCGACTGCCACCAAGGCACACGCGCACACGGTGTTTCCCCTTGCCCAAAAAATCTAACCCACCCCGTCCGTGTCCCCTGCCTCCACCCGAGTAGGATGGTTCCCAGCACCGCGGCGGCGGCCGAGGCAACGGCGGCGGGTTCCGCCCCCCCCCCGTGCCCGGGATGGATCGCGAGCTCCGCGAGATGAGAAACGCGATCGTGCACCTGGACGGGTCACCCGAGATGACCGGTAACTTAGCGGGGCTTCTCGCCGCGGACCTGCCCAATTTGACCCAACAGGCCACCGAGTTCATCCTGGAGTGCGTCGAGGAGCTCCCGGTGAAGACCCCGGTGTACGTGGCGTTGGTCGGTCTGCTGAACACAAGAGGCTCTCAGAAGTTCGTCGGGGATTTCGTGGATTCGTTGTTCGAGCGCCTGGAACTCCGGCTCGCGAGTTCCACTACGGATGACCAGCTCCGGGCGAAGCTGCTTGTGCGGTACATCACCATGTTACCCTCAGTGTTCGTCCTGAAAGCCTCCGTGGTGATTGACACGCTTGATTCGCTTTTGTGTTGCGCGAGCGACGCCGCTGATGTCGCGAAATCGGCGCAAAAAGGCGGTAGCGACTTCGCGTGGCAGCCGAGGGGCGATTTTCTCGTGAAGTGCGCGCTCGCGGCGACCCCCTGGTGCGGCGCCTCCCTGGTGTCCTCCACGGAACCAGGCACCAGTGATGGGTTCGATAACTTGTTTCTTTCAACACAGGAGTACCTAGGAAAACGCGCTAAAAACGGCCCCGACCCGGCGAGTGGTACGTTCAAGTCGGCGACTTCCGCGTCGGTTGGCGCCGGCGCCGGCGACGTAAGTTTACTCGCGGATGATTGGCTGGAGGAAATTTTTGGCCGGGTCAACGAAACGCGAAGAGCGGGACGTGAGAACCCGAACGCGTGGCAAACCGCGGTGAGGGCCTTTCCCACCCACCACGCTCCGCCTCCCTGCTTGCCCATACTCGTACCAGAAGGGACTATTACCTCTGACTGTTTGTCCATACATCGCGATATACAAGACTGACATTTTTCTTTTTACAATCAGGGTGTCCCCGCGCTGATTGGTTTGTTCGACGAGTTCTCCACGGCCAACGAGGACGAGGCGATGACGACGAATGGAGAATCGCGGGCGCAAAATTACCACACGCCGCCGCCCGTGAAAGTGCCGGACGTGGAAGCCGCGTCGATTGAATGCGCCGCGTCCGCCATGGCGACGTTCCCGGCGAGGCCGAGGCTAAGGTACGCCGTCTAACGGTTTTCTTTTCTTTTTTCAACTCTTCCCGTCAGGTATCTGGAGTACACGGCTTTGAGTATTTCGAGTATACTCGAAGTTACCCTAAACCCTGAACCTTTTGGAACGTCTCCCCTTTACCCTGAACCTTTTGGAACGTCCCCCAAAGCGCGGTGACGACTCACATACATTCATATCTCGTTAATCCCCTGATTTCCGTGATGTGAAGAATACGACCGAGCGCTTTTGGAGGGTTTCTTTTTCTTTTTGGGAAGCTTGAAAACGCGTTTTCCTTTAAAGGTTTACCACGAGTCAAGGTTACTGTCTGGTCGATACCTCACCAGCAACCGCCCTCGCCAAACACGGACACGCCAACTCCTGACTTATCACTCACCCGACTCGCAATCACCCAACCTCATCTTTCCTTTCTTTTCAAAACTCAGAATTCTGTCCCAAAAGATGACAGAGGGGCTTTGGGAGGCTGGCGATTGGGGCCCGCTGGAGCGGTTCGTGGCGGAGGAGTACATCGCGGATACCTTGGCGGCGTTCGAACCCGGGTTCCGGCGAGGCGCTGTGATCCCCGCTGCGGAGCAACTCGGGACGTTGCCCTTACCAGGCGACCACCCGGAGCGGTGTCAATTTCTCGTCGCGGAGACGTTGTTCGGCGAGATGTTGTCCCTACCCCGGTCGCCTCACGAACCCGTGTTTTACCACGTCGTGGTACAGGACCTTTGTTCGCAGATTCCCACGTTCCCGAAAATGATGGCCAAAGTGGTGGGCCAGATGTTCACGCAAATCGCACGGATGGACTACGAAGCGCGGGACAGGCTGGCGAACTGGATGGCGCACCACCTTTCGTGTTTCGACCTGGCGTGGCCGTGGCGGAGCTGGGAGCACGTGAAGGACCAGGAAAGCGATCACCCGCAGGTACGTATTGTATTTCCCAAATACCGACACTGTTTGCCCATACAAGACTGACACTTTCCGTTCCCAACCGCAGCTCGTGTTTTGCAAATCCGTGGTGGCCAAGTTGCTGCGGTCGTGTTTCCAAAAACGGGTGTTCGATTCGCTTCCGGAAAATCTTCAGAAAGTGCTAATGCCCGACTACGCCGCCCTCTCCTCCACGAACGGCGAGTCACCTGGTTTGAACGGAGCGTGGCTGGAAAAGGTTACCAAGAATGGGACCTTCGAAAAAGACGGCGAACCGATTGATACGCTGCGAAAGTTGGGCGAGTTGCTCAAGCTGAAAACGCCGGCGGGTGACGTTTCGAAATGGTTTGCCGAAACCGGCGCGCTCGCCGAACTCGGCCCCGAAACCTGCGCCTCCCTTCTCACCACCGCCGTCTTGAGACACGGCCAGAAATGCATCACGCACCACGACGTGCTTTTGACGCGGTATAAAGCCGCGCTTTTGGGGTTAATTGGTACAGACGGCGGCGCGGTGGGAGACGTGACTCACGAAACACCTGGGTCGGAACGGGAACGGTCCCAATCCGTCGGGTCTGAAATCGTGGGCGCCGCGGTATCGATCTGGGCAAACACGCACCCGCGCATGGCGGTCGCGGCGGTTTCGCGGTTGCTGAACCTGGGCGTCGTCCTTCCAAAGCACGTCGCGACGTGGATCGAGACTTCGTGCTTTGATGACACTGCTTCCGCGATTCACGGTGCGGACACCAACACCTCCGCCAACGCGCGAGTCTCGCTCGGGTGGGGATCGCCCGACGCGTTTGAAATCGCGACGCTCGCGGTGGAGACGTGCGCGGCGCGTGCCAAGCGGCTCGTTGGAGTATTGGACAACGCGGTTTCGGGGTTGCGTAAAATTGAAAAGGAAATCGCGAGGCTGGAAGGGTGCGCGGAGGATGCTAACCAGAGGGATTTGCTATCGCAAAGAGACGCGTTTGCTGACCAAGCCAGGGAATTGGGTGGAAAGTGCGTTGAACAAAAAGAGCGAGTGGCGCGCGAAAGCGGCCCGGCCGCGGAATCGGAAAACATCGCGCGAACCGCGGCGGCCGCGATCGGCAAGGCGCTTTGCGTTGGGATTTTGACTTTGAAAGGTAGACAGGGTGAACTTTTGAAGGAAGCAGCGGTGAAGTTAAAGTCGGTGGCGGCTTCGGGAAAAGAAGCGGGGAAAGACGCGGCGGGTGAAACGGACGCGTTTCGAGGGCTCTCATTCGCGCTCGCGTTTCTTCGGAAGTTCCGGCGCGTGGGCGGGAAAGCCTTGGAGGCCGCCTTGGTTGACGCCGTGCGATCGTCGTCGGACACCGACGGATTCGGCGACGTAACGCACCTACTAGGGGAAGCCGTGTGCGGCCCGGGGGGGCTGGAAGCGGCGTCCGCCGCCGAGGCGATGATGGAATGACGACTTTGTGAATGGAGTACGAATGTATACCTAATGACCGTCACAACGTCTACGCGTCATATCTTATGACGACTACATCATCTACGCATCACGTACCTAATTACCATTACATCACCCACGCATCATATACCTAATTACCATCAACCAATCCTAGCATCCCAAGTTCATTTTCCCCTCGTAATCCAGCGTTTTGTTTCCGCACATGCGCACGACGTCGCTCGACGAAAGAAGCGTGTCTTCAAAGTTCGTGCCCGTTAACGTCGCGGGCTCGCCCGTCTGCGCGTCCTTCCCGAAGTTCGCCCCACTCGCCAGCGCCCCCCCAGATCCGCGTTTGTTAAATCCGCCCCCGCGAAGTTCGCGTTGAACAGGTTCGTGGATCGCATGACGGTTCCCGAAAGGTTGGCCGTCGAGAAATCCGCCCGGCTGCTTTCGGGGCCGAATATCGAGTCTGAAAAGTCTGCCCCACGCGCTTTGACTCCGGATAAAACCTCAGCAGTCAAGTCCATATTTGAGTAGTCACACCTTTCGATGTTGACGTACAGTTCCGGGTTCTGCATCGTGGCGAAATCGCTAAACGCGGCGCGCGTGGACGCGCCTTTTTTAAGAGCCTCAAGGGAACACCGATCCACGTCACTCCTGCCGTACTCATCCGTACTCAAAACGCCCTGGCCTTTGGGGGTTCCCGCGAGCGCGTCTACATCACCAACGCCGGCCATTTGTATGGAGAAACACGCGATGCACGCGACTAGGGAAACCCCCGCGGCGCGCGTGGGCGAGTGTGACGACACACTCGGCCGAGACGGAGCCTCAGGCTCGTTCGCGTTTTTGGAGTGCGTGGATTCGGGAAACACCACATCTGCGATGATGTCGTCGCGAGACACCGCGCGAAGGGAGGTCACCGCAACGCGCGCGCGCCAATTGACGCGCGACCCTCGACCGACAAGCGGCGCGACCGAGGCGGGACAAACGAGGTGGCACGGCGTAGGCATGGACGTGCGGGGGCGGTGTGTGCGCGACGGGAGTGTTGGAACGAGAAAAGCAGCACCTGCGTGCTGAAAGTAAAGAGGAAACGAGGACTTAAACAAAAATGTCCATAACAACCGCGCACCACGCAACTCGCTCAATACAACATCTATCAACGGCTCGGACTCGGTCACGGCGGATTCGTGTCCTCCTCCGCGCTTTCCATGGTCCTGGTGTTACCGCAAAGGCTTCACGCAACCGGGAACCTTTCACGTCAAAAGCAAACTTTCACCCTTTCCCTTCAAAAGGGAATCAAAACCACGCTCACATGATGACGCACCCCGCGGGAACAGGCACGCCGCACATGGGCGCGGCGGCGGCGGCTTCTTCCTTTTTGAGCTCCTCTTGTTCCCTCGCCTGTCTGGCTTGCTTCGCGGTTTCCGCGGCGAGCTTGGCTTCCAGTGCCTTGATTCGCGCGGCTTCTTTTTCCTCGTCGCTCTTCGCGGCGTCTGCTTTGGCCTTCTCCGCCGCTGCTTTCTCCCGCGCCGCGTTCCGCAACTCATCCTCCTTCAACCGCTCCGCGTTGGCGGCGTCAACCTCGGCTTGCTTTTGTTTCGCCTCCGTTTCGGCGAGTTTCTTCGCCTCCTCCGCGGCTTTCTTCGCCGCCTCGGCGGCCGCCTTGTCCGTCTCAGCCTTGGCCTTCGCGTCAGCCGCCGCCGCTTTCGCCTCCTCCGCCGCAGCCGCGGCGGCTTCCGCAGCAGCCTTGGCTTCGTCGTCCGTCGCCGCCTTGGCGAGCTTCTCCGCAGCCTTGACGTCATCCTCCGCTTTCTTCGCCTCCGCTTCCGCCGCCTTCTTGGCCTCCTCCGCGGCTTTCTTCGCCGCGTCCGCCTCCGTGGCTTTCGCCGCCTCCGCGACCGCAGCCGCCTCCGCGGCTTCCTTCGCCGCCGCCGCCGCGGCCTGGAACCCGAGCTTGATCATGTCGAAGCCGTTGGCGAGCAGGTTCGTCCACGCCGTTTCCGACGCGACGGTCCACTCCGGCGCGACCACCTTCAGCGCCTTGGGGAACGCGTCGTAGTGCGCCTTGACGACCCTCAAGTCACACTTTTGGGACGCCAACTCGGCGCCGTACTGCTTCATCGCGGGTAAGATCTTGGAAGGCTCGCTTGGGATGGGTGAAAGAAAGTGTCAGTCTTGTGCTGGCAAACGGCCGGTGGCTGAGTTTGGGAAAGCCCGCAAGGCCGTACCTGTAGGCGTCCACGAACTTGGAAACGTTTGTGTACGCCGTTCCCTTGAGCTCGGTGTAGATTTCGGAACCGGCGGTGACCCCGGCGGCGGCGAGTTCCGCGGCGATGCACGTTTCGAACGCGGGGACGACCTCGGGTTGCTTTTGCCGAACAATTTGCTCCAGGTCGGCTTCCAAAACGCACTGCGTCGCGTCCCCGTCCGTGGTGGGGAGGTACCGCAGCACCTCCACCCGTTCCGCGAAGAAGTATCCGAACTCTTCGAAATCGAGCTCGGCGTTGCCGTCGGTGTCGAGGCCGGCGAAAATCGCCTCCAGCTGCTCTTTGTTGTCCACGGACGCATCAGGTGGAATCCCGAGCGTGCGCGACAACTGCTTGTCCTTCGCCAAGCCGCTGAACAGCTCGGCGAGGGAAACCGTGCCGCTCGAATCCTCGTCGCACTGCTCGAAAACACGCCGGATTTTGCTCTCGTCTTTCGCGCTCCAGTTCGGTTTCGCGCGCTCGATTGGAACGGTGTCGGTGGACATCGCGTTTGGTTTGTTGGGGAAGGGAGTGGGGCGGGCGGTGCGACGGGAAGGTACGACGGAAACAAGCGAGGGCGGTTGTGAGGGCGCGAGGGTGTTCGGTCCAAAGTTCCCCCCGTTGTGTTCAACAATGCGGTCACGAATATTCTGCAACTGTTTTGGGGTTGTCCGAGGCGCACACGGAAAGGAGTGTGCAAAAACCGAAAAAGCAAAGCGCCAGGTGTGCGATTCTGCGCATCTCGGAACTTTGATGCCATTCAGCCATTGGCGGGGTGTGTGTGAGGGATGGTAACGCAAACAGTCGGAGGATTCGGGGGCCGCGCACACGTCAAGCTCCCTTCTCCCGTGCTGTTTTTGGCCTTTTGTGTTTTTTTTCGCCTTCCTTTGAAATGAAATCTGGGTGGGCGTCTCTCACACCACGCGTCCCTCGCGTTGGTTCCCGTCTCCGCGTCTCTTCACGGACCCTCGTTCGCGGTCGGCGATCGGGTGCGGATCGGGGTAGGGTTACAGTTCAGGGCCGGGTTTTTCCGTCACCACTGTTCAGTCAGCGCGATGTCTCCGTTAACACAACGGGCGATGGAGCCCACGAAGCACGCGTTCTGCACGAGTTCCTCGGACCAGGAAGTCGAGTCCGCGACCGCGCCGGATGGGCACGTGCGTTTGCACAACGCCAGCGCGCCCCCGTTTTCCTCGGGTTTGCCTTCTGGGTTAGCCAGGTCGCAGCAGCTGTACATGATGCAGAGGTTCCTGAACATCCCCGCGACCCCATCGTATGTTAAAAAAGACAACGGCCTCGTCCTGGACCGCGTGGTGATGAACGTGGGCGGACGCACCTGGTGGCAGACCTTGACGCTGAGGCTACGAGCACAGCGCGCGTGGAACACGCAGGAGTTTTCAAAAGGCAAACCTCACCAGGTGTTAAGTGACCCTTCCATGTACGCCCTGGGCGGGCGCTTCCGCGTGGGGTTCGGCGCGAACACCGTGCTGCGGGGTTTGGGCGAGCTCGGATCGCTTTCCGGGGCGGTCGAGGACTTTTCGAAGATCCGGCGGAAGTTGGCGTGGGGGGGTGGAACTGGTGATACCTCGAAGGCGGTTAATGGACCGGGGGGCGGGCGAAACAACGCTAAAGGAGGCAGAACGCACTCGAGCGCGACGAACGTTCGCGGGATCAAATCCGATACGTTCGCGACTAATAACAAGCCCGCCGCCGCCGACGACCCGTCTCCTCGCGGCAGAATAACCCTGCAGACCAAGGTTGTTTCCGGGCACTTGGTTTCGTTAGACGCGAGTCTTAGGGAGCGGTACCAAACAAACAGCGGGTACGAAGACGGGCCGTCGTTCGTAAGCGCGTCCGTGCAATCCAGGGGCGCGCGCGTTTTGAACTACAAGTTCGGAGTACGGCACTGGCTGGATGAGACGTTGCCGAAATTCGAACGGGGGGTGGACCAATTGACTGGTACTATTGTCACCCGACCGCCGCCGCGCAGAGAAGCCACGGTGGGGGCGAGCTTGGAGCACCAGGTCACGCTTTGGCGCGGCACGCGACGCGCGGCGAACCCGGACAGCAAGTGGAACAAAGGGTACGCGGCGCTTCCCCAGACCCCGCGTTTCGTGGTTGGCGGTTTGGTGGGGGGCACGGCGCGGTTGGCGCTGCGGTCGGATGATGAAACCACCGCGGGTACGGGAGGAGGTACTTCAGGTGTCACGGCGCCCGGCGCTTCCTCTTCATCTGAACCTTCAACAGTCGCGGGAGCACCCACTACTCTTAAATCAGTTCAAAAAGGAACCGTGGACCACCGGCAAGTCCTGTCACTCACCGCGCACGCCAGCTTCGGGAGCTTTTCCAAACCGGTGCTGGATTACACCGCGGTTGACGTGCGGTACGACTTGAGTTCGTGTTCTTCTGGGTACGGGCAGTTACCCTCGGCGAGCGGGACTGGAACGGGAACCAACGACGCGCCCGCGATGGACGCCCTCGCCGCGCCGAAAACCGCCATGGAAAAACTCGTCACTTCCGGGTTCGACGGACACATCCGGGTCGCCAGCGAGACCTTCACGGTGGGTGCGACGCAGCAGCTTTTGGGGCCGGTGAGGCTAAGGGCGGAGATTAGGTTCGGACCCGGCGTGGCGAGCGCGGCGGCGGTCGCGGGGTGGCGGGCGATGATAACGAGCGACAAATTGCCCGACGCGAAAAACGACGGGCCCGGCTCGAACAAGAAACCGTTACCCGGGTCCGTGGCAGGCAAGGGGGGTGGAGGGAGTGGTGCTACCGTCGGTGGTCACAGAGGTCCCGGTGGTCCCGGTGGTTCCAGCGGTAAAGCCTTTCAATCTGCGAAAACCGAAAACGGCTCGAAAGTCGCCTCAGCCTGGCGCGCCGCCTCCGCCGAGATATGCGACGCCGAGCTGGTGTACGGAATCGACGTGCCGCTGCCCCCCGCGCTAGGCGCGGCAAGGCTGGTGGCGTGGTACAACGTCAAGCGGGGGGAAGCAATGGCGGAGATGCGTTTGTTCGATCTGTGAAAGGGGTTTTGTGGGGTGTGATAATAAAACCAAGGGCCTTAATAACGGCCCTTGATGAAACTTACACCTCCTTCGCACCTATCAATAACTACGATCTATTCCGTACTACCTTCCAGACGCGCGTCTTTCCAGCACCAAACCCACCTCGCCCATTGTCGCCACGCCGTCGGGGGTATCAACTGGGACGACGTGCGATTGAATCGCGCTCATGACCTTATCGAAGTTTTGTTTGTCGCACACGAAGAACGCTTTGCAGTTACTCGCTTTGGGCGGATTCAACCACGCCGTGACATCCACCACACCCGGGACGAGGAACACCGCGGTGGTGACTCTCAGCATGTCCCCCACCTGTAACACCCCGGCCTTGTCCGCATTGCCCCCAGGCACGATCTCTTCCACCACGATCTTGGTGTACAACCCGTCCAGTTTCTCCTCGAACACTAAACCCAGCGGGCGGTCGATGGTCACCGCGACCGCCTCGGAGCCCGCGTTGAACATCACTTCCCGCAACGGCGCGGGACTGTTAGTCGGGAACTTCGGCACGCCGAGGTCGAACAGGAAGTCCTGACTGAACGTTCCATCCGGAGCTTCCTTGCGGCCGTCCTCCGCGAGCCACACCGCCCTGCCGGTGGTCACCGTGGCATCCGCGGAGACCGACATGGCGCGTCGCGAAAACGGCGAGCCGAATCTTCGCCCCGGGGTCAGCCGCGCGCGTTTGCGGTTGGGATGGCGGCGCACGGCGAAACGCGCGGCGGGCGAACAGGCCAGGCATGCGGTGGCGGACATCGCGGTAAACCGTGCCGGTGAGCCGTGCCGGGCCTGTCGGGGCGCGTCCGGGACAGTGCGAGGAGGTGAGGCACGAACGAAGTGGGCCGTCGTATCGGTTTTCGTTAGCAACAGCAAACTTGACTTAATATTTTGGCTCGAGAATGATGAGAGCAGGCGTGTCACTGTCGCGCGCGCGCGGTCGCGGATGCGAAGCCAGGTCGCGTGGTTGGCCCAAACGCGCGTTTCCTGCTGTGTCCATCGTTCGCGACGCGCGGTGGTGACATCCAGTCGTGTCCCCCGCGCCGTCTTTTCCGCCGGTCCCGAGAAGAAACAAATTCCAAAAAAGATGCTCGTCCTCGGTTTGACCGGCGGCATCGGGATGGGCAAATCCTTCGTCACCGATGTGCTGCGCAAATGCGGCGTCCCCGTTCTGGACGCGGACGCGGAGGTGCGTGTGTTGTACGCGTTTGGCGGAGACGCGGTGGCCCCAATACGGGCTTTATTCGGAGATGACGTGATTGGGAGCGACGGCGGTGTCGATCGAGACGCCCTTGCCAAGCTGGTGCTCGGCAAAGGCAACGAAACCAACATGTCACGTTTGGAAAGCCTGGTACACCCGCTCGTGAACCAGAGGCGCGAGGGGTTTTTACACGACACGTTTCGGGACAGAAACGCCCTGGTGGTGTTAGACCTTCCCCTGTTGTTCGAGAAGGGATACGAAAATCACGTAGATTTGATCGTCGTGGTCAGCGCGGGCGAGGAAAAACAACGCGAGCGGTGTTTGCGCCGGCCGGGGATGAGTCCCGAGAAGTTTGAGAACGTAAAGGCGAGGCAAATCGCGGACGACGTAAAGAAACAAAAAGCGCACGTAGTGATCGACACCGGGTGCGACCCTGCGGACACGACACGCGCGGTTACTGACCTGGTGGAGGCCATACGGAACGACGACGAAGGGCGGTTCGTCGCGCGTGCGTACAAAGGTTGAAATTCACAAAAAAAAAGCATTCCGCCTTTCGTATCAAGGTTGGGGTACGCGGTTTATGCCTGGCGGGTTTTGGGGTCGTCACGTTCGATCCCGCCAAACCCACCAACTCGTCACGTCGTTCGCCTTACTCTTACTCGTCGTCGGATTCCTGAAGCCACTCCACGAACGGTTTCGCCGTCTTGCGCGCCGCGATTGCGGTTTCCGCGTCCACGCCAAACTTCTTCCCCGAGTTCGGATCGGAGGCCCATTTCAAAATTGCGGTCTCGTCGCACACGTCTTCGTCGTACAGGCTTTTTAAAATTATCACGAGTTTCTTGAAATCGTTGGGGGAGGTGGTGGTGACGTAAAGCTCCACGGCGCACAAAACGGCGAGCTGAAGCTTCTCCGGATCGGCGGCGCACGCTTTGATCAGGAAGAGTTTCTTTTCCACGATTTGCGGCGCCAGCGCTTGTTCCTCGTCGAAAAGAGCCTCCACCAGGAAGTGGATACCCAGCTCAGCAGATTCCACACCGAGGGTTTCGGAGAGCAAATAGATCGCGGTTTCCTCGGGGGTCTTTTGCGCGACGAAACCGCGAAGCCGGCCGATGCGCTCGTCTTCTTCGTCTTCGGAATCGGACTCCTCGACCGCCGCGGCGGCAGCTTCCAGGGAAGCTTTCCGTTCAAGCTCCTCCGCCGCGACGGACACCATCGCCGCACTGGCTTCCGTGAGCTGCTCCGCCGCCCGCGCCGCCGCAGCCGCCGCGCTCGTGTCCGTGGCCCAAACCGTATCGTCGTCGTCGTCGGCGTCGGATTCGGGTTCGGGTTCGCTGGCGCTTTCCCGGCCGCCCCCCCCCCCTCCGCTCCCGTCCCCGCCTTGACTGCCACCCTCCCCATCCTTCTTTTCCTTCTTACCCTTTTTCTCCTTCTTCTCCTTCTTTTCCTTCTTCTCCTTCTTCTCGGCTTTCTTCTTCTTCTTGTCCTCCTCCTCCCTCGCGTCCAGCGCGGCGCCTTCGTTTTCGCGCTCCATCTCGGCGCGGCGCAGCTGCTTGTCTTTTTTAGAAGCCGCTTTGTCTTTTTCAGGCGGGTTTTTAATTATGAACGTACACAGTTTGTGCCGCATGTCAACATCCGAAACGGCACCGCAAGCTTTGCACTTCAAGTGAATCGTCTCCCGCTTGCTTATGTTGATCACGGTTTCCGGGTTACCGCAGGAATGGCACTGCACGAACCGCTTGATGTACCCTTCCAAGTGGTTCGCAAGCGTCTCCGCGGTGTGCGCGCCGTTGACGATGCACTGCCCACCAGTTTTCGAATCGAACTTGGTTTGCGCCCCTAACTCACAACCGAAGTACTTCAGCGTGTGCGTGGGCGGCCGCGCCAGCGCTTTCGCGATGTCCACCATGTTCACCACGTTGGTTTTTATCCCATTACCGCGGCCCTCGATCTTGGCGGTAATAGCGGGCATCTTGTACCGGTAAAACTGGTCCCCCGCGTTATCCGCGCCGATGTTGATCGCGGACATTTTAAAGGTCAGGGGTTGGTAGTGCGCGTTTGGTGGTAGGGTTACCTAGTCGTCGTAGGAAAGACAGATCGTGGGCGATCGAAGTTGGACGTCGTCCTGAACTTGTTACGTCGTGGAAACGACGCGGTGTATTGGCTTTGAGAGAGTACGCTGAAGCGTGAATATAACTCGATTCGGCGCAAGACTAGTTACATGAGGAGTAAACTCCTCGAATAACGTTGGTGTGTGTGCGTGCGTGCGAGCGCGGGCGAGTAGTGGGGATGGCGGATCGGAGACGACAGGCCCTCGCCTTTTCGCGCCGCCGAGTTTGAAGTAACGAGTGGAGATCCCAATTTCACTCGGGTGGGTAATGAGTCCGAGCTCTGAGGAAATGGCGGCAAATCGACCCCGCTGGTGTACCCATGCTCCCCAGGAACACACTCGACTTTCTTTTCCTTCCTTCTTTCTCTTTGCCACGTCACGACGCGATGCGCGCGGCGCTCGGCCGCCTGACAGTCACCGTTAGGAGCTCGCGTTTTGATTGTCGTCGCCCGCTAAGCGCACGTCGCCACCCTACATTACGCGTGCTCTCCTCCAAAATGGCATCCACCAACACCAGCGACACTCGCCCGACCATCCGAGGCGTCATCTTCGACATGGACGGCACTTTGACGGTGCCCAACCACGACTTCGCGCTGATGTACCAAAGAGTGGGGTGCGTCACCGGCGACATCTTGAGTGAAATAGAAACCTGGGACTTGGAACGACGCGATGCGGCAAACCAGATCATCCACGAGATGGAAACCGAGGCGCTGTCAGGCATGGCCGTGATGCCGCACGCACGCGAGTTGTGTGCGTTTCTGGACAAACACAAGGTACCGAGGGGGCTGGTCACAAGAAACGTGGACAAGTCCGTGGCGCACTTTCACAAAGAACACTGGTGTGTTACTGGAGTTACTGATGGCAACACTGATACCAGCGTAGGAGGCACTGATAGCAACACCACTCCCCGAAACCGATTGGCGCCGTTTTCTCCCGCGCTGTCAAGGGAGTTCAAGCCGTACAAACCGGCGCCCGACGCGCTGTTAAAAATCTGTGCCGAGTGGAACGTTTCGCCGAGCCAAGTCATCATGGTTGGCGACAGCGCCACGGATGACGTGGTGGCCGGGAACCGAGCGGGGTGCTTCACAATCCTGCTGGACCAACACGGGAAGTGGAGACGCGACGGTACTGAAAATGATGTCAAAAAAACGGACGATAACGGCGTTACTGCGGACAACGTGTTGCGAGGCGAGATGGTGCCCACCGAGATCGTGTCGTGCTTGTCGCAAATCGAACCCCTGTTGCGAGAGAAGTACGACGTGGGAATTTAAGATTTCAAGCAGGGTGTGTAACCGTATTTTTATGCGTTCAATAGCACCAAGGGCTAATTAAGGCCCTTCGTAGGACCGGTATCTGAGTATTTTTTATGATAAATTAATAAAAGCACGACGTTCGCGTTCGTGTCCTTCCCGGCGGATGCAAGAAGGTTACTCCGCTTGTTTCCTCGTCTTGCCGTACTCCGCGGTTAACTCAGCTTGGACGTCCTGCGTCACCGGCTGGTGCGACGAGTACTCCATCGTGAACTCGCCTTTCCCCTGAGTCATGCTTCTTAACTCCGTGCTGTATCCGAACATGTTTTTTAACGGCACGATACATTGCACGACGACGTCGTCGCCCTCCGCGTTGCTGTCCAGAATCGTGCCTTTCCGTCTGTTGACGTTCCCGATAACGGTCCCTTGGAACTCACTGGGTACCATGATTTCGACCCGCATCACGGGTTCCAGGATCTTGGGCTTAGCTTTCTCGTACACCTGCCGGAACGCGCTCAGCGCGGCGAGTTTGAACGCCATTTCGCTTGAGTCCACCGCGTGGCTCGCCCCGTCCGTCAACACCACGCGCATGTTCTCCACCGGGTGTCCGATCAACCCGCCCGTCTGGCTCGCTTCCTTGAACCCCTTGTCGCACGCCAGGATGTACCCCGGCGAAATCGCGTTTCCTATGATTCCGTTTTCGAAAATCACGTTGTTGTTGGTGGTGTCCTTCCCCGCGGACGCCTTTGTTAACTCCACCACCTCATCCTCGGTCAACGGCTCCACGTAACCAACCACCCGTCCGTACTGCCCGCTCCCGCCCGACTGCTTTTTGTGCAGGTAATCGAAGCTCGCCTTTTGCGTGATGCACTCGCGGTAATTAACCCGCGGCTCACCGACGTCAACCTCGCACGCGTACTCCCGGCGCATGCGCTCGACGTAAATATCCAGGTGCAGCTCGCCCATCCCCGAAATAATAGTCTGCCCCGATTCCTCGTCCAGCTTAACTTTAAACGTGGGGTCTTCCCTTTGGAATCGTGAGAGGGCTTTGGAGAAGTTCGCGGACTCCGCGCGTGACTTTGGGGACACCGCCAGGCTCATCACCGGTTCCGGGACGCGCATCTGTGATTGATAACGAAAAGTGTCAGTCTTGAGTCTACGGGTGTACTGTATGGGGGATTGGGGTCCGAGTAATCGAGCCGAACAGTGCACTTGTGATGTATGTAGTAGTTGCAGTAGTACTACATACATCACGAGTACTGGCAATACTACATACATCACGAGTAGTGCACTCGAAAAGATACATCAAACAGTGTGCCTGGATTTGGGAAAGCCCCAACGCGTACCGACGTCATCGCGACGTTCAACCCCGGTTCCGCGAACGTGTCCCCCGATTTACAATCCACCCCGAAAAGCGCCACGATTTCCCCCGCTTTCGCTTCGGTGACATCCTCCATCTCGTCGCTGTGCATCCGTACGAGCCGCGGGACTTTTAGTTTCTTTCCCGTGCTCGTGTTCACGATGGTGCTGCCTTTCTTAATGGTGCCTTGGTAAATCCGTAAGTACGTGAGCTGCCCGAACCGGCCTGATTGTAAAAAAAGAAATGTCAGTCTCTCGTGATGTGTATGAGGGATTGGTATTACGTAAACAGTCAGGGTACTGGGCAGAGGGAATGCGCCCTTCTGGTCGTAATGCTCCCTTCGCAGGACGAGTATGGACAATCGCGAAGGCGGAACGTGGTGATTGGGAAAGCCCCGCACCTTCCTCGAGTTTGAACGCCAAACCCACCAGGGGCGCTTTCGGGTCGGCGGTGAGAGTAACGCTGGCCTCGTCGTTGTCAAGGTCCAACGCCATGTTTTCAACCTCGTGCGGTGCTGGTAAGTAATCCACAACCCCGTCAAGAAGCAACTGCACGCCCCTGTTTTTAAACGCGCTGCCCATGAACACGGGCGAAAACGTCCGCGCGATTGTCGCGCGCCGAATCGCGGCCCGCAGGTCCTCCACTTCAGGCGTTTCTTCCCGTAAAAAGAACTCGCCTAACGTGTCGTCCACTTCGCTCACCGCTTCCACGAGCTCCTTTCGCTTTTTCGCGACTTGGTCTCGCAGGTGTTCAGGCACGTCGCCGATCGTGATGATCTCCCCACTCTTCCCCGAAAAGGTAACCGCTTTGTGTGTGACTAAACACACCACGCCGTCGTGCTGGTCCTCCAACCCGATCGGGTAATGAACCGCCGCCGCGTTTAGTTTCAGCTTATCCCGCACCTGCTGCAACACCCGGAACGGATCGGCGCCGGTTCGGTCGCACTTGTTGATGAAACAAAGACGCGGGACCTGGTACCGGCGCATCTGCCGGTCCACGGTGATGGATTGCGACTGCACGCCCCCCACGCTGCAAAGCACCTGATGTTGTAAAAATAAGTGTCAGTCTCGTACGGGCAATCGCAGAGGCGGAACGTGGTGGGTGGGAAAGGCCCTTACCAGCACGGCGCCGTCCAGCACGCGCAGCGCTCGTTCCACCTCTATGGTGAAATCCACGTGCCCTGGGGTGTCGATGATGTTCACGTTGCTGTGTTTCCATTTGCAATACGTAGCCGCGCTTTGAATCGTGATTCCTTTTTCCCGTTCAAGCTCCATGGAGTCCATCTTGGCGCCCACGCCGTCTCTTCCGCGCACTTCGTGGATCTCGGAAATTCGGCCGGTGTAGAACAAGATGCGTTCGGTGAGGGTTGTTTTTCCGGAATCGATGTGCGCGCTGATGCCTATGTTACGTGCCAGGGGGTCGATGCCGTCTGAGACAGTGGCAGCGGCGGCGAAGTGACGAAGTGGGGAGGACGTATTCAGAGGGTGCACCGTCGATCGGGTCCTTGAAAAAACCGAACTCGCGCCGACATTTTGTGTCGTCTTTGCGATCGTTTCCGCGGCGGTGTGGAAACCGACCGACCAACGCGTGAACAAGTAGGTGCGTTGGTTTGTCCACGCAACCTCCACGCTTGCCGCGACCAGCCGCCCCGCCGCGCGGGAAACCGCGCGTGCGCTCATCGCGTCACGAAGAATGACGCTTCAGAAAAGCTTACACTGTGAGAGTTTGACAGAGATCCCGATATTTGGACAGATGAGAGATTTTCGATGTTCACCACCTAGAGCTACTCGCGGTCGCACTGCTACTCGCTACTTCTTGTCCCCCTTCCCTGCTTCGAACCACCCTGCGAACCACCCTTTCTTCACGCCTTTCGCTTCGTGCGTCTTTAGAAACTCCGTATACGGCTTACCTCGCATCAACCGCGATGCGGTTTCCGCCCGTTCCAACTCCTTTTCTTCTTTTTGTTTTTCGGGGAGGTAGAAAAAAAAATACGCGCCCACGCCCGCGACCCCCCAGGACGCCAACCCCGCGGGGCCGGTCAAACCCATCGCGTTGCGCGCGAAAGAGGACATCTCGGAGTCTCGGGGAGATACACCCGTCCCAGGTTTCAAGTCGAGACACCCTCCGAGACACGCGGAAGTGACGCGCGACGACGCGAGTGCGCCTGTTTTTCGAGCCTCGGTATTTCAGTTTGATTCCAACTTGAAGAAATGAGTTGGGGTGCCTACGTCACTCACTACTGCAGTCCTGGCGCGGGGTCATGGACCGCGGGCCCGGGCTTCGCGCGAGGCGCGGCGCCGCGCGTGACACTCGACGCAACGTGACCGTGTCAACTACCTCGCGCGAAGACCCCGGGGATGCGAAGCACACGGAAACAGACGTAAGGCGCTTTGGTGACACCGACACTCGTGAAAAAGCGTCCCCTTCGGCGCATCGTTCTTTCTTCCGCACCTTACCCGGCGCTTACGCCCTGTCAACGCCCTACTTCGTGGGCGACCGGAAATGGCGCGCGCGAGGTCTGCTGGGGTTGGTCGTGTTTCTGTGCGGCCTGACCACGGCGCTGATGGTGGTGTTTTCGTTTTGCCAGCGCGACATGACGAGCGCGCTTTCGGAGAAAGATGCGGAATCGTTTTACAAAGCCGTCAAGACGTACGTCTGCGTTATAGCGGTCGCCGCGCCGTTGTTCGCGCTCTACGGGTTCGCGCAGGAGCGGTTCGCGCTGGAGTGGCGAGTGTGGCTCACGGAAAGTTTGCTCACGCGGTACTTTCGGAACGAGCTGTTTTTTAAAATCAAGGGTGCGACGCGCGCGGAGAACACGAAAACAACCGACGGGAAGCGCGCGGATGAAACAAACCACCCCGCCGTCCACGAAGACGCCGCCGCGGATAACCCCGAGCAGCGAATATGCGAAGACGTGCGTTTCTTCACCAGGACGTGCGCCACGTTGCTCACGACGTTGATTCAGAAAATTTCCTCCTGTTGCGCGTTTTTCCGCATCTTGTGGAACATATCGCCCATGCTAGTCTACGCTTGCTTTGGGTATTCGCTGTTTGGAACCTTGGTGACCTCCAAGCTCTTCGCCAACGCGCTGACGGGGGTACACAAACAGTGCGCACAGGCTGAGGGACGGTTAAGAACCCAGCTACTGCGCATCAGGGACCACGCGGAACCGATCGCGTTCGGCGCGGGCGGGGCTTTCGAGCTCGCGCGGGCGACGGCGATTCTACGTCAGATTTTTACCTCGGTAAAAACAAAGCTCGCCGTTTCATTCGGCGCCGGTTTAGTCACCAACCTTCTGGAGTTCGCAACCTTCGCCGTACCGTCCTTGGTCGTCGCGCCGAAGTACTTCCAGGGAACCCTAAACTTCGGCGACGTAACACAAGCCGGGTACGCGTTTCGACAAGTGCAAGGTACGGCCGGACGGGCGTTTCCCGAATCAGAGACGACTCTGTTTTATCTCTCAGCTGGTGACTGTTCCGACCGATTACCCTCCCTGTTGACCAGGCCATCGTCCAATACACGCCCAACACACATACCGATTACCCCTCCCTGCTGTCCACACATCGTCCAATACATGTCCAATACACGTCCAACACACGCCCAACAAATGGACGTTAACCACTTTTCGTGTACCAATCCAAACCAGGGTGCTTGAACTTTATCGTCACGCAGTTCGAGGAACTGACGCGGCTGGCGTCGGCGACGCAGCGGCTGGAGGGGTTGCTTGATTTGTTTTCCGACGTCGAGACGAGCCAGGATCTGGACCCAGGGTCCGTACCGAGAGAGAAGCAAAATGTTGCGATGGAGGAATATAAGACTGTTGCGAGGAGGAGGACGACTAATGTGAGGACGACTAACGTCAAGACTAACAGCGCGCTAGTCCTGGACGTCCGGAACGTCGCGGTATCCGTACCCGGGTCGGTGCAAAAAAAACTGTGGAGAAACTTTTCCCTGAGTTTAAAAAAAGGCGACGCCGTGCTACTCACCGGCCCGAGCAGGTGCGGAAAGAGCGCCGTGTTCCGCGTTCTCGCGGGGCTGTGGTGTGCTGATGCTGATGTGGAAGGGTCAGTGGGACGTGGAGACACTTACGAAAGTCCTAATATGGAAGACTCAGTGGAACGTGGAGACAACGGAACCGTAAGTTCCGAAAACGCTTTCACCACTAGCTCCATGTTTCTTCCGGACCGTCGCGACATCGTGTTCCTGCCGCAAGCGACGTATTTAGCGCCAGGCGTGTCGCTATTCCAGCTTGTGACGTATCCGGGATGGCGGGAGGTGACGGATACGCGCGATCCTTATCCGGGAGGGCAGGGGGTGAACGACAAACGCGATCCTTTGGAGACCGACATCGGCGGTTCAATCCTACGTCCGTTTTCGGACGATGCCGTTGTTGACGCTTTATCTCAAGTCGGCCTCGGCTTCTTGCCTGGCCGATTTGAAAGAGGTATTCACCACGCCGGCGTTGAGTGGGGTGACATGTTATCGCCGGGCGAGCGCCAGAAACTCTGTTTCGCGCGAGTGGTTTTGAGGAAACCGAAGCTTGTTTTTCTCGACGAAGCTACGTCAGCGCTCGACACAAAATCGGAGAAGGAGATGATGTCGTTGTGCTTGCAAAACGCGCACGCGGTGGTGTCCATAGGACACAGGGAGAGTTTGTTACAATATCACTCCACGGTGATGCGATTCGCGAGCGGTAGTAGCGGTGAATGCGGGACTTGGGAAATTAAAGGCTAGATCATCATCATCGTAGTAATCATAGTATTCACACGTTTCATCGAAACCTTCCGATCCTTCATCTAGTGACTGACGTTGTACTTGTCGAAGTCCTTGACGCACACCCCAAGGTTCAACGTGACGATTCCCGCGGCTTTGGTTTGCAGCCGAAACCGATCCCCGGGCGCGTGAATCACCTCTTCAAACTTTAACCGCGGTTTGCCTCCCACGAAAAACGCAGAGAGCTTCTCCGCCCGTGTGCCTTCGGGACACCACGTCGCGACCTGGAGTGTGTGCTCCCCCGCTGACGTGGGGACGTGCGCGAACCCGTACCCGGCTAAATCTTTCGCCCCGTGCGTGTCCATGGCCCAGACCTGGAACCACATCTTCGGCCACCCCACAAGACTCTTCGCCGCGAAGTGCGCATCCACGGGGTGCGCCCACACCACCGAAGGCTCGCCGTCGGGGGGGTAGTCGCAGTGCGTCTGCCCGCCCGACTCCCCCTCCACGAGCTCCCACATGCTGCCGGCCTCGAGGCCCCACTGTTGTGGGTGATTGGTGAAAGGTGTGTTGACTGGTGTCAGAAATTGAAAGCATTTGAAAAGAGACACGAAACGCGCGTGACGGGAACGCGATGTGGCATCGCGCCGGGCGTTTGGACGGTCGGGTCACACGCCGCGATATCGCCACCACACCTACCTTGCAGAACAGGTTTCTGTCCTCGAAACCGCTCGCCCCGACGATCTCGCCGACCACGTGCAGCTCCGCCATTGTGTGTCTAAAATTCAAAAGGTGCCGTTGCCAACGGTGACGTTGGTGATGGCCGAGATGCACGCGTTCGCCAGGGACGACACGAAACCGCGGCGACTACGACCACGACGCTCCCGATGCGCGCGTGCGCTGAAAACGCGAGTGGGGCCTCGAACGGCGTCGAGGACACGGGTCGGGCGCCGCGCGGTGTGCGCGCGAGGGAAGGAGGCGTTGAGACTTGAGATTTCCGG
>Ga0114998_10000862_pt1 | contig 23043 bp, 14 predicted proteins | sample ArcticOcean_MG_C_5_FD_87044 | JGI IMG/M metagenome (GOLD analysis project Ga0114998, IMG submission 87044) | Marine microbial communities from western Arctic Ocean - ArcticOcean_MG_CB4_138 | ecosystem: Environmental > Aquatic > Marine > Oceanic | place: Arctic Ocean: Canada Basin | collected... | reverse complement strand
AGATGCGCGTTTTTACAACCGCACTTAGTTAAGTATTTATAGGCGAAATTAGATAGTTTACATCTTAGAATGATGATTTATAACTTAGCGTAAATTGGCTTCCTGCGCTCAAATTTTGCTCTGACGGCTTCGGTTAAATCATCCGAAATCAATTGCGCGGCGTTCTTTAGAGCGACGTATTCTAATCCTTTTTCAACGCTCGACGAATCTCTCGCGTTTAAAATCGCTCTTTTTGTTCCTTGAACGGCTAATGGAGATAACGATGCGATTTTGTTCGCCATTATAATCGCCGCTTCGTCCACATCTCCTTGAGCAATACTAGAAACTAATCCTATTCTAAAAGCCTCGTTTGCATCGATCACTCGCGCATTCAGGGCCAAATCCATCGTATGGCCAACGCCAATAATTGAAGGTAACCTCTGCAAGCTCCCAATATCCGCGACGATACCGATCTCAACCTCCTTAATCGAAAACTTTGCGTTCGAGCTCGCTATTCTAATATCACACGCACTCGCTATATCCAAACCACCACCGACGCAATATCCATCGATGCTCGCAATCACTGGTTTCCTACATCGCTCGATTTCAGACACGCTTCGTTGCAACTTTTGGATATGTCTCAATAAATACTCCCCTCTGCGCCCTCTATCTTTCGTTTCCTCTTTATTCAAACCGTTCATTAACTCCTTCTCGGACGATATGTCAATACCGCTACAGAAATTCCTCCCATTGCCTCGCAATATGACGCAATTCACGTCCACGTTCTCGTTCAAAGCCATGAATACGTTCGGTAAATCGATCCACATTTGTTCGTTTATTGCATTCGATTTCTCCGGTCTGTTCAATGAGACTATTGCCGTTTTCGTTTCTTTGAATATCGTGCACTCGATGGTCCCTAGCTTTATCGATATCTCGCCATAATCATCGTTACTATTACTATTACTATTACTATCGTTCATTATAATTGCTTTAATTAAATCCTCAAAGGTTCTCCGCTTCTCCCGATATTCACCATATTCAGTCTTCCCTAAACCATAAACCCTAAACCCTAATTTTGAATACTGCAAGTTTTACAAATACCTAAAAACACTGGTTCATATTTGATTAATGATTTATCGTAATAAGTTCGTTGGTTAACACGCGCTACAACAAAACACGCGCGCTCTTTTCCAATTCTCTCTCCCCCCATCAACAACAACGGCGCGTGTATCGATAATAACATAACAACGACACATAATAATAATAATAATAATTAAGCGTGTTCCGCGTATTTTCCAGCACAAAAACAAACAAGTTTGGAAAAGAATTAGTTTTTGAGCTGCACGTCACAAAATGACGTGTCCATCTATGCGCGTGAACACGAGCGTGAACGCGACATCGCGAGGAACAAGGCGAGCTCTTCTCAGTGGTTTCATTGGCACGGGCGCATTCAAAAGCAAGGGCAGAAGTGCTCGCTTTGCCAGTGCCGGAGGAATGTTCGAGAGCTTCGATGGCGACGCAGTGCAAGTGGTGAAGGAGGCGATGGATAACGCGAAGAAGTTCCAGGGCCAGAAAGTTTTAACCGAACATTTATTGTACGCGATAACGAAAAGAAGGAACGAACAATCGAAGGCTTTGTATAAATCGGGCGCCACTGAAGATGCGGTGAGAAAGGCTTTGTTAGAGCGCGTCGGCATCACGGAGGTTGATTTCGTGAATCCGTTTTCGCAAATGAATCAAAGGAAGAAACCGGACGGGTTAGTGCCTTTAGGGGATGATTTGAAGAAGTTATTCGAGAGAATGAGTGCGAAAGAGGAGGTTACTATGAAAGAACTCGTTTTAGGGATGATTTCTGATGACGAGTGCACGGCTTACGACGTTTTAACGAATAAGAAGTTTTCGATCGAAGTAGACGTGCAACAGTTGAGAGATTTCGTGAACGGCGTTGGAGATGAGAAAGAGCTCGTTGGAGCTGGTGGGAAAAAGATTGATAAAAAGAAAGTGACGAAGAACATATTAGCGCAATGCTCGGTAGATTTAACTGCAATGGCGAGAAAGGGCGAGTTAGACCCGGTTTTTGGGAGAGACGAAGAGACGAATAGAGTGGTTAGGATTTTAGTGCGCAGACGAAAATCAAATCCGTGCTTGATCGGTGACCCCGGAGTAGGTAAAACGGCAATCGCCGAAGGTTTAGCCTCTTTAATTGCCGGAGATTCTGATCAAGTTCCAAAGCGTTTGAAGAATAAACGCGTGTTATCGTTGAACATCGGTCTATTACTCGCAGATACGAAATACAGAGGCGATTTCGAAGAACGTCTGCGAAGCGTGCTCGAAGAAGTTAAAGCGGCTGGGGATATCATTTTATTTATAGACGAAATTCATACAATTGTCGGTGCCGGTGGTACTGGCGATGATGGCGGATTAGATGCCGGTAATTTAATGAAACCGGCCTTAGCGAGAGGCGAAATCCAAGTCGTAGGCGCGACTACAGTAGATGAATATCGGAAATATATCGAAAAAGATGCCGCGTTAGAAAGACGTTTTCAACCAGTTCGCGTGGACGAACCATCGGCTGAAAATACGTTGAAAATTTTAGAAGGTTTAAGGGAAACGTACGAGAATCATCACGACGTCTCGTTCTCTGACGAAGCGATGCAAATGGCCGTCGCGTTATCGACGAGGTATATTACGGATAGATTCTTGCCAGATAAAGCCATCGATGTTCTCGATGAAGCTGGCGCTTTAGTGCAATTAAGAGATAATAAAACGACCAGACAGGTTTCCGTTTTAGATGTGCAAGAGGTTGTTTCAGAGTGGACTGGTATTCCAGTGAAACAACTCTCGGTCGAGGAGTCGGAAAATTTACTCGCCTTAGAGAGTGAACTATCAAAACGCGTCATTGGCCAAAATGAAGCAGTTTTATCCGTTTCAAGAGCTGTGAGACGAGCTAGGTCTGGATTAGCCGATGGATCAAAACCTGTAGCTTCGGTTGTATTCGCAGGACCGACTGGCGTTGGAAAAACGGAGCTTTCGAAGGCTTTGGCGCGCGTATATTTTGGCGCCGAAAAAAATCTCGTTCGCATTGATATGTCCGAATACATGGAAGCCGTTTCACTTCGCGACTTATTGGTGCACCACCTGGTTACGTTGGATATAACGAAGGCGGTCAACTCACCGAAGCCGTTCGAAGAAACCCGCACTCGTTAATTTTATTAGACGAAATCGAAAAAGCTCACCCGGACGTCTTCAACGCCTTACTTCAAGTTTTAGAAGATGGAAGATTAACTGATGGTAAAGGTCGAACGGTTGATTTCACGAACACGATGTTAGTAATGACGACGAACATTGCTTCGAGAGAGATTTTAGAAAATTTCGCTCGAGCTAAGACGCCGCAAGCAAAAATCGAAGCATACGAAACGGTGAAAAAAATTGCGCGCAAAAATCTCGGCAAACGCTTCCGCCCAGAATTCTTAAACCGTTTGGACGAAATAGTCGTCTTTCGCCCACTCGGTGAAAGCGAAGTCTCAAAAATTGCCGAAAACATGCTCGAAGACGTCTCTAAACGATGCTTAAAGAAAGGAGTCACCATTGAATGCACTGCAAAGTTCAAGCTCGCCTTATTACGAAACGGCTTCTCTTCGAAATACGGAGCTCGGCCGATGCGACGCGCTATTCAATCAATGGTTGAAAACCAGCTCTCCGAGTGCTTATTAAGCGGATTCGCTCTAAATGGATGCTCACTCTCGATCGATTTCAACGAAGAAACGAACGAAATCGTCGTTCTGAATAAATCGAACGAACGCGGCGTCGACCGTAAGAAATCTTTCTCGCTCGCCCTCTCCGGCGGCATCGAGGACTACGACGACGACGAAGAAGAAGAAGAACAAGAAATGGAAGACGAAGAAACCGTGCCACGAAGCGCGAATTCTTCACTCGCTAAAGAGTTTCCAACACCGGCGTTCCCTTAGCCGTACGGTCCAAAGCGCGCTCTCTCGCTCTTTCGTACGCGCTCAAATCTTTCACTTTTAAAGAAACCTTACGCCGCTTTACACTATAAAAGAAACGAACGCCTTTGCAAAGTCTCGTCCCCGTCATCGCACGTTCCTTGGCTCGCTCGCTCGCGCTCTTACGTACGCCGTCAAATCTTTAAAGACTTTTGAAAAATCTTTCCTCTGTGGTACAAAGGCACCCTACATATTACCCTTTGACTGCTTAAAAAGAAGAAATTGCCTCACAAAAAGTCTCCACTGAAGAAAAAGGGATCATAATAAAACAATGGGCCGACGAAGATCTTCTGCTCCGATGGGCTCTCAATCGCGCTCTCGTTCATCGCTCGCGCGCTCGCAATCACAGCAAACGCTGGCGACTGGATCATCTGCGCAACCAACTTCTCTCTTAGGCGGCGTCGCTTCGATGATCTCACAGGTTAGTTTCTCTTTGCGGCCTGATGAGCGAGATTTTTTTCGTTTTCTTCCGTTTTGGAAAAACCGACGCGTTCATCAGTTCTTCTTTCTGTTCTGTTCTTTCTTTCGTTTAGTTCTGTTCTTTTGAGTGATCGCTCTGACGAATCAGTGAATCAGTCGTGAACGCGTGTTATGAACTTAAATGAAACCGCGGATGACGAGTTTCTCTTTTTTTTTTGATGGAAAAACGACGCAGAGCGTTCTTTCTTCTCCGTTCCTTTCGTTCGAGTAAATGTACTAACGAATCAGTGCACTTCATGGATTATGGTCGCGAACATCAATAAAAGGGAATAATGTGGGGCGCAGGATCGTCCGTTGGACACAGAATGGTCGATGGAGTCATGGGACCAAGAACGATGCACTACGAAGCTAACGATGCGAACGAAGGAAATACGGCTCAAAGGAGCTCGCCGAGCGCGGCGAACGCGTGCGCCGGACCGATGGAGTTGTTCTCGAAGTGTTTAGAGCAAAACACGAACGACGTCGCGCAGTGCCAAGCGTTTGCGGATTTATTGACGTCTTGTAAGAGAGATCAAATGCAATAATACGCGTCGTTCGTCGTCGTCGTCGTTCGTCGTCGAGTACTGAGCGCAGACGCCGCGCCGCGGTTGATTTAGTCTATACCGTCGTCGCGCGAGAGAGTTCTGAAGCGACTAAAACAAACAACGATAATAATACGTATATATATATATATATACATAGTCTAGCAAAAGAAGGGAACGTGAAGACGGTTTTAGAAACCAACGAGGTCGCCGTTTATATCTACTACAAAACATAACGATTCGTAACTTACAAAATCTGCGCTCTCTTAGTCTACTTTCTAAAATCGGATCACATCAGCAATCAATCGCTTTGCGTCTTTTTTCACTTCGTCGAGTTCACGTCGGCCGGTAAAACTTCCGTGATCACTGCCTTCTCCGGAACGCCTTTGACGTATTTCGTTTGTTTATAGTACACCGCATCTCTCGCTCGAGCCTGTTCGATTTAAGTAAATATTCATGGTCAGTACGCGTTTTTGGAAAACGAATATAGAAAGAGATAAATGGGCTACGGAGATGATCAGAAAGAGATCAGAAACGCGAAACGAATAAGGGCGTACTTTAGATAAATGCGGTTCTTTCAAAGCACCACGAACGATCTCGGCGCACGCGTTTGCGTATTTTAAGTACGACATGCCAGCTATGCGCCAATACGCGGCAGAGTTCGCGGCCGCTGACATTTTTTTTTGCCAATGTCGAACGAATTAATGAGGAAGGGGTTTTCTTTGAAAGAAGAAAGGGGAGTGCGTGATTTGTGGTATTGTCGTTTTTAGGGAGCGCGGTATAGCGTTACGCGTGAGAAGCGTATTGGAAGAATGCGCTTTAAAGGAGCTTTGAGAGCGATTGTTTCGTATCTGTTTTAATGAGTATGGGCTAATAAGGTCCGATGTGTACGTATGTACAGTGACTAATCGAACCGGTAGAGCTTGACGGCGCCGTCGCCGCCACACGACAAGAAGCCTTTCGGTAGAGAGATTAACTTGGATAAGGCAACGGAGACGGTTGCACCACCAGTTCTAGGAGCCACGAACGCGTGTTTCTCGTGCGCTTTCTCGACGAGTTGTAATTGTTTGCCACTGTTTTGGCAAATGACTGCGATGTCGCCTTTATCGTCACCGGAGCATAGGATCGATCGAGCAGAGGTAGCGTGGTGGTGTATGAGTGATGTTATTTTGGACGTTGATTGCTTGATCGAAGTGCGCCAGATCAAAGTCGTTGGATATGGCGAAGAAGTTAGTTGCCGTTGCGAGAGCTTGCGTAAATCGTGTAAACAGACTTCACCGTTGCGGTTCCCTAACGCAAGAAGATGAGAAATGCCGCCCGCAGCATTAATACCACCGTGACTACTACTACTATTATTATTATTATTATTTTGATCGAAATCAATAGTAGTACTTAATAGTGAAACGACGTTTGTGACGCCATAGTTATCTTGTACGACACCGCACCTAGACGCGTTTGGTTGCGCGGCGTCCCAAAGTAAAACGCCATTTCCATCCGCACCAGCTTTTTCTAACGAACGAGGCATAATGCCAGCAGTTTTCGTTTCACATGCAATCGCGCAAACTAAGTTTGACAGAAACACTAAATGTACAGGTTTTGCAGTCACGAACGCAGAAGAACTGCTTGAATGACTATCAAAAACGCACAAACGCGTCGCCAAAGTTTGAAGAGAAGATGACGAATCATATAACGATACTCTCCCATCAGTCGTCGCGCAAGCTAAACGTTCACCTGAACGATTAAACGCAAGCGCAACTGGTAAAGCGGTCGATCCTAAAAGTTTCAACTCGTCGGAGTTACCACCACTACCACCACGATTATTCGATTTTGGAATCTCGAGTTGAAGTCTTTTCTTCGTCTCCTCAAATCCAAAGCGCCAAATTTGCAAACCTCGATTTGCGCTTCCGCACGCGAAAATTGGAAGTGATGGATGCGAACAAACAACCCTCGCAGAAACATCGGACGGAGCATCGTTACTCTTACCAGAACTAAACCTTGGCGAAGATCCAGGAGATGATGAGTACGAGTCTTGACGCGATAAAGCAGCCGCGGCTGGGATGACGACGCCGAGCTCGTGGCCCCAATCGTGGAGATGCGGCGTTTTTGGCGCCGAAGAAGGAGTTTCCGGACGCTTCGATGCATCAGGAGATGAAGGTTCTCGATCATCGCCAATGAAAGTATTAGAAGAAGATAATCGCTTACTTCTCTTAGCGTACTTTGGTGCGTACAAAACGTTCCAATCTTCAATCGGAGCCGAGGCTTCCTCCCAAAGATTTTGCTTTTTTGGAAACCCGAAAAGCTCCGTCAACGAAAGAAAATCCGAAGCAATACTATAGCCTCCTTTATTATGATCACTAGAAGCTCTAAGAATGGCTTCTGCGGCCGATAAAACCCCAGCTGCACGCTTTCCATCGCCAGATTTAGATAGCTCTCTCAAGTCTACCGTTACTAATCCGCGACGGACCGAAGCGATTGCTAATTCTGATACCTCTCTCGAGTTACAACAAATATCCACAAATCCGTCACCGCCAAGTCGAGCGAGCTCGAATGATTTCTTCAAAATCGTCGTACTGCTAATGTTGTTTTCATCTTCGTAATTAATAGTCGGCGACTTTTCGCTTTTTGTTCGATTATTATTAACAGACGTTTCGGCGATTTTCCGTTTCACTGAAGATCGAAAGAATTCTTCCAAACCGTCTCTTTTCGACGTGGACATACTGTTACTATTTTCATTCACCCATTTGATGTTACTATTTCGCAGTGTAAACGCGCGCCTTGTTAGATTTTTTTCCAATAAGTCGTTATCTACTTCAAACGGTGCTCTCGAGAGCATTTCTGTGCATGCCTGAGCGTCGTCGGGTACGTCGCTATCTTTTGCTATGAACACACCATTATCATCGAATTCAACCAACAGGGCACTTGCAGCTAGCCTAGCTGCAGTACTTTTACCTACATATTTGATTCCATTTTGCCTCAACGAATGCAAATGTGAGATACTACGATGTGTTTGTGCTTCGTCATTGTTTGAAAAACTTCCATTATGTTGAACCTTCTTCGTAATTTCATCATTATTGGCCTGCATCGAAGAAGAAGAGCCAGAGCTCTCGTCTTCCTCTGGGATGGTGACATTATCATTCCAGCCAAACGCTCCATCAAAATCGAACTGACCAGTGCTGACGAGCTGAGAAACAGAACGCCGAAGTGGCGAAACTACATCATTCAAACCAAAATTTTCAACCACCGTCGAAGCGAGTTCCATAGCGTGATCGATGCTGTCTTTTTCTCTCAAGGATGAGCTTGAATAAGACCTATTATATTCTTCAAAAGTGGGCACGTCATCATCATCATCATCAACACCAACAACAACACCATTATCGCTACTATTATGCTTACGCAGCGACGTTAATCTTTCTAAAGCTGCCAAGGGCATTCCCGCAAGTTCAAACGCGCGAGAAACGCTCGCGCCTTTTGTTTTCACCACATTTTCACAGTCTGCAAGAACATCTGATCGAACATGTTTCCGTTTTTTTGTGGTGATATGCGAAAGAAGATCTAAAGCTGAAGACTTTGATTCGTGGCTTATCTTTTTATCAAAGTTACTTTCGTCTACACCACACACGAGGTGTGAAAGCAGACTAACGCTTTTTTCAAAATCACCAGATATCCATCGAAAAGCAGCGATTCGCCATTTTTCGTCAAGCGACATATCTTTAGAACGCTTCAAATCGATCTCACGATCTTCAAAGATTTCTGCTCGAATAAACTTAGAAACCTCGCTATCGGCGTTATATGAACCGTCAATATTTATCTTGGACGATATCGGAGAGAAACATCTTAAAATAGCCACTGATAAGCTCACATCGTTCAAATGCTTTAAGCAAATATTAGCGGCGTCTTCGAACTGCCCGGCGAGTGCAAAAAAGGTTGCAGCAAGTTCGTATCGATGTTTTGAAAGTAAAGCGTATGCATTTTTCAAAGCAGCCTCTTGATGTCGTTTCTCTTTGAAATCTCGCGATAGAAATTCAAACATCTTTTGATCCTTTTTAGCTTTGTATAAACCAGCTAGCACGGACGTTCTTCCAAGAGAGACGAATAGGAGAGCGCAAGATTCTGGATCTTTCGTTCTAGCAAACGAATCTCGGGCTGCTTTATCAAGAAGGGATTTCAAAGTTACGTCGTTGCGAAGCCATATTGGAACCCCGAGCACGCGCAAATCTCGCCAAGTCACAGAGGAAGAGGAAGATTGCCCGCTGATTTTACCATCTGTTCGATTAAGAATCGCGTCAATAATCGCATCACCGGTCTCGCAATGCGTCGCCCATAATAACTCTTCTCCACTAACGTCGATTGCAATATTAGCTCGTTTTTCTAATTCTCTAACGCGATGGAGTGCGTGAAGCCGCCTACCAGCTTGGTCGACAGTGGCCTCAATACCTACGTCACTATCTCTTAATGCATCGAGACATCCCAAAACTTCAACAGCTTCATGCGAATTGAGACCAAGATAGTGCGCGTGACGAGAAAACATGTCCGCAGCAGTTTCCGCTTCTCTCTCAGTGAACGAAACAGACGAACCTGTAATAGCGGTCGGAAACCTTGTTGACATCGACGAAGCCGTCTCATCAAAACTATTGGAATTTTGTCTAAACAATGTATCGGAAGACGCAGCAGATACTTCGGATACGAAACTATCCTTTCGAGATAGATTTTCAGGCGCGAACATGTTTGGACTCGTCTGATCTTTCTGAAAACTTGTTGGTGCACCACCAAAATTTCCACCAAAGGCGCCCATATCGAACTCCGGCACCATTGAAGGAACATTGTTTGTTATATTACTACTAAAAATTGACACGTTCGATGATGAAGTTCCTTTGGGTGATACTATTTTCCCTCGAGGAGTCGAAGGGCGATCGTCCGTAAACGAAGACTCGAGTTCTAAAATACATGAAATCGTACTCCTCGCTGATTCTGTCGAAGGTATAATCTCGTTGCTATTCGTATCTTCTATCATTTCGAGATGTGAAATGACTTTTCTAACTGCAGCTCTAGCGCGATGAGCTTTTCGTCTAACGATCCAATCTTGCAAAACTGCCGGATGATAACATGGAAGCGGTGCGGAAAACTTTGCGATTGCGCGAGCGAAAGACAAACATCCTGCCGTTCCTTCGTTCGCGACGAGTAATATGATTTCGCCATCTTCGAACGAAACAAATATAGTATCGCCGTTCGATTTCCACGCCGCGTGAGTTATTGTTTTCTCAAACGTGCGAGAGTACGCAATTGTCCAATCGCCAAGTTTTGAATTTGGAGCAATGACCATAATTAGATTCCCCACTGCCACAAAGACTGCCAAAGTGCCACCGCCTATATCGAGCCATTCTACTGTAGCAGAGCTCTCTATTGATTTGTCATCACCGTAAGTGAATGTTGCAACAGTTGATAATTTACCATCACGTTCACCAGACGCATCGAGTACCTCAATCGTTTTTGAAGAACTGTTTAAGAGGCACGCTCTCGATCCACATGGCGAAATACCTACTGTACAGTTCATCGTACAAGAGATATTTCCGAAAAGATCGAATGATTGCCTTTTTTCATTAAAACGCCAGAAGTTTGTTCGTGAGTTTCCATCGTGGCAGGTAATGATTGAGCCAGAAACAGTGCTTTTTATCGAATCGTATTTCCCTCTCGGTTTCTTTTTAGCGCTAACATTGATATCGTCATTACAGAAGTACGCTACCGAGCTTCCATTTTCACAACGCTCGTTCACCGAGCAAGCGTAGATACTTCCAGAAATGCGCGGTGATAAGATCAAAACATCATCATTTTTATTTATCAGAACATTTATACAATCATAATTCGCGAATCCAACATGACCCGATGCTGGAGCAATTGTGCACATTTTCTTGATCCTATCGTCGTCAGAGAACGAGACGCGAACGAGCTCATCATCTCGATTCAAAACGTACATCACGGCATCGTAAGTTTGAGACCAAGCAAATGATTCGACGTTCTCTATTCTTTCTATTGCAATTAAAGTTCTCCCATTATTTTTGCTATTGTTTCTATAATAACTATTATTATTAGTATTGTTATCACGACCGTCTCTGCAAGACCAAAATTTGAGTTTACCGCCCTCGTCGAGCGTGGCGACTTTGTTTCCACCAATGTTTGTTAGAATTTTCTTCAGCTTAGTAGAATGTCCACTTGAAATAGATATCGATCGTGAAGTCGTGGATGTTCCAGACGAGCGTTCTATGCGCTCTTTGTTATACGCAATTGCGTCTACGGAAACGCGATTTTGCGAGCTGATAACAGAACACCTAGCAAACAATTGCGTTCGCATTTTAGGTGAATGAAACCTAGAATTGAAAAGTGAGAATCGTCTACGAACGCGCGTTATCGTTGGAACTGTATCGCCAAGCATGTTAGAAATCAACCATACGATGGCATAACCGCTCGCATCGACGGCGATAAGAAAATTATTTGAAATATCAAACGATATAAAGTTCTTTTCTTCGTCGTGACTTACATATTCATCATTCGTTACGCAAAACTTGAGCGAATACGTCGTTCCATCGTTTGAACTATTTTTATCGTGCTTCGCGGACGATGAAACACTCCAAAATCGTATGCAATCATCAGAGGCTAACGTAGCGATCAAAGCACGAGATTTCTCGCACGTCGTCGTGTTAGTACAATCATCGATGATTTGAAAATCGATTATTGTACTCGAGTTCGGTTGCTTAATGCGCACAATTTTGGATCGATTTCTCGTCAATTGCAAGTATACAGATTCTCGAATACTTATCGCGAGCATATCGTTCCCATATTTCATTCTTATATCTTCTATCATCAAATCATTCTTGATGTTATCATCGAATACTTGAAACGACGACGACTTCTCTACTAAACGCAACAACTTCTTCTCGTCTTCGTCCCAAACGTGCTCGACTCTAACGGCCGTCCCTGAAGAAGACAAAACAGCGATTTCATCTCCTCGTTTACTCCACGCCAAAGATACAGAAGAACAACGAGAAACATCATCGCTCGAGAACAAAGAAAGTTCAATCGACTCCGTTTCCACCCATTCGTACTCGTTCCCATTTCTCCCGCGCCTCGACGCTCGCCTTCTATCCACGACGACGTCGTCGTCTTCGTCTTCATCAACGCTCATCAAAACGCGATGATAAACGACCAATGAAACCCCATCAGTGACTGCCAAACAATCGCCCATAAAACTAAACTCGCACGTGATATTATCGGCACTACTACTACTACCATAATCGTCGCGCATACGAAACCGACTTCTCTTCGCCTCGCTCGTCTCGTTCTTCATCGATCCGTCGTCATCGAATCGATATTGACAAATCTCGAACCGTTTAAACCGATCTCCAACGCACGTGAACACGGTACCACGCGTCGCATATTCCTTTCCACAAAAACCACTCGTTGCGCTCGCTCGATCACCGCTCAATCTCTTCGCGATCCCGATCCCGTACTCTCCATCTCCTTCTTCTTCTTCTTCTTCGTTCTCCGAGCTTCGGTTTTCCCTGCGCTGGCCTTCATTCGCACTCGCACTCATTCTCACGAGACCGAGAGACTCGTTCGACGGACAAAGAAGGACAACGACTTTAGAAGGTGCGAGAGTCCGAAGCTTCTTCGATTCGTGCGCTTGTTTTGTTGTTTACTTGGACGTAACCATAAATTTCATTCCTCTCGCTCTTGTTAAGGTGAGGAGTTTGTTGGTTAAAACTTTTGGTGTTTGGAGTTGTTTGTAGGGTTTAGGGTTTTATGCAGTTGTGAAGTTTTTCTTCATTTTTATAAAATGCCTCATTGAAATTAAATATAAATAAAACGCGCATATTTAAGCAATTAACGCAAAGAAGAAGAAGAAGAAGAGTGTGTGTGTGTGCGCGCGTGTGTTTGTGATTGTGATTATAGAAGAGAGAGAGAGTGAGAGAGAAGTTAAAGTGGTTAAATAAAAGAAGATGGGGAAGAACGCGATGATCATTTTGGTCACCGCGATGATTACTTTAAGCAATACTGTGTACGAAGTGAAAGCTGAATCGGGGGATGATACGGGCGATAAGGTCGCACCGTTCTTCGGGTTCATGGGCGCGGCGTCGGCGCTCGTGTTTTCGTGCATTGGAGCCGCGTATGGGACCGCGAAATCTGGAGTCGGCATCGCATCGATGGGCGTCATGAGACCAGAGCTCGTGATGAAGAGCATATTGCCGGTCGTAATGGCCGGCGTGCTCGGGATCTACGGGTTAATCATCGCGGTTATTATATCGACGAATATTACACCCAGTGGATATACTTTGTTTCAAGGGTATGCGCATTTGTCTTCTGGATTAGCGTGCGGTTTATCCGGTTTGGCCGCCGGGATGGCGATTGGGATAATCGGCGACGCCGGTGTTAGGGCGAACGCGCAACAACCGAAGTTGTTTGTCGGCATGGTTTTAATGTTGATCTTTTGCGAGGCTTTGGCTTTGTACGGTTTAATCGTTGGAATTATTTTGAGTTCCGCCGGTGCGAGTACTGGCGGTGCGAAGTAAATAATAATACTAATTATTTGAAGGGCGCTCTTTTGACGTTATTTTATATATACTCTCGCGAGCGCATATCACACGCAAACATAAACATATACTATAATATACTACATACACACACAAAATATTCGTAGCAATCTTTGTTATTATTAAAACTATCGATCTGATTAAATAATTGTAACGTATGCATGTTTACTCAAACGAAATCACGTTTACGTACTACTTTCACTAGGCAAACAACAAATAAGGGTTCGAATCACATTCTCAAACATCATAACGTCTTCGTTGTAAAAAAGGTCGTTTTGTTCACAAGAAAGATGTCATCAAGCGATGACGACGACGACGACGATTTATTCTACGCCCCATCGTTCAAGAAACGGAACGCTAGCGTAACACCTCGTAAGCATGGTCCAGGAGGAAGCGACGCGGACGACGCGGGTGATGTAAAAAATAACGATTTGGAAAAAGTTGTTGAAATCGAAAACGAAGAAGAAGAAGAAGAAGAAGCGAACGAGCGAAGAAGGAAACGAAGTAGATTAGGTGGAACACCATCGAGCGATGATGGAGACGATGACGATGATCAAAATCAAAACGCGAACGATGACGATGATTTCGATGCTGGAGAAATGAATCCATTGACTGGATCTCAACGAAAGAAACCTACTGCGAAACAGACGTCGTTGGATATTCAAAAAATGTTGGAAGATTCGGATTCGGACGACGTGGTCTTACCGAGCAAGGTCGTAATGATAGAAAAACAGAATGAACGAGATTTAGAGAAGAAGAGTGAAGGTGGCAGTGCGTCTGCGAGAGGGAAAAAGACGAAAGCGAGGAGGAATAGTAAAGGAGGGAAATTAGATATGGACGCCGCGAAGGTCATGATGCAGAAGTTGCTCGAACAAGATACGACGAAGATCGTAGCGCAGGAAGTTGTGTTCGACGATAATGATGATGATACCAATGATAGAGATTTAGGTGAAGAGAGGAATGGTGTTTCCGGCGAGGATGATTTAGGAACTGGTTATTCGCCAATACAGTTAGTGTTTCAGAGCGGTAAAGTTAAAGTAGAATTTGAGTGCTCGAAGAGATATACGTTTAAGCGGATATGGGAAGATTTCATTTTCGAGAATAAAACATTTTCGAGAGATTCGACGAAATTGAATCAGCTTAAATTTGATGGAGATAAAATAGATTGGGAAACTGATACTCCGAACAGCTTAGAGATGGATGACGGAGATTGCATAGATGTTATTCTTTCTTAAGTAATAATATAATTATTAAGCCGCTGAAAGAAGATGAGCGAGAAGATGAGCAAAAATCTCGCTTGGAACAAATGAATTTGAGAAAACGAGAGAATGAATATCATTTCCTCGCCGAAAGAGCTCATCTTCTCGCTCATCTTCTTTCGCGTGATCTTCACCTAAGCCGCTGCTACAAAAATCCACCGTCTCTCTCTCTTCCTTTCTCTCTCTCTCTCTCTCTTTCGCTAGTTTTAATTGATATCGCCTGTCTAGTTGTTGCTTCTGCCAAAGACGTTTTCGGTTTTACCCTCTCTCGTACCTTTCAAAAACGCTTTCGCCGACTCTGAGAGTTCCGGGGCGGCTTCCCATCCGTCTTGCTCGCACTTTTTCCCCGCGTGTCGCAAAATGAAAGTGAACGCAAACATCAAAGCCGCCGCTCCGTATAAGATAGCCGTCATGCCCGGTCTATTTCCTAACATTTGATAATATCTAGCCGAAAAGAACATGGCAACTGTGCTAATCATGTTTGTAAAAACGGCGAGACCGCCAACGCCCCAATATTGAACGTCTCTATCGTGTTGTTCCTTCGACTTTCGCTTAAACACAAATCGCGACCCGCGTCCGCCCAATCCCAATCGAACGCGGTTGTCAATATACGTCGTCGCTAAAATGACTTCAGACTTTGGTCCAATTGGGATCGCAGGTAATCCTGAAATTCTAAACGTTGGCTTATTGAATTGCGCGCGCACGGTTTTCCCGTCGTTATCGTGATCTTTCGATTGCTCAAACGTCCCTTGCAACTTCACTTCACCAGGTAGACACCCAAAAAGCTCAAATGCCACTCGATTTTCCACGAAATTCGGTTCTACTAAGTTTTGTTCTAAACCTTCCGTTTTAAAAATCATTTGCCCTAATTTCGAACGAAACAAACCACCCGCCGGAGCACCGTCTTGTCTACTCCCAGCTTTCGTATACGCAACGTCATAATACCCAAAAATCTTCGGATTCGATAGAGGTTTGATTTGATTCACTGTTTCCAACTCCTTTATGTTCTCAAACGTCCTCAAATCTTCGTCTTTGGACATCTTCGTCCCAAACGCTCCGTCCGCGACGGTTTCCAAAATCTCCGAAACTCTTCGTTCGTTCTCTTCGTTCGCTACTGATGTAAACGTGCTCGTCGCAGTCGCAGTCACGCTCGTTTGCTCGTTATCCGCAATCGCTTTGTTTTCAATCGCTAACGTTCGATTACGATCGCGACTATCGCGAGCCGCCGTCGCGTATTCGTTCGCCTACAAAACAGAGAGAATCTTGGTCAACAAAAAGTTTGTTATAAAAATAGAAAATCGATATCTAAAAACTCTCCAACTCCCTGCCCGTGCGCGCGCGGATCACTTAATAAATAATCTACAAAATCAATATCGCACGAGTAAGAAAGAACTGAGTACACTGACTCACACGTCTCGAACTATGAAATCGTTTGTTCTGTGATCCATTCGTAATCAACGATCGATTTGTGGCAGTAGTTGTCGTAGTAAAATGTTCATTTTGATTCGTGATTGGGATTGCCGAAGTTTTACGAGCAGTACTGTTTGACTGCTTGTTCGTGTTTAGCTTCTGTTGTTGTTGACGCGCAGCGATCGATGATGCGTGAGCGAAGGCGTTCGGTTGTTGGAATGAAAACGATATCATCGCAATGATTACGATTAAGGAGCTCGCGCAAAAAGTTTGTGCCGTTTTTTAAAGTGAAAACTTTTTATGTGATGAAGAGACTTTCGTGGGTGTGATTTTGCAAGTGCAGCGGCTTGGTAAATAAATAGCACAACGTACTCGTTCTACTCTCTCTTCTCGTACTTTTTCTTCTCAGAAACTAATTCAAAACGATAACGACGCATGTCTCTCCCCTCTCTCTCTCTTTTCGTTCGTTCTTACGTGTGTGTGTGTCTGTGTGTGTGTTCTTCTCCTTTTTGTCTTTGGTTCTAAGCGGCGGAACGCGGCGCTCGTTGTCTTTTTGTTTGTACGAAAACGTTACTTCGTCCAAACGCACCAGTCGTCGCCGAACGCTTTGACTTTCCACCCATCGCCTTTCGGTTCCCAGTGTTCGCGACCGAGTTTGATTGCGACTTTGTCATCGACCTTTGCGGCGTATAATCCGTCTTTCGCTTGTTCGATCTTCAACACCGAACGCGCGTGGATTTTCATCGATTTTCTGACTTCGAGCAAACTATTAATCTGCGTTCTTAAGTTGTCGCCCCAATCGAAGTAGTGATCCCAGAACACGCACGGCGTCCCTGGATGGGTTAAGATGTAAGCATATCCTTGACCAACTTTTTTACCCGGGAACGGCCAATGCGCTTGAGTGCTTCCTGTGTCGTGATTATCCAAGAAAGTAACCGCTCGCGCCGGCCATAAACCAATAACGCCAGGTGCTCGACCTTTTGCATCGACGAGTCGCCAATACTCGCCACGTCCACACGCTTCTTGTAAAATACCCTTAGTCGTGAAATCAAAAGCCGTACAGCATCCGCCAGTTTGGTCAACCCAATTAACGATTGCTTGACGGTGTGAATCTTGATTGTATTCCAAACCGACGCCGTAGTTCATGGTGTCCCAGAATTCACCAACTGCAAACTCGACATTATCATCGCACGCTCGAACGTACTCTCCAGTGAATGATCCTCCATATCCTTTAGAGAAATCAAATCGAATGCCACCAAATCCAACTTCATCAGATGTTAAATATTTCATATATTGACATAAGTCTTTTCGAACCTTGTCTTGCGTATGGTCAATGTTCGGAGCGCCATGGAATACGTCTCCAGTGGGTGCATTTCCAGAGCCAGCAAAATCAGGTTGCTCGTTAGATATAGCCCACTCTCCCCAGTCGATTCCAGTTCCTTCCCAACGATTCCATTTACCTCCAGCGCCTTGATGCGTTGCACAACGATGGTTCAAAACGGCATCTAAAACTGGAAGGACGTTATTTTCCTTCAACTTGCGGGTCAACGATTTAAGCTTTTCTGCAGAGCCGTACTTCGAATCGAGTTTATACAAATTTCTTGGTAAGTATCCCTGCGGTGCGAGCGAATCTGCACATGGTGGGAGCCACACTTGCGTGAATCCAGCATCTCTAATTTGTTCCACGCGGTCGTTCAAGATGTCGTACCATTTCTCAGTCTTGTGAGATTCCCAGTGGAAACCTTGCAACATCACCTCGCGACCAGTAGCCATGCGCTTCGGGATGCCAGTTTCATAAACCTTTTCTAATAATTCTTCTTGTTCTTGGACTTGAGGAGACGCAACAGGTGGTGCTATGGGAATGACAACTACAGGCGCAGCCGGTGCCTCGAAGAGACTCTCGAGTTGTCGTTTTTGCTCCTCGACGACAACTTCTTGTTCTTCCTCGACATCGATTTCAAGTTCCTCTAATGTATCAACTTCGGTATACATAGCCGATGATGAAGGAATAATGACTGTTTCCTCCTCTCTTTCTTCTACAACTGTTTCTTCTTCTTCTTCAACTACAACTTTTTCTTTCTCGATGACTATCGAGGCGGCGGCGGCGGCTAAACTACTCGATACAACTGCTTGCAAGCTCGCCTCTAATCGATCAATCTGCGCCTGCAAGCGCTCGATTTCCGAACCGGCACCTGATTGAACGTCAAGCAACGCATTCTCTAAAGACTCCATTTTTGCATAGGCGAGATCCGCTCGGACATCTACTTTTGTTGATGCCAACGAAGCTTCCAACTGTTTGTTCAACTTTTCTTCAAACGATTGCAACTTTGCGGTGACATCGTTCTTAACGCTTGATAATGCCATTGTAACTTCACCAATGGTGTCGAGCTCGTCCAAATTTGACCCTGCCTCTTTCATCGCCAATTCGAGTCTCTCGACATCGATTATGAGTTGTTCGAATTTACGTGCAGCAGCTGTTTCTAGATTTTCAAATTTTTCTTGCAAAGAGTTGTTCACGAACAACTCCAACTCATCGATTCGGCCTACTAAACCTTGAATCTTCGTCCCTTCGTTTACTTGCATAGAATTAAGTTTCTCTTGAATCTCTTTAATTCTCTGTTCGTGAGAATCTGCAACGTACGAAGCTTGTCGAGCAATTCTGGAAACTTCCAAGAGCTCGGATTTTTGTTTCGCAAACGCTTCCTGCGCTTTGTGCTTCTCCGCTCGCTCGTTCTCGGCAATTCTGCGCGCTTCCTCGATCGATGCTTCTAATTCGCGCTCTTTAATAGCACGAGCTGAGAATTCGCTCGGGGCAAAAAAGTTTGGAACTTTGCTTGGAATTTCTCTAAGAAAGTCCAAGCCTTGGACATAAAGTGGTCCACGACTATTATTTTCTTCTCCGCCTGCGCCGGCGGTATTGGAGCTGCTATTGTTGTTGTTCTTTCCATTCTTTCCATATTCACCAAATCCATCACTCGCTTGACCTCGTTTCTCGATAGTTTGCGTTTGAGGCTTCGCTTGAATCGGTTCCATAATAGCGTCTCTCGATCCAAAACCCGTTCTTGATTTTGTCGTCGAATTTTCGTTGTTATATTTCGCGAAAGCTTGGCTCGCGTTTTGTCTCGTGATTTCCTTACGAAGCGCGTTCATTTCCTTCACGCTCATATTCGAAGCAGAAACGACATTATTTTTCATTTGTGCAAACGCTGGCGAGCTTCTAGGGGTCGACCCTGGAGTGTTTGAAGGAGGAACAAAACTTGATGATCCGCTTGAGGCAATAGTAGCACCACCTTGTTGATATTCTTGCAACATCCGTGCAGTGCGCCCAGTTTGCCAATATGGAACTGGTTGCGAGGACGACGACTTGTTTGAGGAAGATTTACCTGATGATGAATTAGACATCGGGCCACGCCTTTGTTGTTGATGATTTTGATTTTGTTGTCTGCTACTACTCGAAGAAGAAGAAGAAGGGGAAGAAGAGGCGAACGCCATGCCTCGCTCGAGAGCGTTTCCATTTCCTTGTTTCTGTCCAAAAGCGCGATTGATTCTATTCGTTCTTCTGCCGCCAAAGAAGCTCCCATCGTCTTCGACGTTAGAATACTGTTCTCGACGACGCTCATCGTTATTCTTTCGTTTATCACCAGCATTCGGTTGTATGTATGTCTCAAAAATATCATTTGCAAACGAAACCATGCTCGCCACGCCTGCGCCCCAAACCAAGCCGGTTATTACGTCTCCAGAGAACCCTGGCTGGACGATCCTTGCCCCTCTATCTATCATCTTCCCCATCACATTCGTACTATCAACACTTGTATAATACATCTGTGCGTTCTCTAACGCTCGTTTTCCTCTCGCTGTTGGCGGCGCCAACGCTTGATTCTTCGCCACAGTAGAAGTAGTAGTTCCTTGAAATACCAGGCGTTCGAGTTCGGTCCACTCTCCAGTCACCGGTAACCCAAACTGCTGCTGCAAAGTCGCAATAGCTTCGGTTGTTTGACCATTGAAATGCCTTTATATAATGAAACAAACAAAGAAAGAAAGAAAGAAATATATATATATATACATGTGAGTGGTGAGAAAAAAGCGCAAAGTCATCGTCGGCTTCACGCATACGCGCACGCGCGAATAAAAACGAAACCGAAACCAAACGCTAAATAAGCGCACCCGTTCGCAAACTTCACATCGAGCAATCCTTCTTCGACTAGATCTCTCTGTAAAGACTGCACATCCGAACCACGATCGCCCTCTGCTAAATCTCTCTCACTACTTTCGTTCACTCGCGAAGAAGAAGAAGAAGAAGAAGATCTCGCCGCGACGACGACGACGACCGCTCTTCGTTTTCTCGCCATCTTCATCATCGAGTGCATTTTACAAGTAGAAAACGAGAGACCGGGAAATCCAATCACATTCTTCCGAAACCGCATGCGCGATCCAAAACGACTCTCGTTCGTGTACGTATTCACAGAATGACTCGCAACGATCATCGCGCGTGTTTTCTCGTGATCGATTGAAGATCAAACTCGATCTCGGATCACTTTCGTTCGCTCTTAAACAGAGAAGAGTTCTTTAAGACGATTTTCTCCAACGGACAAATTCAAAAATGCAAAACAGAGCAGTTTTAAAAGAGCTCAGTTTTAAGTATCGAGTGCAGTACGCGTACTCGAATAGTTAATAGATACTTATAAAGTCTGTCTGTGTGTCCGTGCGCGTGCTTTTGGTGTCGATGTGTGCGACGAAGTCGAGAGTCAGAGCGATTAATTAAATACTTTTAGGGAGTCTTTTCTTTGTGGGGATATTTTCTGAAGCCAGGAATCTAAGCTAAATACACAAATATGAACACCTTTTTACGGTAAATAAAACTCGTTTCGCGAAAGTACGCTCGTTTAATCGACTGCGTAAAGGACTCAAAAATGAGCCGATTTCAAAAAAAAAGAGACCAATGAGCACGTGCGCACGACGGTTCGTTTTTTTGTCGCATCAGTTTTCGCTGAACGAGAACACATCGATCGTTATCGTAATCATTGCGCGGATTTTTTTTGACTCTTTTGTGCGAAACCGTAAATTTGTGGTCCTTTTGCTGCTGTGGTAGTAAAAAATGATGCGAGAGAGATTATGATAAAAACGACCAGATTTTCATCGCTCTCGCTCTCTGTGACATGAAAATGAACCATTCAATGCGAACAAAACAGCGCAAACAACTCGCCGCTCTTCTCTTAGTCATCGTTCTATCGCCCACGGTCTCGTTCGATGCAGTAGTAACAGTGCGAGCGGAGATAGCCTTGCCAATCCCGTTCCAATCGAACTCTGGTGAAACGAAACCGAAACCGACCACTTTCTCGTGCGAGTTCACGAGTAGCACGACTACTGCGAAGAACTTCGCGCAGGAGATGAAAGAAGTGGCGAAGAAAGTGATCGAGGGCGTGCCCGAGCGAGTTTTACCGAAACCGTCGATGATATTTAGAACGATCGAGAGCGATAGTTCAACGTTAGAAAGTAATAACGAGAATAGTGATACGAACAATAAGGGAGTACCTGAGCGCATAGCGAGGAAAGTGAAGTTTAGGAGATGCGCGGTGGTTGGGAACGGTGGGGTTTTAAAATCGGCCGAGTTCGGGGAAGCCATTGATGCGCACGATGTCGTGTTCAGGCAGAATCAAGCGCCGACGGCTACTTATGAAGCGTTCGTTGGAGAGAAGACGACTTTTAGGGTGTTGAATAAGAAGTGGACGCAGCAATATTCTAGGGGCGATAAGGAGTATTTGCCTTTGGAGAAGGATGTGTATTTAATCGCGAGCAGAGGAGTTGATAAGATTGCGAGGAATTTAGTTAAAGCGTATCCACGGAGACCGGATGTGCGAATAGTCGGGTTAGAGAGCGCCGTGAGAGGCGCCGTTGGTAGGTTGTTGAGAGAGTTCAAATCAAAAGTGGATCGGTGTCTACGGAAAGGGTTCAAACCGAAAGGTGGGAATACTCCATCGTCTGGGATGATATCGACCGTTTTGGCAATGTCCTTATGCGATGAGGTGAACTTATACGGTTTTGGTATCGACGATAGGAACGTCGGCAGAGGGTGGAGGAACAAGCTTCCAGGAAATTTACCCGAAGAGGCGAAATATCAATATTACGTTTTAAGAGGCACCGAAAGAAATGGAGTAGATGCGGTACATTCCATGGAGCTCGAGCACGCGGTTTTAGATGCGTTAGTTAGTGCGGGATATATTAATAAGTGTGGCGCCGGGAAAAATGCGTGCGGTCTAACTGCGCGGAAAAAACCTGGTAAGCTCGGCGAACGAAAAGATTTATTAAAGGCTGAAACGATGTATGATGCGACTAATATATTAATGCGCGAGAAAGCAAATGTTGGGAAAGACGACGACGACGACAGTGAACATTCTACTACTAACAATTTTAGTGGAGAATCCGTATCAGCAACGGTCAAGGCTTTATACGGCGACGACGACGATAATAAGAAGAACAAAGAACACGGCGGCGATAAAATCGAAGAAGCTGGAGAGTTGGACGAACTCGTACACGACGACGACCTCGATGAAGACGATACGTTAACAAAAATGTGGAATCTCGCCGCTTCTGGAGTTAAATTCGTTTCCGATTCGTTCGGGTTTTCTTCTGATACGGCTTCTCACGAAAACAAATACGATGAAGACGATCCTTTACGAACATATTAACAATAATAATAATAGTAATAATAATAATAATAATCTCTCTCGCTCGCTCTCGCTATCGCTCTAGAAATGAAATGAAACGAAATAAACTTTAACTTTCTCTCTCTCTCTCTCTCTCTCTCTCT
>Ga0114998_10000859_pt1 | contig 23075 bp, 14 predicted proteins | sample ArcticOcean_MG_C_5_FD_87044 | JGI IMG/M metagenome (GOLD analysis project Ga0114998, IMG submission 87044) | Marine microbial communities from western Arctic Ocean - ArcticOcean_MG_CB4_138 | ecosystem: Environmental > Aquatic > Marine > Oceanic | place: Arctic Ocean: Canada Basin | collected... | reverse complement strand
TACGCGGTGCAAATCATATTCGCAGAACATTGAAACGGAATTGGAAAGAAAGAAAGTTCTCGACGTTTGTTATGTTCTAATGAGTAAAAAGGGAATTCTGAGCATCGGACTTCCAGAACTCGTTTTGACTGAGACTACGAATGCTCTTTATTTAAACTCTCGTTGTTCGTTTTGTGATCGCGATGACGTGCGTTGAACGACATAAAACGAACGAAAAAACAGGATTTAGCATTAACGAACTGCGCGTTTGTCAATAAAGAGGATTGGGAGAACGCGTACGTCGAGATCAATGATTTAGTGTTATTCTCGAAACCGAACGAGATGGTTGAAAAAGGGCAAATAGGGTTAAACGGCGTCCAAAGGAAACATTTAAGGGTCTCGACTGGAGACGTGATAAGTATCGAGCGGTTTCGAGTGCCGGACGAAGGCTTCGTAGTGCTCGCGATGACGTGCGAGATCGAGTTCACGAGGCCGCAGTTCGCGAGAGAGTTGCAACAATCGGGGAAGTTCGAGGACGTCGATGCGAAGAAGATGACGCAGGTTATTCAAAGGATGTTGAGTACGCACGTGTTCACGGTTCAGCAGAAGTTTGCTATTGAGTTTTGCGGGAATAATTACTTAGTGACCGTTTCCAATTTACAGAACGATCTTCACGTCGATACTAAGGCTAACGATGATGACGCGAATGATCATTCGACGACTAAACCAAAAATAATACATAATCGTGGGATGTTTACCTCGAACACGACGTTGATCTTCGAAACGGCTTCGAATTCTGGCATTAAAATATCCGGGCAAAAAGCATCAGTCATGAATAGTACTTTATTCAAATCGAAAGAGTTTTCGTTCGAAAAGTTAGGCATCGGCGGTTTAGATAAACAGTTTGAAGATATTTTTAGACGCGCGTTTTCATCGAGAATTTTCCCACAATCAGTCGTACAACGTCTTGGTATTACGCACGTGAAAGGTATGCTTTTGCACGGTCCACCAGGGACTGGGAAGACTTTAATCGCGAGACAGATTGGAAAAATGCTCAACGGCAAAGAACCGAAAGTCGTCAACGGCCCAGAGGTAATGTCGAAATATGTTGGTCAATCCGAGGAGAATATTCGCGCGTTATTTGCAGATGCCGAAGCTGAATATAAAGCCAGAGGTGATGATAGTGAACTACACATAATCATATTCGACGAAATCGATGCGGTTTGTAAATCCAGAGGATCTGTGAATTCTGGTACAGGCGTGCACGACTCGATTGTCAACCAATTGCTCACGAAAATCGACGGCGTCGACGCTTTAAACAACATTCTTCTCATTGGTATGACGAATAGAAAAGATATGCTCGACGAAGCTATTTTACGTCCAGGTCGTTTGGAGGTGCATATTGAAATCGGATTACCGGACGAAGCCGGTCGAGCGCAGATTTTAAAAATCCATTCAAACAAAATGAACGAGAACGAATTCATGAGCAAGGACGTTGATATCGCTTCTCTGGCAAAAAAGACGCAAAACTTCTCCGGTGCCGAAATTGAAGGTTTAGTGAAATCTGCCGTATCGTTCGCGCTTACGAGACATGTGAACGTTGCCGATTTGTCGGCCGAGATCGATGAAGATAATATTAAAGTCATGAAGGAAGATTTCGACCGCGCGTTTGCTGAGGTCATTCCGGCGTTTGGAGCCAACGCCGAATCGTTCGAGCGATGTAGATTAAACGGCATGATTAGCTATGGAAGCAGATTCGAGAAGTTATTAGGAACATCTTCCGCACTTGTTGAACAAGTACGAGTGAGCGAGAAGACGCCAAAACTTGCGTGCTTATTAGAAGGCGGCGTCGGATGCGGAAAAACCGCGTTAGCCGCGACGCTCGCTATGAACGCTGAATTTCCATTCATGAAAATAGTTAGTGCGGATTCCATGATTGGACATAACGAAATGTCAAAGGTACAAACGTTGGCGAAAGTGTTCGATGATGCGTATAAATCAAATCTATCCTTGCTCGTTTTAGACGATCTCGAACGCTTATTGGAATACGTCTCGATCGGCCCTCGATTCTCAAACGTCGTCTTACAAGCTCTCCTGGTCTTAATCAAGCGCCAACCACCGAAAGGGAAAAAACTACTCGTCATTGGAACGACTTCGAATAAGCTAGTGTTAGATGACATGGGTCTCACGAGCGCGTTCGATGCGACGGTATCTGTCCCATCTCTCACCACCGAAGAGGCTACGAAAATCATTAAAGAAATCGACGCGTTCAGACCGGAGGATTTAGACGCCGCTTGCGCGATGTTAGACCATCAAACGCCGATTAAGAAACTATTCGTTCTCCTAGAACTCGCTAGACATGGAAGAAGCGACCACGACGCTATGGATGAGTTCGGGGCCATATCGTTAGATCGCTGGATCAATTGCATGGAAGATTTGAGCACGTAGTAAAAAAATTTGTGCGTACGCGCTAGCGCGCGCGCGCGCGAAAAGAAAAACTCTGTCCGTTGTACTATCGTTATTATCATTAAACAAATTCAACATCTCTGCACTACCTATTCACTCAATCATCAACTGGCTCCTAATGAGACAGAACCTGAACGTCCATTCGCGATCTCGCTTTGAGAACTCTAATGTTGCCGCTTCTTATCGCCCTTCGCAGCCGGTTTCACCTGAACTCGAAGACATCAAAAAAGAACCGAAAGGAAGAAAACGAACGCTCTGTGAATGAATGAATAAGAAGTAAACACGCGCAACAAAACAAAACGAACATCTCGCGCGATCACGATCTCGCTCGAATCGAAACTACAGCTACTGCTAAAACAACAACGACGACGACAACAACAACGCGCGTTTTGAACGTCGCAGTGAAACGGTAGAACGAATGATTAGATTTAGGGAAAAGAACTTACGAAGGACCAGATACCGCTGACGACGAACCCGTAAGTAACACCGGTGACGACGCAGCCGACTCTGACGAACTTCGCTAACGGCGATCCTGAATACGGTCCCATTCTCTCTCTCTCTCTCTCTTCCTCTCTTACTCGACCAGACTCGTTTTAGAAATGGGGAATCAAAGGAGGAAGAAGATGGGAAGGGGAGGGAAATACTGTGGGAGAAAAGTTTGTTTAGGGTTTAGGGTTTAGGATATGAAACCCTAAACCCTAAACATAAAATAGAGCTTAAAGAATAATGAGAAACTTCATTGGAAGAAGCGAATTTTGATCAGAAGAGAGTGAAAACCGCGTGATTAATAAGAGATGAACAAGGTCGCTTCGATCGCGCGATCGATCGTTCGCAGTAGCGCGAGCAGTAGGAGTAGCAGCACGAGTAGTAGCAGCAGTAGCAGTACGAGTAGGAGTTTGCAGGTAATGGCGAGAGTCGTGAGAGCGAAAAACGAGCGAAGAAGAAACGGTAAGATCATCGAGGCTTTTCGTTCTTCTTCGAGCGAGAGGGCTTCTTTTTGCGCAAATGCGAGTAACAGGCAGCGGGCGAATAACGCCCAGGAGTGGATCGATCGATGGCGAATGCGGTTGCATGGTGCAGGTGCGGGTGGTCGAGGCGGTGGCGATGGCGGGAAGCGATTTTTTGGACGCCCTGGAGGGAACGACGAAGGCGAAACGAAATGGTCGATTTGGAAACAATATTTAATATATTTAGAGAAGCAACCGATATTGACGAAGATGGGAACGTCTGGGATTTTGAACGCGATAGGGGACGTGATCGCGCAAGCGTTCTTTGGGAACGCGCTAGGCGAAGAGAACGTCGACTGGAGGAGAACTTTAACGTTTACGTTTCTGGGAGCGTTTTTGGTAGGGCCGGCGTTGCATTTTTGGTATCAAGCTCTAGGGAAGATCGTGACAGTCGGTGGGAGCTACGGTGCCGCGATGAGGCTTGGGTTAGATCAGTTAGTGTTCGCGCCGATGTTTTTAGCGACGTTTTTGTCCGCGTTGTTCGCGATCGAAGGGAATTCGAAGGCGTTGCCGGAGAAGTTGAGGCAAGACTTGTTTCCGACGGTCGTAGCGAATTGGAAGATTTGGGTGCCGTTTCAGTTTTTGAACTTTAGGTTTGTACCAATGAACTTGCAAGTCGGTGCGGCTAATATAATTGCTTTGTTATGGAACGTGTATTTGAGTTGGGCGAGTCATCGGAAAATCGACGGCGGAGAAGACTCTGAAAAACAACCACCACAAAAAAAAGGTATCGTCGATGAAAAGATGAAGAATAAGAAGAAGTAAATTAATAAATTTTGTGATATATATACATAAAAAACGTACCGGTAGTATGCTACTACTATTATAATGAACTAATATATTATATCTAATCTAATTGTCCACCGCACGAACTTCCGCTTCCAGCCGTGCACCCGAAGCAATGGTTATCGCTCGCAATTTTCATTCCAACGATGTCTTCAACGCTTTCGATATCGAAAATCGTTCGTTTCTTAGCGTCGAATAAACCGATATCTAATTGTTGGTTAAAATCGCAATCGTATAAAGTTCCATCCCATTTGATCGAGATAACGTCTCTGCACATGACGTTATCGGCGGCTCGAACGTTATAATTATCGACTAATAACTTCATATATTCTTCCGTTTTCTTCTCTCTGTGCAAATAATCCGCGAATCGTTTTATCGGCATGTTCGTTAAAGTGAACAAATTCGAAAACTCGATACCGTACGTATCTTTTAACTCGCTTTTATATGCTAGTTCCAATTTCTCTTGCGCCGGTGGTAAAAACGCTCCCCCTGGATTATACATCAAATCGAGCGTTCTCGTCTTTCCATATCCTAATTCGTTCAATAACTTCAAAGCATCGATCGATCGTTCGAAAACGCCTTTCCCTCTTTGTGCATCAGTGTTCTTCTCGGAATAACATGGCAAACTCGCAACGACGGTCACATCGTTCTCTCGCAAAAACTCGCCCAAATCCTCTTGCCCGGGTTCATAGAACACGGTCAAATTACACCTATCGATAATCTTCAAATCCGGCCTCATCTCGCGCGCGCTCTTCACTAAATTCCTAAACTCCTCAGCTAACTCCGGCGCACCTCCAGTTATATCCAAAGTCTTCACTTTATCCCCACTGTTCCTCAAAACCTCCAAAACTCTCTCGCGAGTGCTCTCGCTCATCGTCTCGCTCTTCCTCAACGGCGACGACTCAACGTGACAATGCGAACACGCTTGATTACAATATAACCCAATGTTCACCTGTACTATCGAGCTCGCACTTACTCGCTCCATCTTCTTTGCCCCAGTATCTCCCAAGTACTCCTCGAACGTCTTCGAGATCTCTAAATCGCGCAACGCCGTTCTCGTGCGCTCGCGCTCTAATCTCGTCAACTCTCTCTGTCCGAATTTCCGTAAATTCTTATTCGCTTCGATGAACTCTTCGTCCTTTTGCATGTCCTCGATCGTTCGTGGGACCAGCGATCCTAACTCGCGCTCGTTCTTCTTCTTCCTATTATTACTAGTAGTACTGTCATTACTACTACTGGCTCTCCTGTCGATACCGACACTGTTCTTCCTGTTACGCTTTAGAAGAAGTCTTCTCACGACGACTGCTCGAGGGACGAGAACGTTATTACTACTACTACTATTACTACTACTACTACTGCTAGCTCTCACGAAGATACCATTAGTATTCTTCATATCATGCTTACGAAAAAGTCCGAGAACATTACTACTACTACTACTACTACTACTACTGAAGACGTTCATGTTCAAAACTGGATCTTAAAAGAAGAAGAAGAAGAAGAGGAAGAAGAATTCTCGAGGAAAGAGAGCGAGTGGAAGATTTCTACCACTCGCGAAGCGATGCAAATCGTGCTCTGAGCAGGACGTGGAAACGAGAGTTAAAAGACGTGCTTTTGAAGAAGTCGTTGCGCGTTTAATGGAGACGGAAGCGAGTTTGTCCAAAGTTTCTTACTAAAGTGGTTTAGGGTGTCATATTTAGGGTTGGAAACCCTAAATTAAATGAACACAAAAACGACCTCGTCGTCTTCGTGCGACAGAAAAGCGGCGATTAACATAAAAAGAATGTCGCGATCGATTGAACCAAGAAGTAACCCGAGCGTTCGATGCGTTCGTGTTTGTTCCAACGCTCGCGTTCGTAATCACTTCTACGAACGAAAGGAAAGCAAGCGATTGGATCGCTGCGTCAGTTTTGCAAAATGGAAGTCGTCAAATGGAAAGACGATTGCGATTAAGCGAAGGAACGATCACGGAGAGTATGCGAACGACGATGAGTATTCTTCCAGAGACGATGATTTTAGTGATGATGACGATGATGATGAATCGGATCGAGTTAAAGCGCGAAATGGGACCGGTTTCAGTCAACGAATGCGAGAGAACGTGAACGAAAGAAGTGGTTATAGAAGGCAACGAACGAAAGGTGACGATAGCGCTAATACTACTAGTAATAAAGATCAAAGAGAAGAAATAATTGCCGCATTGATCGATGGCGGGGAGGTTTTTTTCTTAACCAGCGCCGTCGCAATGAAAGCGAGGCAAGTATACGTTCAGCAACAGAACGCGCGCGGTAGTACTAAGACGTCGTTACAAAATACTACTACTATAGCGAACAACGCGTTCGCGGACGTGCCGTTGTTAGTGGCAGTCGTCGTCGGTGCGATTATGAGGCGAGCGAGTGGTAACGCTGCGACTGGGTTTATGCAAGGCGTTATTGGTCGTGGGAAAGTGAAGTACCCTAAAGCAGTGAACGCGCGAGTATCAAACCTAGAAGTCGGGTTCGAGCAATTAAGCGAAAATCAAAGAAGGTATTCTAGAGACGTTTCGAGATTAGGGACGAGAGTGAGATTAACGAGGAGAGAGCTATCGCCAATGGTTAGGAGAGCAGAGGCAACGAGCGTACAGTTCGGTGAAGTTGCCGCTGAATTAGCGCGAAGGATCGAGGTCGCCGAAGACGACGGATGGAAATTAGCCGAAACGATGGCGAGTTTACACAAAGTTCAAGCGAAACAGTTTGAAGTTTTAAGTAAAAGCGTGCGTGACATTCGTGTAGCTATGAAAGAGTTGTTGCTAGAAAAAGATGCGAATAAGAGTCGAGTGCGATACAGCGATGCGAAATATGCAAAGAAAGAAGAGCTCCAGAAGCTCGAAGCGATGTTAACCGTGGCGCTCGAAGAAATGGAAGACTGTCTCTCGACGATGCTCGGCGAGAAGGCGAATAAGTTGGAAGAGGAAATCAAGGACATTTCAAAACTAGGTAAAGAACCGACTGCTCCTACTAGCACTAAAGACGACAACGAACATCAAGAGTTGCTCGTTTGGGTCGGCGAATCGCCGTCGTTGTCGAGAACAACAAAAAGCGACGCTTCTAGCGCAAACGCTGTCGCTAATAGTACGGATCCGCAAATCCAGCTCTACAAATTTGACAAAGTCGACGACGCTTAGCACATACACATAACGTCATCCAGGTTTCATTATTATTCATTCGTATTCACTTAATCGACTTCGCGCAGCGTCTTCTACGTGTTCACAAACGCGAGCTCGCGTGCTCGCGAGATATATTGGATAGGGTAAAACTGTCCCACCACCGATGCTTCACAAAATCGACGGCACACGAATTCGATAATTAAAAAGAATGTTCGCCGTAACCACATCGCACGTCTGCTTACGCGCGACGCAGAAAACGAAAACCGCTCGATCGTAAGTACATCTCCTCTCTCTCTTTTTTTTCGCTCTCTCTCTTTCATCAGAGTTACTTCGTTCGTTTTGATCGAGTGATTAATTAAAAGAGAAGGTTTTCATTCTTCGTGCGCGATATAAAAAAAGACCCGCGTCGACACGGTTTATGAATACCTCGATATTGATCGTCCAACGTTCATTTAATGATACTGCAATGAATAGGAAAAGAATGACCGTCAAGGTCCTGGCACAGAAACCACCGCGCGTCGATCGTACGACCGGGTTCATTGAGTCCGATAACACGGTAAGCGCTTTACATTTAGTATTGTTCGAATTCGATTTGATCACTGTGAACGCAGGGCATGGGTAATATTTTCGCGGTGGAACCGAAACAACTCTACACGGAATCACCGACGTCGGATAAATACGCGAAACGAGGCCTCGGCGGTATACCTGGGTTCGTGTTAGCGTGCGGTATCGTTGCCGGTGTCGCGTTTGGCGTGCAAACGCTCGGGTCGTTCGAGGAAGTCAATAACGAGTTCGCCGGCTACGAAGGCGAGACCGTCTCGTTCTACGCGAATAAGTTCAAGTAGTAACGTACGCGATTAATGAATTCCGGTCGTCTGCGTCTCCCTCGTTTGGCGGGACTCGTTTCAATCGTTAGCCTTTTAGTGTGCGCGTGCGCGCGTACGTGTAAGAATAATTAAGCGTATACCGAATCTGTTTCTCTCGTCAGTCTTTCATGAAACATCTCTGTTTGAAAAAGATATCAATTCAATATCGATGCGTCTAGTTATCCACACACTTTAAACGCGCTGAACTGGTTGTTTAGCATACATACTCCGTATCGGTATATTAACTTCGTAATCGTGAATACAGTATCAAATCATATATTAATCGTGAATACGAAATCAGATCATATCTAAATCTTAATATCTACTACGAGTAGTATATTCAGTGCTGCCGATAGAGAACAGACCACGGGAGGTCAAATTATATTCGTTTTCCCGTTCATCCTTCTGCTGGACAGGTGTGGTAGATACTGGAACAGTCACTTCAACATCGACTTCTCTTGCGCTTACGATATTAATTAAGTTTAGATCGCGTACTGGTTGCGTTTTCAATCTCTCTCTGTACTGTACTGTTGCGATATTGAATCGAAATAGACCTCAGCTGCGGTGTGGGTGGAAAAAAAATGGCATCCGCGACGACTTCGTTCACGTTCGCGAGATTCCCGATCCTGCAAAAACAGGTATTCATGGAATCCCCGAACTCGTTCGCGTTCGTGAACCTGAAACCGATCATCCCTGGGCACGTTTTATGCGCCCCGAAGCGCGTCTGTTCGAGATTCGAAGACCTCACGGACCGAGAGATTTCGGATCTGATGCGCCTCTCGAAGTGCGTCGGCCAAGCCGTGAAACAGGTTTACCAAGCGAAATCGATGACGTTATCGATACAGGACGGTCCAGAGGCTGGGCAAACGGTTCCGCACGTGCACGTACACGTGATACCGAGGAAACTGAGCGATTTCGGTGGTCGGAATGACGAGATATATGAGAGGTTAGATGAACAGTGCGAGAGCGAACGAATAGCGCGAGTGGACGCCGAGGAGGGCAGACGAGCGCGTACGATGGACGAGATGGCAGAAGAAGCAGAAGTGATACGGGCGGTTATTTTGAGGCTCGGTCTATTTGTCGATTGATAATACGGAACCGTAGTTAGTAGTTAGTACCGTAGCAGTTAGTATAATACGCGATACGTTCAAACGCGCGTCGCAATCGAGCGAATTATACGCCGAATTATACGCCGACGAGTACTCGAGAACTCGTTTTACATCGACGAGTACACACGCGGTTGTTTTCTTTCTTTAATCGAGCTCGTTCTCGCCATCCATATTCGACGTCTCGTCGCGCGTCGTCGTCAAAGCTCGAACCTTTGAAATATAATAAACAGTTAAAACGTCGTTCTCAATTCGCTCCAAAACTTCCAACGCGCGCGCGCTCAAGAAATCAATCGACACGCGAGAACACGAACACGATTAAGAACGAACGATTACGAACGATGTTTTCCTTTCTTTTCAAATCTCAGTTTTCGCTTTCGAGACTTTGCGCAAACTTAAAAATTACAATTGGAAGAATAAAACTCTTACGCTTAAGAAGAGGACTAAAAATATCTTCCTTACTGCATGCCACCGAACTCGTGCTCACAAACTCACAGAGCGATGATCGACAGAACAAATCGCACGCGAAAGCTTTCGAGCGATCGATTGATCTGTGCGTTGAGAAAGTTACCGCTATCGCTCGCGAGGAAGAGTTCGTTGAGAACATGATTTCGTTAGAAATGTTCGCTAAGCTGGTTTTAGAGAAAATCGAGCAGGTGCGGAGCGAGAACGCGGTCTCGAAGGAGCTCCTGGAAGCGGTCGCGTCTTTGATATATTGCGCGAAGAAGATGTATGCGAATGAATTACCTGAATTAGTTGCAGTCGCGAAGGAGTTAGGGAGGAAGTACGGCGAAGGGTTTCGCGTAGCGTGCGAGCAGCAGCCGCGCGCTTTGGGAGTATGCGAAGAGTTCATCGAAAAAGAGCTCGTTTCGATGAGACCGATCGATAGATTGAAAGAGTTAGCGACGGAGTGGGGATTGGAAATACCTGCAATAGCAATAGTTCGGCATGATTCGGATGAAGTAACCACGAACAGCGATATACAGAAGAAGAAGAAGAAGAGTGTGAAGAAAAAGAAGAACGCTGCGGACGATAGTACTAGTAATAGCGACAACGGTACCGATATCGACGACGACGACGACGACGACGACGCCTTTGATGCGAAAAAATACTCATCGGCAGCAAAAGCAGCAAAAGCAGCTCGCTTAGCAGCAAACGAAGCCATGGAAGCGGCAGATTACGCCGAGTCCCTCTGCGCCTTTGCAAACGTAGAAACGAGCGCAGAAGTCCGCGAAAAAGAAGTAGAAGAAGAAGAAGAAGAAGTAAACTTACTCGTTCAAGCGGCTTTAGACGAGCAAAAGTTAGAAGAACTAAACGTACCACGATTCAAAGCGAAACCGCCACCTGGGATTATATCATCACAAAAAGACTTCGAAGACGACGCAGACGACGCGATCGCTTCTCGCTTCGAAGCGCTTAAGAACGTAAAGAAAAAATAGCGCCGCAGCAGCAAACGCTGGCAATTCAAAAGCTACCGATGAATTCGATTACGCTGGGCAAAAACAACCCTTTTTCCAACGCGACGGTGTGCGCGGATGCACGCGTTACGTCTCCGCCGTCTTCTTTACCCCGACGAACGACGTCTCCTTAGCGCTATGCTTACATCAACACTTTCATCATTATCTCTTCTATATCGTTATACTGTATCCATCACTTTCACACTTCATAGTAGATTGTTCTATATCCGTCCTCGTATTCCCATCTCGTCGTCGTCTTTGTTTCCTTAGCAGGACGTACTAACCGAACTACGCGAGAGAACGACTGATGTGAGTTAGTACCTGTTTTTAGCGAAAAATTGTAAGAACACGTTCTACTGACCAAGCCGACCAAAATAGAATAAGAGAACACTTAACGTCTCACTTCGTTCCTAAACAAAAAATGGCCATTCCGTAACAGTTTTGACGACCATTTCACTTAATGAGAAAAAAGGAGAAAATCTTTCCATCACTTCAAAAAAAAAAAGAAAGAAGAGAAAAGAAGTTTGGATGTTTAAAACGGCCACGAAAGCCTTCTTTGGCTTAACCTGCGGTTCTTGCGCGTACTTAACGTACAACGCGTACGCTTTTGATAAGGACGCAGAGCGCAGGAAACTGCCGAAGGAGTCGTGGTCGAACTTGGAGAGACCTTTGCGTTTGCGCTCGGAAATGTTCTCGCAAGTGCTGGAATTCGAAAAACGCGAGCGAGCTTCGAGGCACTTAAAGAGAGGAAAACGAAGGCGAAAATCTGGAGATGATCGAGAGGAAGAAGAAGATAAAGATAAAGAAGAAGAATGCGAATTCGATTTGCTCGTCGTCGGTGGTGGTGCCACTGGCGCAGGCGTCGCGTTAGATGCACAGACCAGAGGATTACGAACGATCGTTGTCGAACGCGAAGATTTCGGTTCCGGGACGTCTTCGAAGAGCACGAAGTTAGCGCACGGAGGCGTCAGGTATTTAGAGAAAGCGGTGTTCAATTTAGATATAGGGCAATTGAAGCTAGTGTTCGAGGCTCTGAGGGAGAGGAAGGTTTTGTTGCAGAATGCGCCGCACTTATCGCAAGTATTGATGATCGCGACGCCGTGTTACGAGTGGTACGAGGTTCCGTATTATTGGGTAGGGATGAAGGCGTACGACGTCGTGGCCGGGACGTCGCAGTTGACGTTTAGTTCGTTTATGAGTAAGACGAGGACGATACAGGAGTTCCCGACTATTGCGAAGAGGAAGTTACAAATCGATGATGAAGATTTATTGAATAAGATTAAGAAGAGGGACGCAGTCGATGAGATTTTGAGTACGGAGGAACCTACTTTAGGGAAGAGTTTGAAAGGGTCGATTTTGTATAGCGATGGGCAGTTTGATGATGCGAGGTTGAATGTAGCGCTCGCGGTTACTGCCGCACATGCCGGTGCTATTGTTTTGAATCACACCTCGGTCATTTCTTTGATCAAAGATGATGATTCGCAATCGAAGAAAGTTATCGGAGCGGTTATAAGAGACGAGGAGACGGGGAAAACGTATAAAGTTCACGCGAAATGTGTCGTGAATTGTGCAGGTCCGTTTGCCGATGAAGTTAGGGCAATGGATGATCCAGATATTGAAACAGATAAGAATAAAAAGATGGTATCGCCGTCGTTAGGCGCACACGTCGTGCTTCCAAAATATTACGTTCCAGAAAAATTTGGGATGATTATTCCAAAGACGAAAGACGGGCGAGTCGTATTTTTGTTACCATGGCTCGACCATGCAGTCGCTGGAACGACCGATATTGCGTTAAAACCGGGGGAGAAGACACCTCAGAATCCAAAAGCGACTGGAGATGAAGTAGATTATATATTGGAAACGATAGCTCCGTATCTCGCTCTACGACCGCATAGGGCAGAAGTTCTCTCGGTATGGTCAGGCGCTAGACCTTTAGCTAAAGATCCCACTAAAACGAACTCTAGCGATCTTTCGAGGGATCATGTTATTGTGAAAGAAACGCCGAGCGATGTCATCGTCGTTGCAGGTGGTAAATGGACGACGTATCGTTTAATGGCTGAAGAAACGGTCGATTTGGTTTTGGAGACATTAATCGAATCTTCACCATCGTTTGCTAAAAACCAGCTGAAAAATATTAAACCATGTAGAACTAGTAATATGGGCGTTGTTGGTGCACACGGGCACAAAGATTCGCTTTCCGCTGCGGTTGCACAATCCGGCGGCGAAGGTTTTGGTGGGTCGAATCCAGACCCAGATGTGTCCAGACACCTCGCCAAAAGTTACGGCGATCGCGCGATGGCCGTCGCCTCTCTCGCATCGTTCGCTAAATTAGAAAAGCGCTTACATCCAAACGTCCCGGTTATCGAAGCAGAAGTTGTTTATGCCGCTAGAGCGGAGTTTTGCCGTTCGGCTAGTGATTTTTTAGCTCGCCGTTCTCGAATGGCGTTTTTAGATATTAAAGCGAGTGAAATGGCCTTGGAAAGGGTCATAGAACTTTTAGGTCGCGAGCTGAAATGGGGTTGGAGAAAGAGAAGGGAGGAACGAAAGAAGACTAAAGAATTCCTTAAATCGTTTCGTGCCACTTAAGCATTCATTTTGTACAATTAAATTAAAATACTCTATATAAACTAAAACTACTGTATATAAAGTTGCAATATCAATATCATTGACCAAGCACATACACAAATAAGCAGACTGAACTCAGACGATGTATAAAATTCAAATCGAAATGTCCGGAAACGCCGAAAGCAAAACAGCGTTCGCTTCTTCTAAAGATTCTGGATGTAAGCTCGCTGCGTCGTAAAGTCTCCTACTCAATTCGTGATATTTCTCCAACTCTTTCTCTAACTGATCGAAGAGCTCTAAGGAAACAATTTTTGCATTATCCGGCATATCAACACTTTGTCGTTTGCTTACTTGGCCGCTACTCGATTGAATATTAGATAACATGTGTTGTTCGCGTTTATCTACTGATGCACTGTTGTTCTGTGTCTTGCCTTTCGCCGCATGCCTCTCGGCTTCGCGAATAAGTCTTAAGCCATCAGCACATTCAGGCGCGCCGTGTTGCGTACCAATTTCAAAAGCCTCCTTCGCACTCGCTCGATTCCCGAGAGTTAAGAATGCGTATCCTAAACTCGCATGTGCGGAGAGAACGCCTCGATGCGCTGCAACGGAATACCATCTAGCTGCCTCTTGCCAACTACGCTCGACGCCACCTTGACCTTCTTCATAACACATGGCGACGTTGTTTGCGCCTGGACCGGATCCGTTCTTTGCGGCTCGACAAAAGAGCGCAAAGGCTATTTTACGGTCCTCAAAAAGCTGACTTTGAAAATCCTCCTCCTCTTCCAATGACACGGACTTATCGTTTTGTTTCTTTTCTACTCGTCGTTGTTGCTTTATTAGAACCTCTCGAGGAAAACGACCGAGATAATACAGACATCCTAAATCGCACAAGGCTTCGTTACAACCGAGCTTTTCGGCTTTTTCATACCATTCAACCGCTTTTATGATATCTTTCAGAGTCCCGAAGCCATTCTCGTAACACCTTCCTAACGCTTGCATTGCTTCCGGATATCCTTTTTGAGCAGCTTCTTCGTAGGCATCTTTTGCTCTTTGTGCTATTCTCGCAGCTTTCTTTGCCTCTCCATGCATGCCGTTATTATTACTACTTGTTAGATTCGAGATATTGCGTTCTTTATTCTTCACTAAATCGTCGTCTTCACGTTCTACGAAATCATCATCGTCGCGGTCGTAATCATCTTCATCGCTATAATCATCGCTTTCATCTGAATAATCGGATGAATCCCACGTTGAATCATTTGCTTTATCTTTTTCTTCTTCATCATCATCATCTTCATCTTGAGCGTGAGCTTCGTTTTTCCGTTTATCATCCTCTGAGATTTGCCGAAATAGTTCTGCGGCTTTCGCTTCGAGTTCTTTCCCTCGAATAAATGCCAACCTCGACTCCGACCCAGGACCATGCTTCAAAGAATCTGCGTTATCCGAAAGAAGAATCTCTTTTCTTCTCCTTATGCTACTATTAGAAAGACTATCATCACCAACGGTAGAACTAGAGACTATATTACTATTATTCATAATGCTACTAGTAGTATTATTATCATTCATCGTCATCGTCGCATTCACTGTATCGTTACCGCTCTTGATTAACAAATTATTCAACAACGCGCTATGCGCCGCATTCTTCCCAATCGTGCTCGCCGGAACGCTATTACTCTTATTATTATTCTGAGGTGGACTTTGACTCTTACTCTCATCGTTCGTCGCATCGCCAACATCCGAACTATTCGTATTCGTCCCATCCGCGCAACACTGCGAATCCGATTGATCTCCACTCCCTAGCAACTCTCTCTCGAGAAAAAAATCCATCTTCGAATCGTCCGGATGTTTCGACGACACCGCCGCGACAACCGTCGAATCCGTAGTCGCGTGCGCAATCAAAAGCCTCGCCCCCGAACTCTGCCTCTGCCTTTCATTCCTCTCTTTCCCTCTCGCGCTCGTTCGCTTCATTCTCACGATTACTCTGATATGATACCCAATATCGCTCTCGTTCGTTACGTACGATGGTCCGACCGCTCCAACGATGCTCTCTATCGCCCCTCCTACGCTCGCGCGTTGCCATTGATAGGCGCATCCGGAACCGGTCCCCCCCGATACCGATAAACACTCCCCCGACACGGTTTCGCCCGATAATCTCAACATCAATTCATTGCTGGCACACTTTTCCTGTTCGCGCTTGACGCGTTCGTTCTTCAAGGTGATTTGTTCTCGATCGTATTTTTTCTCGACCTTTGTCGAGGTCGCGTCATTGCTCGTCGCATTACGTTCTTCGTAATCCAATCGTTCCAAAACCTCTTCTTCTTCTTCTTCTTCTTCTAAGCAGTCCGGCGGTACGTCGCCGTCGCGACCGAACGCGCGTTGCTCGAGTAAGTATCTCGCTAAGCGTAGCTCTTTTTCGTTAGTCTGCGCGAGATGCGCGTTTTGGAACGATTGTTGCATCGATTAATTCCTATTCGCCTGTTCTTATTAGTAGTACTTTCATATCTATGAGGAAACGTGTTCGAACTAACGTAGGATATATTTCGCGTTCGCGTGAGTAGTAGTAGTGTACTACGACTAATGCGCGTACTATTTATTATTAGTGAAGAAGAAGAAGGAGAAGGAGAAGGAGAAGAAGAAGCGATGAAGGAAATGAGTTCGTACGTAGGATGAGCGCGGCGTATGATTATATATCACAAACAAACGCGCTTATTTATAAAGGCTAACACGACGAGTACTACGACGTACTTTCTCTCTCAATTTACTTACTTACTAATTCTCTCTCTTACTCACCATTCTCTTCATTTATACAAACACAAACACGCGCGCGCGCGCGCCGCACCCGCGTTCTCTTCTACTAGGAACCAAAATATACGCGTGCGATATTTAGTTCATAGTTCTTACTAACGCGTTGATGTTCTCTTCGCGGTTACCAGCCATGCCGCCTTCGATGAAGTGGTTACGCTTTCTCGTCATACCGCCCAATGGCGCGGATAACTTCATTGGCCATAAAAAGTTCGCGCACTCTTTGAAGTTTGGACCGACAGTGTAAATCTCGTGGATTAAATCTTCGACGCAAATGATACCTTTAGAGCCCAAGACTTTTTCGACGACTGAGTTATCAGTCAAAGCGATTCTTTGCTTGTTCACTTTACCGTGACCACGCTTGTAAATCAACTCCTTGACAGTTTTCAAGTTTGGGTAACCCCACATAATGTACGGTTCAACTTTTCTCAAAGCGTTCACGGTCGCCTTGTTCACTTTCATGAACACGCCGTTATGAATCTGTCTCAAACGAAGCAACTGTAAAATGTGCTTCGTCTTTGGGTGCATGTCGTTCAAACCTCTCAAACGCATGACAAAGATGAGCTTATGCTCTGGTTCAACGTAAAACCCACCCTTTGCTCTCGCTTCGCGCTTTAAGCGAATCAAATCTTTCTCCTGCGACTCGTACTCCTTGACGTATTTCTCGGCTCTTTTGAAAACTTCCTCGCGCTTTGAGTCAGTGGCTTTCTTGGCCTCGGCCGCATCTTTCGCCTTTTGCGCGGCCCATTGCTCGTCGCGTTTTCTGCGTTTTAACACTGATTCTGGTGCTGCCGGCTGTTTATAATTAATTAATTAATATATTCGCGAGAAGAAGAGGAACAACTTTTGTCAGTACAAAATCAAAAAGGCGAGAGAGACAAAGGAGGGCTTTTGGGAAAAACGCGCGCGCGCAAAAGCGCACGTAAACAAATAGGATATATAATCCACACACGAACGCGAATCAATCAAACGCAGATAAACGAAATAAAACAATCAAAAAATACATCTTCCATCCATCCGCGATATATTCTAGAACGCATATTTCGATATTCGTCTTCGGCAAATATACACGAATTCTCCTTCTTTCTGCGCCGCTCCCTAAAAGTGAAAACGCGCATCTTCATCATCATCGACACCATCTTACTACCAAAACGAAACCATCGCGCGACCTATAAAACACGATTTCTAACAAAACGATTCGTTCATCAACACTTCTTTCGCTCGATTTCATTCCTACACATATTTTTGACTTACCATTATTCTGTGTAGTAGTAGTATTTATATGTGCGGCAAATTGCGAAAAGATTGGGCTGATGAAAGCGAGCCGAAAATCCAAAAATTGCTGCTGGGAACTTTTTAGACCAAAAGTCCAAAACTAATAAAAAGGAGAACCAAAAACGGATCAAACGCAATTGAGCGAATTATTCAGTTTTCCCTAAAAACAAGAGGAAGACGGAAGAGGAAGAGGAACGAGTTGTATTACTATCGAGAGCGAGAGAAAGAGAGAGAGACCAGTAATAGGTAGAATACACCGTAAGGTATACATAAATATATAGATACATATATACATTTCTTGTAAAATCGTAACCGCGTTGCTTTGAATTCAATCGGCGGCAGACGACAGCGAGAGCGAGAGAAAACAGAAAACAATAAAATAATAAAAAGTAAAAAGTAAAATGGCGTCTATACAGACACAGGTCAGACGCCTAGAAGTCTCCGCGTATCAATCGATCATGAAGTGTTTAGCAGTTACTGGGTTAACGTGGGATCGCGAAGAATTCTTGGCCAAATTGAGGATCGAATTAAATGTCTCAAACGAAGATCACATGAAAGTCAGGGAAAACGTCGGGACGGATGATAACGTGAAACGATTACGCGATCAATGGGCGCAACATAAGGAGTTCGGGGAGGCTGAAAAGAAACGACCGAGAATAACTCAACAACAACAATCGGACGCGAATGGAGGAAGCGAGTTTGCGGGAGGCGACGATTACGGCTACGAACAAGCGCCGCAGCAACATAATAATCATAATAATAATAATCGAGCGAGGGCGCAAATGAGAGAGCCGAAACCACCGTCGCAAAGGATGATTAAACAAATGGAGAAAGCCGCGGTGTTGGCGAAGAATCTTGATGCGCTTGGAGTGAATGAGTATATTTGCCGCAGAGTGAAGAGGTTTTGGCCATCGGAAGGCGGGTGGTTTGATTGTATCGTGACTGATTATAAGGAGGAGACAAAAGAGCATTGTTTGACGTACGATATTAATACGGAGAACGAATCGTTTGAATGGGTTATAATTGAAGAGTTGAACGATCGGGAATTCCAAGTCGTTGATGCGCCGCCCGTGGATATTACAACGGGCGCATTCAAGTTGAGGAGTAAGCCAGAGCCGCCAAAATTACCAGGGCGAGTGCAGCAAAACGCTCCAGTTGGAAGTTTGGTCAAGCAAGCTGCTAGAGCGACAGGGGTCGAACAAGTGAACGCGATTAAAGATAACTTGGATATTGAAGAGGCTACATTGGCTGCGCAGTTGAAGGCCATGGAAGAAGAATCGGATTCGGACGATTCTGATGACGAAGAGCCGCTAAGTCTCCCTCAAAAGGAGGAGAAGGAGAAAGAACTGGCAGTGGAAGCGGAAGAAATATAAAATGCACCAGCAGTATGTGTTGTGTGTGTGTGTGTGTGCGTGCGTGTTGAATATTTTATAATTATAATAACGAAAAAGATGATACCACGTATATATATATATATATATTACCCGCACAAACTATATTTTTTAACGATTTACTACCCTCGTCATCTTAAACGCTAAGACATGTAAAAACTGCATACAAAAGACAAAAAGTGCGAGGTACATCAACATGAACCATTTCTTGTTCAATTCAACGTCATATTTACCTTCGACGTATGATAAAGTGTCTATTTCTTCAAAGTACGTACCTCGAAACGCTTGTATTGTTGGACAGTCGCCATCCGGGTATGTACCATTGCATCCGCGATGTTCAAATTGTGGTGCTACTACGCCTTGAATTGCGTACGCGACTGGATCGATGTAGTACGCCCACTTCCAGTACACTGGAATTTGCGGATAAGGCAAGTATAAACCACCGAATAAGAAGCAAATTGGGATAAACGCAGACGCTCCGGCTTGCGCGGTTTGAATTGTCGCACATAAACATGCAATGACTTGACCTAAGGACATGAACGTCATAGATACGCAAAATACCATCAACAGGTGGTAGAAATAATGTTCAAACGTTGGAATGAGTCCAACCATAAAGTAAAGCGGTGTCACAGTAACCACCGTTACGAGTAAAACCCAAGGGACTTCACAAAATGCGTGCGATAGCGAATAAGGAATTGCATCGTACATGAAACTTGAGCGTTCTCTGTACGCAACTGATCTTTCTCTTACGCGCACTGGCATGACTGAATTCATGAAAATGATCCCGGCAAAAATGGACGTCATAAAAATGACCCCAACCATTGCTTGGACACCAGTTTCATCACTCGCGTCTAAATCAAAGTACACAAAACCAAACACCAAATATAAGACGGTGAGAATACCGATGCGTCCAATATTGTAAGAAACATCTCTGTTGTGCGCAACAGATGCTCGGACCATGAGACACTTGAGCTGCGTGAAAAAAGATCTAGCGTATGGCGAATCAAACGAAAACATCTCCGATTTCTCACCTTTTGCACATAACTCGTTAACTAACTTTTGACCTGCGGCACCTTCGGGAGATTTCTTGAATTGCTCAACAAGTTTCTCTCCGTTCAAAACGCCTTCAGATGCCACGCGTTTCATAGGAGATTTCGTAGAATTTTCCAACGCATCTGCTGTTGCGTTGGACGAAGAATCCGTGCCCCCGAGAACGTCCAGCATCCAACTTGCCGGGTTCATGCCTTCTGGCAAAGCGTGAGCGCTTGGAATTTTGAGCATGTAATTAACAAACTGTTTGCCTTCAATACCACAAGGTCCAAAATAAACTTGAAAGCCTCCTCGTTGCAATAATAGCATATCGTCAAACAAATGGAAGATTTCCTTCGACGGTTGATGAATAGTTGAGATGACCGTTCTCCCGAGAGCGGCAACTTTCTTAACTTCGCGCATAACAATCAACGCCGCTCTAGAATCCAAACCACTTGTAGGCTCATCGAGGAAAAACACCGGTGCGTTTGAAACTAACTCAACGCCAACAGTGAGAATTTTACGTTGTCCTGGCGATAAACCAGAGGTAGAACCGGCGACACCTATCAAGCGATTCTCAATACCGCGGAGCTCGAGGATATCGAGAGCTTCGTCAACGAAAGCGTTGCGGGTTTCTTTCGAAACAGAGGAGGGTAAGCGTAACGTTGCAGAAAACTCCAAAGCTTCTTTGACTGTCGCAAATGCGTTGTGCATATCTTGTTGTTCACAATATGCCGTTAATCGAGCAAAAGTTTCCTTCTTTACGACGTGACCGTTGAGTTTGATCGTACCTTTCATTTCTCCCCCAGATTTTCGGCCAGCAATGACGTCTAGCAATGTCGTTTTACCTGCCCCAGAAGCTCCCATTAAAGCGAGCATTCGCGATGGTTGAGCCGCAGAAGTTATCGAATTTAAAATCTTCTTTGATCCAGAAAGCGGCTTGCCGTCCTCGCCCGGAATTTTGACGGTATATTCGAGTTCTTCCCATGTTATACTCATCGAAGAAAATTCAAGCGCATGTTGTTGTTCTTGTGATAAATCTTTCAAAATTTTGACACTAACCTCGCCTCCTCCTTCAGCCGCATCACCATCTTGTTCTTCTCCTTCTCCTTGTTTTTTTGCAGTAGTTCGAGAAGAACCGATATTTCTTTGAATGCGAATGACCGACAAAGCTCTAAAGCCTATGACGGTCATTAAACAAAAGAAACCAACGGCGTATAACGGTCCGGCCCAAAAGAATTTTTCATCCGAGCTTATATCGAGCGTACTGAGCGTAATTTTACCTGCGTCGGCGCAAGGAAACGCACCTGCGGCGCAAAGTTCTTCATTGCCCTTTGTTGCAGCATCTGTGTTGTTTGCAATGTATTCTGCAGCAGCGATTGGATTCGTCGGTACTTTATAAGTATATTGATCGCTCAAAAACTCGTTTTGACATAACGATCGCAACGAATATGCGAATAACGATATCCAGTATAAAAAGGACAATACGCCCATTTTCTCGGGGGAAATCAAGAACCCTGCAAAGATAATCATGATTGCAATCACTGGACCAGGAAACGTTTGCGCAGCTTCCATATTTGGAGCTAATAACGCAACCACGCGGAAGAATGACGCCATCGCGACGTTTGCGCATACCAAATTGATGAAAAAGATAATCACGTTTTCAAACTCCAAGGAAAGGCCAACCATTGGGTATAAAATGCACGTAAATATACCGGTTTCAATCACGGCAATTGGCAAGTGCGTTACGATCGATCCAACGATGTACGAAAAAGTTGGAAACAACTTGAAATCGAGCTGTTTATATGCAACATATTTCTGTTCAACCGAAAACGTCAACTCTGAAAAGTTACTGAATGAAATATGCAAGACGCAAAACAAAAGCATCCCTAACCGTTCGAACGATCGATCCAAGGGCAAATCGAACCATACAGACCCAAGAACGATAGATGTTATCAAAGCACCAAACATTCTTGCGGATAAAAATACCTTGTTTCTTAAAGTTACTTGAAATTGCCTCTTGATGACAGAATTAAAATGAAGCGGCCATGCGCGAGGGTACGAAGTCGAGTATTGCGATTTTGCAAACGGCGTTTGCAACTCAATTATACTCTTCCCATCTTTTTCATCAACGCAAGAGGTTTCCTCGATCGATTTTTTGTACAATTCGCCGGATTCTTCGACCCATCCTTTTCGTAAACCTGGGCCGGATGCGTATGGATTTTTTTGATTTCTAGAATGCAAAGCTGGATCGACTAAGACCGATAACAACCAATCCGCGACATCGCCTTTTTTCGCATTCTCGCTATCGAAACCAATGTTTCCAAAATGTTCTGTGACCTTGTTTACGTCACCGTGGTATACTGGCGATCCATCTCTTAAACATAACACGTCGTCAAAGAGTTCGTAGACCTCTGGCGTCGGTTGCAATAACGAAACGATCGCAGTCCCGTTCGTCACTCTCGTCCATTCACGTAAAGCGGAGATGATATTATACGTCACCGCTGCGTCCAAGCCCGTTGAAATTTCATCCATACAGAAAACTCTCGCGTTCGTAACCATCGCCTCTCCAATCGTTACCCGTTTCTTCTCGCCGCCAGAAACGCCTCTGACTAGATCGTTCCCAATAATCGTATCGAGACAATTCTCTAAACTCAAAAGCTTATGCACTGTGTCCACTTTTCTATTAAACACATCTTCTTCAGCATCGTTCGTCGGTAATGGCGTCGCGTTATCGTGCGAAAACTTCGTCGTCTCTCTCACCGTTAAAAACGGAAGATGTTCGTCCTGTTGCGTGACGTACATGGATAACCTGGAAACCTCTACATCGTGCTTCTCTCGCAACTCTTCCGCTGTTAGCTTTGAATACGTAATCCCAGAACCTTCCAACTCCTTCGATGGTATGATCTGCCCAACAGCTTTCAGCAAAGAAGTCTTCCCGTGCCCAGGCGGCGCCAGAACTAACGTCAACGTCCCAGCCTTGAAACAACAATCGACGTCTTTCAAGACCTCAAACTTATTCATCCTCTGCATCCCGCTCGCCTCCTTACCAGTGACTAAACTCTTAATCTTCCTCGGTAAAGCGAGCGCTGCGTTGGACAAAACCCCCGGCACCGTCTTGATCTGTCTATCGATCTTCGACTCCGCGAGCTCTAACACGTGCGAGAAATCGCACTTGATTTCCACCGAAGGCAGTTTCCCGTACGCCTT